>Ga0209373_10001824_pt1 | contig 23494 bp, 18 predicted proteins | sample Higcelweek5metaG_FD_187173 | JGI IMG/M metagenome (GOLD analysis project Ga0209373, IMG submission 187173) | Freshwater pond sediment microbial communities from the University of Edinburgh, under environmental carbon perturbations - High... | ecosystem: Environmental > Aquatic > Freshwater >... | reverse complement strand
TTAAGTAAATAAATTAACTTTTGCATAGCCACCTTGCTTGACGCATTTTGAGTTTTGCATTCTGAAATATGGCGCATAGAAAAGCTGGAGGATCCACCCAACTGGGACGCGACTCCATATCCAAAAGACTCGGCATAAAAATCTTCGGAGGACAGAAAATAAAGACCGGTCAGATAATCGCTAGGCAGCGCGGAACCAAATTCCGCCCAAGCGTGAATGTCGGCCGCGGAGAAGACGACACCCTGTTCGCACTGAAAGACGGGATTGTCAAATTCACAACCAGAAAGATTCGTCTCTTCACCGGGAAGCTGGCCAGCAGGAAATTCATCTCGGTCGTGACCGAAGAGAAAGCTGCCAAATAACCCTCGAATCTTGAAAACAGAAAGTCCCTTCCGGGGGCTTTTTTTATTCCGTCGGAATCGTCGAATATATGATCGCGGCAACAAAAAACTCCTCCGATTTAGCGAAGGAGTTTTCTTATTTTTCGATTGGCTATTTCTTCTTCTTGGAAGCCGCTGATATGAGTTCCATAAACAAAGGATGAGGATCAAGCGGTTTGGATTTCAGTTCCGGGTGGAACTGGGAAGCCATGAAGAAAGGATGGACAGATGACGGAAGCTCGGTTATTTCCATGAGTTTTCCGTCTGGCGATTTTCCGGAGAATATCATTCCGCCTTTCGTGAGCTTTTCGATATATTCAGGATTGACCTCCCATCTGTGCCTGTGGCGTTCCGAAATCTTGCTCTTTCCATATAGCTTGAATGCAGCCGTTCCTTTCTCGATGACAGCCGGATATGCTCCGAGTCTCATAGTGGCTCCATAGTTGTTGTCTTCGAGGTTCTTCTTCTGTTCCGGCATGATGTCGATGACGGGATATTTGGTCTTGCGGTCTATTTCAGTCGTGTTGGCGCCGGTGAGCCCCAGGACATTCCTGGAATATTCGATGACTGCCAGCTGCATTCCGTAGCAAAGACCCAAAAACGGGATCTTGTTCTCGCGAAGATATCCTATGGTCCGGATTATGCCCTCGACGCCTCTGGAACCGAATCCGCCAGGCACGACCACTCCATCATATTCCTTCAAGGTTTCCAGCTTCTTGGGATCCTTCTCGAAGCTCTCGCTGTCTATCCAGCTTATTTCCGGCTTCAGGTTGCTTTTGTAGGCGGCATGCTTGATGGCTTCGATCACCGAGATATATGCGTCCGAGAGGACGAAATCCCCCGTGCCGAAATATTTGCCGACAATCCCGATCTTCACTTTGCCTTTCGGATGCTTTATCCTGTCGATCAAGTCATACCAAGCCTTAAGATCGGTTTTGCCATATGGAAGGCCGAGCTTCTTGAGGATGAGGCGGCTCAGGTCGTCGCGTTCGAAATTGACGAGGACCTCATATATGCTGTCGACATCAGGAGCGGAAATGACATATTGCTCAGGGACATTGCAGAACATAGCGATCTTCTCCTTCCTTTTCTTGTCGAGATATGTTTCGCTTCTTGCTATTATGACGTCCGGCATGATTCCGGAACCGTTGAGGGTCCTCACGGCATATTGGGTCGGCTTGGTTTTCATTTCGCCGACTTTCGAAGGGATCGGCAGATAGCTCACCATCACGAACATCACGTCGTCAGGGTATTTTATCTTCATCATCCTGGCAGCCTCAAGGAAAAGGATGTTCTGATACTCCCCGACCGTTCCTCCGATCTCGATGAGCGTTATGTCCGACTTGGCTTTTTCCGATGCTTTCTCGATCCTTTCGATGACCTCCATCGGGATATGCGGAACCACCTCCACGCATCTTCCTTTATATTCGAGATTGCGTTCTTTGCGGATGACTGTTTCATATACCCGGCCAGTAGTCATGTAGTTCGTCCTGGTGAGGGTCACGTCGAGGAATCTTTCATAGTTCCCCATGTCCTGATCCGTCTCATCGCCGTCATCCAAGACGAAAGTCTCGCCATGTTCGGTCGGGTTCATGGTCCCAGCATCGACGTTTATATACGGGTCGATCTTAATGGCTGTCATGTTGTATCCGCGCGCCTTTAGAATCGCTCCGACCGAGGAAGTAGTTATCCCCTTTCCCACTCCGCTCATCACTCCTCCGACCACGAAGATATACTTCCTGTTATTTTTCATATGTGTTTATAAAAAATTAAAAAATGACCGATTCTTGGATTTATAGACAAAAAGTCGCATCCCCGCGACTTTCTGATAAAAATTTCTAAGACCAATCCCCTTCTATTTCTCTTCGATTATGATGACTGCTATCTCGCTCTTGATTTTCGATTCGAAGGAGACTTCGACCGGATATTCCCCCGCTTTCTTGATAGGAGATTCAAGCATCAGGTCTTTCTCTTTTATTTCAAATCCTTTTTCCTTGAGCTTTCCGATGATGTCTTTGGCGCCGACCGATCCGAACAGTTTCCCGTCTTTCCCTTTCATCGCTATTTCCACTTTCTCGCCTCTCAGTTTTTCAGCTTCTTTCCTGATAAGGTCGACATGGATCCTCTCTTCTTCCGCTTCATTCTTCTTTTTCGTTTCAGCCTGAACGACAGCGGCCTTGGTCGCGATGGCAGCCAATTTTTTCGGGAGCAGGAAGTTCCTAGCATACCCTTCGGAAACCTCTTTGACATCGCCCTTCTTTCCGATGCTATTCACGTTTTCGAGCAATATTACTTTCATAAGCTATATTTTATACCAAAAGAATCGGCGTGACAAATCCTATATTTTCCCTTTGATTATTTCCATTGCCTTGTCCAATTGCGGATCGCGGCCGTTCGCATAGTCATCCTGGGTCATGTCCACTTCGACATCCGGATTGATTCCTTTTTCCATGATATAGTCTCCGTTGGGCGTGAGCCATTTGGCGACCGTTATCTTGACGCTCGATCCGCCCGGAAGATTGGACAACTCCTGAACGGAACCTTTTCCAAATGATTTCTTCCCAACCAGAACATCTCCCTGATCATCCTTGAGCGCGCCTGCCAGGATTTCCGAGGCGCTGGCGCTTCCCTCATTGATAAGGACCACGATCGGCAATTGCGAAAGCTTGTCGCCTCCTTTGGTGCTCAGATTGCTTCTCTTTCCGGAACTGTCTTCTTCAATAACAACTACTTTCCCTTCCGGTATCATGCGGCTGGCTATGGAAACACACCTGTCCAGAAGCCCTCCCGGATCATTGCGAAGGTCAAGGACTATGCCCTTGGCTCCTTGAGAAAGAAGTGAGTTCATCGCTGCATCGAATTCCTTGTCGGTATTCTCTCCGAATTCGTTTATTTTTAGATATGCGATGCCGTTGTCCTTCATTTCAAGCTTAACGCTTTTGACATTGATGGTGTCTCTTGTTATCGTCACTTCCTTGGTGTCTTTCTGCTCGTTCGGAAGGATCTCCAAATGCACATCAGTCCCTTTCTTTCCCCGGATGAGGCTCACTGCTTCGTCCAGCGTCATATCGGAAACAGCCTTGCCTTCGATCTTCAATATCTTGTCACCGGCACGAAGCCCTGCCTTTTGGGAGGGCGACCCGTCAAGAGGAGCGATCACGGTGAGCATGCTGTCCTTCACTCCGAGTTCCGCGCCGATCCCTTCGAAACTGCCGCCGAGATCCTCGGAAAACGCCTTGCTTTCAGCCGGATCGAAAAACGAAGTATACGGATCCCCGGTCGCCTTCAACATCCCATTGATGGCTCCGTATACCATCTTCTTAGAATCAAGCGAACCCTTGCTGATATGCTTTTCACGGACAAGATCCCAAACTTTCCAAAAAAGCGAGAAATCGACGTTCTTGTCCTTGGAAGGATTCTTGTTTTCCAAAATCGCCTTGTCTAGCGGAATGTTTCCCGCATCTTGAGAGGATACAGCAACGGTTTTCTGTCCGCGCGAAAAACCGAAAGAATAGCTTCCGCCGATCATAAAAGCGACCAGGAAAACCAAAATGGCCCCTCTGAAAATCATCCTGTTTTTCTCGTGAGCGATATTCTCTTCCATATGTTCATTTTTCCTTATTCTTAGTTATGTTCCGGGATCGGCTTGCCCCAATATTTCCTGAAATATTTCACTGAGCTTATGATATGGATCCAAGTGAGCCGATTGGAAACCAGGAGTTTCAAAACGCTCTTCCCAGCCGATCCTCTTCCGTGATAGTGATACATTTCGGAATCCGGATTGAAAACCACTTTATATCCTTTCTCCCAAAACCTCCGGCACCAATCGGTGTCTTCGAAATACATTCTGAATTGCGGATCAAGAAGCCCGACTTCTTCAATCATGCTCCTTCTGGTCATGAGCGCCGATCCCATCAGCCAATCGACTTCCTTGATCGTCTTATGGTCGAAGCCTTTCATCAGGAAACGGTCGAGATGCTTCTTGGCAAATCCGAACCTTCCCAGGAAAGTCCTGCGATACAATATCGTGAGCGGGGTATAGAAACGGAAGCAGGACAGCTGGAACGTCTCGTTGAAATTGAGAAGTTTCGGACCAGCTATGCCGACTCCCGGGTTTTTCTCGACATAATGCAAAAGAGTGTCGATGGAATCCTTCTTAACGATGATGTCACCATTGAGGATAAGGACATATTCTCCGGAACTCTTCCCATATCCGTTCCTCGCTGCGCCGCCGAATCCGATATTCTCACAAGACGGAATGAAAATCATTTCAGGAAATTCATCCTTCATCATAAGGGCTGTCTCCTCTTCGGTGGCGCTATCGGCGACGATGATTTCATAGTCCGTCATCGACAGGTTCTTCCTGATCGAATCCAGGCATACGCGCAAGAGATCAGGATTCTTGTAATTCGTGACTATGATTGAAAGTTTCAGCACAAGGATTATCTTATTGCTTGACGTCTTGCGGCGCTATGTCCGACTGAGCCGGCAAAGTGAATATGTTAGCGGCCACTTCGTGAATCTTGTCATAGTTGTCGCCACGAGGAAGGAGGATATATCCGGCATCCCCTTCTGCTGGATGATAGAGCAGTCCCTCATCGGAATCTTCAAGCACCCTTTGATAACTCTGAGGATTCTGCATTTTCCTGTATGCGTCGAAAAGGGCCTGCATTTCCCAAAGCTGCATGTCGGTCCTCACATTGTCTCCAAGGCTATCCAGCATGCCATTGACTTTGGAAAAATCGGTGAGCGTTCCGAGGCTCAGCATCTTGTCTTTCACGAGCTGCATGACCAATTGCTGCCTCTTGGCCCTTTCGAAATCACTGGAAGTCTTTCTTGATCTCACGAAACAAAGCGCTTGATCCCCATTCAGGGTCTGCTTTCCGGCTGGCAGGTTGAAATCGCCTCCGCATTCGGTATTCGGATTGGTGCAGAGAGGATAACGGGCAGTCACTTTCTTGATGCCAGTCTTCTTGTTGGTCTTGGTCTTGGTCTGATATTCCCCGGTCGGGACAGTGAAGACATAGTCATCGCAGACATGGGCTTCATTGAACTGCATGCTCTCGCTGAAAGGCTTGTCCAATGTCACATCCACCCCTCCGATAGCGTTTACCAGCTGCTTGAATCCGGTGAAGTTGATCGACGCGGCATAATGGATCGGCAACCCGGTCACTTCCGAAGCGATCGTTTTCATATCTTCCAGCCCCTGACCCTTGCTCTTCTGTTCGCCATAGGCATGAACGGCGTTTATTTTCTGTCTGTCCCCAGTGCCTGGAACAGTCACATAAAGGTCGCGCGGGATGGATATCATAGCGATCTTATTTTCAGCCGGCTTGATGCTGACGACCTGGATCGAATCGGCAAGCAATCCGCCACCCGGAAGATTCTCGCCGCGCATCCCCAGGACCAATATGTTGATCCGGCCATCCTTTTCTCCTTTGAGCTCGTCCTTGACTCCCGGGATGGAATGGACGATGGAATTCAATATTCCTCCTTTGGAAATCTTGTTGAGAGTCCGTCCGGTCTTCCAGGCGAATGCTATTCCGCCGACCAAAACGATCGCGGCTATCACAGCTGCAATTTTGAACCACTTTTTCTTATAGAATTTCTTAGAGCTGTTTCCAGAAACGCTCCTTCCTCCGATATAAGCCATCTTTTTTAATAATCCCGAAATATCCGGGACTCTAGACAATATTTAATAAAAAATGCATAACATTTATATTTTACTTTGATTTTGTTCTTTGTCAACAGCTGATTATTAATTCGTTAACTATTAAAAATTGGCTATTTCAAGCGTTTTTTTCTTGCCTTCACGCCATAGACCTGAATATTTCAAGCATCTTCTCGGCGGAACTTCTCCAGGAAAAAAATCCGACCCGCTCTTTTTCATCCTTAATGACTGAATCCCTCAATTTTTCATCGTTCATGATCCTCACAAGATCGCGCGACAATTCCGATGCGTCCATCGGATCAAAAAGGATCGCTGAACCGCCCGATATTTCTTCGTGAGGCGGAATCCTTGAGGCGATGACCGGCGCACCAGCCACGAATCCTTCAAGAACCGGAATGCCGAACCCTTCATATAGCGATGGCGAACAGACGCACGCCGAAAGCGACATGAGCGCCGCCTTTTCTTTCTCCCCGATGAATCCAGGCATGATGACATCCTTCTCCAGAGAATATTCATTGATCGCCCTGTCTATAGCAGTGTCATAGTTATAGCCCTTCCCGCCTGCCAGAACGAGCTTCGCTCCATCAATCCTGTCTTTCGCTTTGGCGAAGGCTTCGATAAGAAGAGGGATATTCTTTCTCGGCTGAAGGGTTCCGACATATAGGATGAATTTTTCTGGAAGATCGAATTTTTCGACTGCTTCTTTTTTATCCTCTTCGCTCAGGGATTCCAATTCATTGATGAAACTGTCGGCAACAGCATTATGCATCCAAGCGATTTTTTTTGATTTCGTCTTGAAATATTTCATTATTTCCTTCTTCGTGAATTCGGAAACTCCGATGATTTTGTCAGCTCTCTTGATGCTGAGCGGTATGAGCGTTTTAAGGAAAAGAAGGTCTGTTTTTTTGACAAGTTCCGGAAATGCCATGAACGAGACGTCATGGATAATGGCGACTATCTTTATTTTCCTCGGCACGAAAAACGGCGTTATGTATTGAGTGAGATATATATCGACCGGATGCTTGCGGAGTCGGCGTTGGACCGTCCAGAAATTCCAGATGAACTTGTTTCCTGACCCCAGCTGAACGACTTTGAAATTGCCGCTCTTGGATATCCCAAGTTCGTCTTTCATTTTTTCAATAGCATCCTCGCTTCTTGAATCGATGAAAAGATAATATTTGTTCTTGTTATCCATCTGGGCGAAATTCCTGACCAGATTGAAAAACACCGCTTCATCTCCAGTCCTCTTTTTCCCGATATTCCTGATATCGATTCCGATACGCATAATATTGCCATTATCAATAAGTTTGCTTATTCGTCAGCAGATCCCTCGACTTCGCTACGCTTCGCTCGGGATGACAATAAATAGAATGTTAATTCTTATAATCGTTAGCAACCAACGACACCGAGATTCCCATCCACACCCAGACATATGCCATCAATATCCCGGCGTTGAACAGATTGGGAACGACGATCGCGAACCAGGATGAAATCAGGAAAATTCCGATCGTCTGATCGATATATGTTCTTCCTTGGAAAAAATGCCTGATGCCTCCCCAAAGAATATATCCCAAAACGGCAACGAAAGAAAGGAGCCCGACGATTCCGCTTCCGAGCCATATTTCCAAGAAGATGTTGCTGGAATTGAGACTTGCCCCGTTTTCGTCTTTTCCAAGAACCTGCCCTATGCTCCCCCATCCGATTCCGAAGATCGGACTTTTCTTGATTTCCTGCCATGATTTGGCATATATAACCGAGCGGATATCGACAGTTGGATCGTTCCTGGAAATTTCCCCCACGCTCAGCCCTTCTGATTTGTCCTTTTCAATATCTTCCAAATCGATATGCTTACATCCGGTGTTTTCCAGTTCGGATATGTCATCGATAGGATTCTTGAGCAGATGCAGCTCCGATTCGGTTTTGCAAGCGACTGTGATCTTCTGAAGCCCTGAGCCGGTGCTCGCCGCGCGATTGAACAGCTGGAAAGCGGTGAGGTGGAAAATAAAAACAAAAGCCAAGGCTATGATAGCCATCGAAACGATGCCGATCTTCATTTTCGCAAATTCCCAGAACTTCCACTTCTTTGATATCACCTGAACGAAAGCGATGCATAAGAAAACAAAAGTCACCGCCAATGCGCCAAGCCAAGCGGAACGCGAGACGGTAATGAAGAGAAGAGTGAAAATGGGGAGAAGGATGATATATAGGAAAAATTTTCCGATTTTTGAAACCTCATCGTCTATATCTTCTTCCACGCTTTTTCCTTCATAAAAATATAAGACAGCATAGGCAGCGGCGAGTGCGAAAACCAAAAACATCCCAAGCCAATCCGGCTCAGGGAAAGTCGCGTTGGGACGGCCCGGCATGACTTCGAAACCGTTCTTCCCCGCAATATTCCTCACGTTCTGCCAGATTCCGTATCCTGAAACTATCAAAGCGGAACTCATGAAAAACAGGACTATTTTCCCGAAATCGACTTTGTCTTGGATATAATTCCTGACGACGAAATATAGCGCGACGAAACTGAGAAGGATGATGGAGAGCTTGAAGCTCGCTCCTTTCGATTCGGAAAAGAATGCACTCACGAATCCGGAGAATGCCATGGCAATGGTCAGATAGTCCCAGAAAGAAAGCCTCGTTAATTTGAAGCCGAGCTTCTTTGAAACCAGCTTGGCTAAGACCGCAAGAATGACAAGCGCGCCAAGAAGCTGATATGGACGAACCATAAGTCCGGCACTTTCCGGAGCCAGATTGACGTTCTCGATCGTTATCATTGAGATGAAAAACAGGAATGCCCAGCTCGGACGATATAGCGCCAAACCGAATGCGACCAAAGCGAAAAAGATGAAATCACTCATCCGAAGCGGCAGGATTCCAGTGTTCCCAAGAACGACCAGAAGCAGGACCGCCAATGAAGACCAGAAAACAAGCCCCATCCGGGTATTATTGAGACTATTGACAAATTGTTTTATTTGTGATAACACGTCAGGATTCATTAACTCTTATGATATTCAAAACCTTCTTTATGAAGACTTTCCAGGAAAATTTCTTCGCGCGCTCTTTGGCTTTTTCGGACAATGCCTGACGGAGTTCCGCGTTCATGAGCATATTCTTCATGACCATCGCCACATCTGCGATGTCGTTCGGTTTGCAATAAAGGACGCTGTCGCCCCCGACTTCCGGCATGGATGAAGTCTTCGATGTGATGACCGGACAACCCTGATTCATCGCTTCAAGAATCGGCATGCCGAACCCTTCATATAGAGACGGATAAATGAAAAAGAGCGACTCCGCATAAAGAGCAGGAAGGTCATCTTGAGGAACGCTCCCAAGCAGCTTCACATGTTTTTTCAAATCAAGTTCGGCCACTAAATTTTCCGCATCAATGACAAGCGGAGCAAGTTCCGGCATAAGATGACCGAAGATAGCTAGGCGCGGAAATTCATCAATGAAATGCTCGCGCGAATTCTTGTCGAGAAGCATCTTATATGCCCATATGACGCTTCCGATGTTCTTGCGCAATTCCATTCCCCCGCCAGCAAAGATATATCCCGATTTCAGTTTATATTCTCCCAGCACCTTTTTGCGCGCTTGGGCGGACGGTCTTTTTTTATATATTTTGTCGACATCTATATAGCTCACCGTAATCTTTTCTCCGGAAATCCCAAGGTGATTGATGATGTCTTTTTCAGTGTGTTTCGAAACGGCGATCAGCCTATCCGCTTTCTTGATCGCTGCCTCGGTCAGTTCCTGATATATCTTTTTTCTGGAATTGTTGAGATATTCCGGAAACAGTTTCGGGATGAGATCATGCACCAGCATGACATGCTTCACGCTTTCCGGCATGACGGTCGGACATTGATAGAGACTGAGAAAAACATCACACCTGTCTTTTTTGGCACGAGCCGGAAGGGAATATTTCTCCCACCAAATTTTGCGGATCAGGTCGTCGCGGCGATAAACGGACGGCAAAAAGGCTTCACATTTGAAGTTGGTTGGAAAATCAATTCCTTTTGGAAGCTCTTCCTCCAGATATATCACGAACTCATCCTTCTTGCTTGCAGCGATTGCAAGCTCTCTCAGGAAATTGAGAGTGACTTGTCCGATGCCGGTGTTCGGCTTTCTGAGAAACGAAGCGTTTATTCCTATTTTCATGATGGAATTATATCATCTCATTCACCTTTTCGCTATGTCTTGTCAAGATATGAAAACTTGCCTAGAATACAATCCAGTAGGAATATTAATCTTTCAAACTAAACGAGATGGAAAAGAACATGAAGAAAACCGTCTGCGTGATCGGCCTTGGATATGTCGGTCTGCCGATAGCAGTGAGAAGCGTTGAGAAGGGATATGACACAGTCGGACTCGAGCTTTCCAAGGAAAAGGTGGATATGATCAATAAAGGGAAAAGCCCGATAGAGGAAAAATATCTCGAAGAGAACATGCAGAAGTTCCCGGTCAAAGCCTCGACCGATGAGAAGATCATCAAAAAGGCCGACATCGTCCTTATCTGCGTTCCGACTCCGGTCGATGAATTCTATAACCCCGACTTGAGCCCAGTGATCGGAGCAACCGAAGCGATCATCCGCAATCTCAAGAAAGGATCATTAGTCGTTCTTGAATCAACCGTGAATCCTGGCGTTTCAGAAGAAGTTTTGAAGCCGATGTTCGAAGCCGCCGGATACAAAGTCGGAACTGACGTGTTCATCGCTCACTGCCCGGAAAGAATCAACCCGGGAGATCCGAAGTGGAACGTTTCCAATATCCCGCGCGTCGTCGGTTCGTTCGACAAGAAAGGACTGGATGCTGCCGTTGAATATTACAAAAACATCACTACCGGCGAAGTGCGCCCCATGAAATCCATCCGTGAAGCAGAAGCGGTCAAGATTCTGGAAAATTCTTTCCGCGATATCAATCTGGCCTTCGTCAATGAAGTTGCCAAATCTTTCACGAAGTTGGGAATCGACGTGAAAGACGTGATTGCCGGTTCTGCCACCAAGCCGTTCGGCTTCATGCCATTCCACCCTTCCTGCGGAGTCGGCGGACATTGCATCCCGGTCGATCCGTATTATCTCATCGAGCGCGCCAAGAAAGCCGGATTTGATCACAAATTCCTTCGACTTTCAAGAGAAATCAACAACTCTATGCCGGTATATACCGTCGAGTTACTGAAAGAAGCTTTGAATGAAGTGAAGCTGCCGCTCAATGGAACCGCAGTCGGAATCATGGGAGTTGCATATAAAGCCAACATCGATGATGTCCGCGAGTCCCCTGCTTTGAAAATTATGGAACTGGTGAAAAAAGGTGGAGCGAAAATGAACGTCTTTGATCCGCATATTCCAAAATCATCGAATATGAAGACACTCGAAGAAATCCTCAAGAAATCAACCGCTCTTGTGATCGCCACCGATCATGCCGAATTCAAACTGATCGATCCGAAAATATTCAAGAAGCATGGCATCAAAGTCATCATCGACGGAAGGAACTGCCTCGATAAGAACGCCATCAAGAAATTGGGGATCGTTTATAAAGGAATCGGAAGATAGCGAAAGAAACAATATTCCAAAAAGAGCAATGCCCATGCGTTGCTCTTTTTTCAATATCATATTTGCCTTCCGGCCCCAAAAAAGGTATAATCTGAGCATATATAATCCGACATAAAAAGACAAAAAACTATGTTTTCATTGTTGAAATTGGTCATCTGGCTGGCAGGAATCGCGGTTATCGCCTATTTCGTTCTCGGATATTTCGGATATGAAGTGAATATGGCGTATTTCAAGGAAACCAAGTCTGCCTGCCAAGCGAAGCTGGACGAGTGCAAAAGCAAGCTCCTACATAACGGCATCGACAACGCGAAATGCGATTTCGCCTGCGCCGATCCGAAACTAATCATTAGCAAGAAATAACGTGAAACTGATCGTAAACATCCCGGCGTATAACGAAGAAAAGGAAATCGCTAAAACCATCGCTCGCATAAGAAAAAGCTTCGACTTGGATTTCTATTCCAAAGGAGAAGGAAAAGAAATAGAAGAAAAATTGATCCAAGTCGTCGATGACGGATCAAGCGACAACACCGCCGAAGAATGCAGGAAAGCCGGCGCTGATATTGTCATTTCATATAAACCGAATCGCCGCCTCGCCTATTCTTTCAAACGCGCGGTCGAAAGCTCCCTTGAACAGGGCGCTGATTTTATGGTCAATATCGATGCTGACGGACAATTCGATCCGAATGACATCCCGAAATTACTGTTTCCTATTTTGGATGGAAAGTGCGACATGGTGATTGCCAGCCGTTTCGGAGAGCATGAGGCCAAGAATATGCCTTTCATCAAGCACTTCCTCAATCGTTTCGCCGCCAATATGATCGGGTTTTTCCTCAACTATCCGATTGACGATCTCACTTGCGGATTCCGCGCTCATAACCGCGAAACGATGCTCAGATTCAACCTGACCAACGTTCATTTCACATATACACAGGAGACTATCATCGATGCCATCGGCAAGAATTTGAAACTCCAATGGGTGCCGGTCAAAGTGTCATATTTCAACGACCGGGAATCGCGCATCGTGAAATCTATCTGGAAATTCGTTTCCAACTCAGCGAAAATCATCTTGAAAGCCGTCCGCGACGTGCGCCCAATGAAATTTTTCGGTATTCCGGGACTGGTGATGATGCTTGCCGCTCTCGCGGTCTTCTGTGTTTTCCTTTATCACTATTTCCTGACATTCCAAATCACGACATACAGGAACTATATCTTCCTCTCCGTCATCCTTTTCTTCATCGGACTGCAGTTCTGGGTTTTCGCTCTCATTGCCGACATGATCAAGACCAACCGGAATCTCACCGAAGAGCAGCTATATTTCATCAGAAAGGAAAAATACAAGAAGTAGCATAGAGAACATGTTTGGGAAATCGTATGCTTATTGAAAAACCATAGCTTTCGTCTATGAAAATACTATTCATTTCGCACTCCTATCCTCCGACTCTTGGGGGCGTGGAAAGCCAGAATTTCAATCTTGCAAAAGGACTCGGGGAATTGGCGGAGGTCCGTGTCATAGCCAACGGCCAAGGGAAAAAACATCTCCCTGTTTTTTTGCCTCTGACATTTCTTAAAATGCTTTTTTTGATGAGAGAATATGACGCCTGCCTCATGGGAAACGGAGTGCTTGCGCCTCTCGGAGCAGTTGCCAGGATATTCCATCCGAAAAAGAAGTTCTTCTGCATCATCCATGGGCTAGACATCACTTTCGCCAACAAGAAAGGTCTGCTTTCCAAGATATATTCAGCAGTCAACATCCCATCGCTCAAATTCCTCAACAAGCTCTTCATGGTCGGCAACGCCACCATCGAAGAAGCGGTCAAAATCGGAATCAATCGCGATCATTGCGTTTTCATCCCGAACGGAATCGATGCCAAAGAGCTCCGGAAACCGCACGAAAGAAGCGAGCTCTCGACCCTGTTCGGAGGCGACACGGAAGGCAAGATGGTCATTCTCCGCCTGGCGCGCTTCGTCAAACACAAAGGCACGAGTTGGTTCATTGAAAACATCATACCAAAACTCCCTGAAAATGTCGTCATGATCGCAGCCGGGCACCGCGTCGGGAAAAACACCGCCGGAGACAAGGACAACTTCTCGCTTTGCGAAGATATCATCAAGGAAAAGCATATCGAGAACCGCGTCAAGCTCCTGCCGTCGCTTCCGCAAAAAGACATGGAAATCCTCCTCAACACCGTCGATCTTTGCGTTTCTCCGAACATAAAAGTTCCGGGAACAATGGAAGGTTTCGGCATAAACGTCATCGAGGCCGGCGGATGCGAGCGCGTGGTCATCGCATCCGATCTCGAAGGGCTCAAGGATGCGATCAAAGACGGAAAGAACGGTTTCCTGGTCGAGCCGGAAAATGCGGATGCCTGGACAGAGAAAATCACGGAAATTCTCGGAAAAGATGAAAGTTTCAGGAAAGAATTCGGCAAGAAAGCCGCGGCATATGTGGAAGAGAACCTGAACTGGGAAAAGATATCAGGGAAATATCTGGAAGAGATGAATAAAATCATGTAACATATACCTGAACCTGCCGCTTCTGCTGCATTCATTACTACCATGTCATTCCCGCGCAGGCGGGAATCCAGGATCAGACAGACGCTAAATCGAATTACTACTATGCTTTCATTCATAGCGCAACAATCCGCATTCTATCTGACTCTCGTCCTGCTGCTTTTCCTGCCGGGATATTTCGTGTTGGGAGCGGTTTTCAAGAAAGACCGCTTTTCTCTTTTTGAGCGCGTCGTTCTGGGTTCCGGTCTCAGCATCATCATAGTCAACTTCACGATACTCATTCTTGATCGCGCCAATATCCCTCTGACAAGATATTCGCTCGTCCTTTCGATACTTGCGATAACCGCCGTCGCATATTCCATCTCAAAGAAAAAAGGAACCGGAAATTCAGATTTCGCAAAATTGAACTTCACCAAGAAGCAGGGCATGCTGATAATCATCCTCATCTGCTCGACCGTCCTCATAAAAGCCTATTATCTCAGAAACGCTGTCATGCCGGGAACGACAGACCTCGGCCATCACCTGTATTGGTCAAAGGTCATCGCGACGACGCATCATATTCCTGAATACACCCAAAGGGACGTGATAAGCCGGGACGGAACGAACACGATCGGCGCGCCGAAAAAAATCAGCGACTTCATCATCGGAGAACAGCTGTTCTATGCTTCCATCTCGCTCGTTTCAGGCATCGGTTTCATTTCATATTTCCCCGTGCTTTCACTCTTCCTGGTGAACACCATGAGCATCCTGGCACTATTCGTGCTGGCGCTCGAGCTTTTCAGGAACAACCCTCGGAGAAAAAGCATCGCGATATTGTCATTGCTTTTCATCGGACCGCTTTTTTCGATCGATCCGCCGCAGGCGAAATTCATTGCAGGCGGCGTGACCGGAAACTTGATCGCCAATTTCATCGTTCCGCTCACGCTCTATTTCTATATCCGATTCTTCCATGAAAAAACGAAGAGTCTTCTCTTTTTCGCTTTGCTTTTTTCCATGGGGCTTTTCTATATCCATCATCTGACCGGCTTCATGTTCCTGATCTCATTCGCGTCTTTCATCATTCTTTCTTCTGTCTTCAATTTCAAGGAATTCTTCACCCTCATCAAAGAGAAATCGAAATTCCTGCTTTCCCCTCAGATAATCGGCTTTTTCATTTTCGCCCTAGTCTTCGTCGCTTTGATATACACGCCCTCATATCTCACCAACAAAGCTGTGACGACAGTGGTCGGCGCAGTCTCGAAAGCGGGACATGGCGGACTCACCCTCAATCAATTCAGGGACACGCTTGGAGAGACCAGGATCGTTTGGGGAATCATGGGAATCATTTTCGTCATTTTCCTGATCAGGAAAAGCGTCGAGAAATTCTCGCTTATCATGCTGGCCTCATGGGCGGGAGTCATTTTCCTGGTTTCCATGTTTCCTGATATCGTGAAAATCGATCTTCCCTCTGGAAGGGCTGCCAACTATGCCAGCTATCCGCTCTCCATCCTCTCCTCTTTCGCCATGGTATCGCTCTTTGCGAAAAGCTTCGGACAAGGGAATGCCGTCCTTCAAAAAACCAGCTCGCGTTTCCTGCTCGGCGCTTTCGTGCTTCTTGTTTCGTTCATAATGATAAACGGCGTAAGCGACAACGTCGGCTATCTCGCAAAAGACAACTTCTATCCGGACAAGATCCAAGAGACATATTCCGCATCGGATTATCTCGCTTCCAAAATGGACACTCGGGATGTTCTCGCGGATGATCACATATATATCACCGCGGACTCGTTCGTGAAGCTTTTCTTCATGCGGGACTACAACTTTCCGCTCTATCGGGCAAACCTGGAACGATATACCAACAACGTCGACAAGGATGAATTCTGCACCCTCTGGATGATATCGGGACCGGAAACGCCTGACAGCCAGAAATGCTTCCGGGATCTCGGGGTGAATTTCACTCTCGTCAATGGGAAAACCGATGCGGCGCAATTCGAGAAGCTCGGCAATTTCTGGAAAGTATATTCAAACAACGAACTAAATGCTTATTACAGAACAAACTAAATGAGCGAGAAGAAAATAATCATCATCATTTCGATTTTCATCCTCATGACGTTTTCCGCTCTTTCCTGGCGGGAAATGCAATTCCAAACAGGAACATATCGGAGTGGCTGGTGGGGCGTCTATTTCAACGATCCAAAAGGCGCAAGCCTTGATTTCACGATCGAGAATGAAGGAAAACCGGAGGAATTCCTTTGGAAGATAATTCCCGAAAACGGCGACTCGTCCTTTCTCCAAGGATCAGGAAAGATAAACCCTCAGGAAAAGAAATCGATATCCGTTCCGCTGGAGAACATCCCCGGGAAGCAGAAAATAATCATAGAAGTTTCCGACAGCCACGACAGTAAAAAAGACATATACAAAACCCTTCCGTAGATCTCGGCGAACACCTCCCTATGCCGATAAAAAACAAGACCTTCCCGATCTTGTTTTTTTGTTTCTGGTTCAAGAAATGCCGCCCATATACCGCATCACTTCTCGGCTTTATAGATCTCCACATAATTCTTGTCTCGCCCGTTTATCGATATCCTCCAGACTGGATCAACGGAAGAATAATCCACATAATCTTTCTTTATTTCTTTCCAGATGTCGGCATACATGGTGGAGCCGCGCCTAGTTTTCACAAAATAGCTTATCCTGTCCAATCCTCCCATGCTGGCATTCCTTTTGTATGCCAAGTCCCCTTTCACGCATATTCCCTTGAAAAATGGGCAAAATCCGTTCTGATCAGCCCAAACGACCAAATTTTCGGCCCCAGGAAGGGCGTTCAGGTGCTGGGCTGCTTCATATCCCCCATAGCCCCATGAATCGGCTACGAGCGATTTTTGAGGCAGGAAAGCATTCGTGTAGTTGAAATAGAAAGGTTTGACCGACCAAAGGCTGGCTGCGCCTATGGCTATCAGTGCGGCTGTCAAATATGTTTTTTTCATGCCGTCTAACCTCTTCCAGGAAAACAGCTCCCAGATCCCGATGGCGCAAAGGACGAAGGTTATCGGATAAAGCATTATAGTATAGCGGATATTGACCAGAAGGCCTTGATAAATGACAGCTCCATAGAAAGTGACTATGAAAGCAGCCAAGGACACGACTATCCACGACTGCTTCGTTTTTTTCCAAAGCGATTTCACAAGGACGAAGAGCAGGAAGAAGAACACCAGCGGCGATATCGAAAAAACAAGCGGAGCCGCTTCCAGAAAAATCTTTTCATAAAGCTGCTGCTTCTCGAAAATGATCCCCATATCTGAATCGAAAGGCACCTTCCTCAAATCCGGCATGATACGGAATCCTGAGGAGTGGTTCAGGAAAGTTATCAAAAACACCGAAAAAACCAAAAGAACGGGAATAGGCAGAATGAACCGGCCGGCCTTCGAGATATAGCGCAATGCCAGGTTCAGGATTTTCCCTCTGTTCAAAAAGGCGTCGCCCATGAAGAGCAGGTCAGCAATGACAGTCGCCCAGAATATTTTAGACATCCCGGAAAATCCGACCGTTCCAGCCCAGAATATTTTCGGATCGACTATTCCGGCAGGCAAGAAAACCGCAAACACCAAAAACGCTCCGGCAATGATGCACAGGTGAGCCGCGGCGAACCTCCCTATTTTCCTGCCGGAGCCGCTTCCCCACTCGGAATATTTGAAAATAGCCAGGATCAGGAATGCCGACAAAAGAAAAGGGATCGCGACAAGAACCGCGTATTTGGTCAGAAGAGCCATTCCCAAAGCAGCTGATGATATAAGGATCGATTTCTTCTCTTCCGATTTGAGATAGTCCAAAAAAGAAAGGATTGAAATGGCGGAAAAAAGCCACAGCAAAGCATCCGGATTGACGATTTGGGAAATACCGATGATTATCGGGCTCGTCAGGATGAAAATGGAAGACCACAAAGCTATCCAATCATTTTCGGTTATCCGTCTTATCAGCCAAAAAAGGAAGACTATCCCGATAGCGTTGAAAATGATTATCGGGATCCGGAAGAACAACTCGGCAGTGCGTATCTTTTCCGGATCATAGATCCGATAGTAGTCATGATCCAAAAGGATGCCATCCCTTTGCGAGCCAAGGAAAGCGTTGCCTATGCCGGAAACCAGAGCGACAGTGACTCCGGGCTTGTCGTTTATGTATGTGTGTTTCCAATCTCCGGAAAGGATGGCTTTCCAATATTGATCGACCCTGCCCGTTCCCGGATCATACATCCAATAGTGCTCGTCCACCGTTTCGAACTCGGAAAGATGATAGAAAGCGAAAGAAAAATAAACAGAAAAGGCTGCCAGCAAAGAAAATAATATCGTTTTTTTGGATGCGCGGTTTTTTTCGGATGCCATATGCATGTTCAAGCCTTCGCTTTATTCTTGTTTTTTAGCCTTTTCGATCTTCAGGAAATTCGTGCCGCGGTTTTCTATTTTCATATACCAAACCGGCTTCTTTTCCTTGACATAAGGGAAATTCGGATTCAATTGGCCCTTCAGCGTAGTGTAATAATAATCGATTTCATATTTCGATGTGTCGACTTTGGTCTTATGGATGCATTTCCCTACGAAGAACTCGCAGAATCCGTATGAATCAGCCCAGACGGTCAGATTTTCGGCTCCAGGCAGCTTGTTCATAAACTCGGCCGCTTCATATCCCCCATAGCCCCAGGCGGCCGTGATCATGTATTTCTGAGGCAGAAGGCCGTTGGTGTAGTTGAAATAGAACGGCTTGATCTGCCAGATGCTCACGAAACTTATGGCAACGATGCCAAGAAAGACTAAAATTCCATTCTTTGCAAAAGCCGGTTTCCTGATTGGCAGCTTCTTCATCGCGAATACCGCAATCGCCGCGCATGCGACCGGGACAAGGAACCAGAACCATTCGTGGTATTTCAGGAATTCTTTGACTCTCCTCTCTTCGATAATTCCGTTCTTGATAACTTGCGAATAAAGGATGACTCCGCCGATGATAAGAATGATCGTCAAATATGCTGTTGCCGGAGCCGTGCGGCGTTTCTCCATGCTTCCATTTCCCTTGCTTGAAAAAAATTCGAAGACGGCCAATCCTGAAAGGAAGGAAGCGATCGGATAAAGGATCATCGAATAGCGGATCTGCAGAAGCAGCCCTTCAGCTATGGATGCCAGGAAGAATATGATGATGAAGCCCGAGAGGATGAAAGCGGTCGTCTTGTGCGCTATGTCGCCGAAAAGCCCCTTAGCCCACAGGAAGAACAAGGAAAGAAGCGCCAAAGGGGTCAGCGAAAAAGCGATGGGAACCGCTTCCGCGGCATATCTTTTCAAAAAAGGGATTTCTGCGAATTTGTCTTTGAGTTTCATATCGAACGGGATGCTTTTGAAATTGGAAAGAAGCTGCCCCGATATCCAATTCACAAGAACGAATCCGAAAGTGGCAATGAGGATGGCATAGATGACAGGAGGCAGGATCCTGCGAAGAGGTTTCAGTTTTTCAAAAACCCAGAACAGCCAGCGCCCTCCCAGAAACCGATTCTCTATGATGATGAGCGCGTCGATAGCCATGACCAGCCAGAAAACCGGCACCATGTCGCGCGACCCGATCGTGTTTTGGGAGATGTATTTTATGTCTGTGAATATGGCCGGCATCATGACCGCAAAAATCAGGAAGCCGCCGAAAGTGATCGCGAGATGGCTCATGAGGCTCCCGAACATCCTTTTCCTGAATTTTTCCCTGTCCCCGCCGAACATGTCGAATTCCATGAAGAAATAGGCCAAGATCATGAAAAGGATGAACGGAACTAGGATGAATGCCACGTATTTGCTTGCCATGCCAAGACCGAAAAAGAGCGTTGTGAGCGCCACGAGCTTGCTGCTTGGCTCTTTCAGATATGCAAGGAAAGTGAGAATCCCCGAAAAAGTGAATATCCAGAAAAGCGAATCGGGATTGACGATCTGCGACATGCCGATGACTATCGGAGACATGAGGATGAAAGCCGCCGAATAGAGCGCGACCCATTCATTGTCCGTTATCTTCCTGATTATCCAGAAAAAATAGAGCGAGAAAAGTCCGCTTATGAGAAGGATCGGAAAGCGATAAAGGAAATTTATTTTCTTGGTTTCCGCCGGATCATATACTCTCGCGGTCCCGTCATCGCTCAGGATCTGCAGATCAGGATTGCGCTCGATGAGGACCGCCGGGATCGAAGCATATGCCAAAGTCACCCCCGGCTTGTCGTTTATGCGGGTCCCTTTCCAATCATGTTCAGCAACTGCCTGCCAATAGTTCCCGATGCGGCTCTGCCCGGCACCGAACCAATAATGCTCGTCCGAAGTGATGAAATCGGTCATATGATAGAGACCGAAAGAAAAAAACAATGCCAAAGGAATGAAAAGAAGGGCTTTCGGATTCCTGATGTATCCTTTTATGCTATTCATGTGCCGATTAGCTTATGCGAATTATATATGCGTCCTCCTTCGATTATTCTATTGCCGTGTCTGATTCGCCGCTCTCATCGCCCGACCGGACCGTTCCGGAAGTGCTGGAAGCCGCGTTCATTATCTCGAAGATATTGTATTTCGAACTGTATACGTCCACGCTGTTGTCTTCCCGGCCGTCGATTGCCAGATGCCAAACAGTGTCAGTGGAATCGGCCTTCCTGATATTTTTCCAGATGCCAGCGAAATCGCTTTCGATCCCGCTCCTGGTCACGACATAATAATCGATGTTCATCCCGCTTGCGATGAGAGACTTGTTCTTTATGCCAGTGCTCTTGATGCAAGCCCCTTTGAAGAAAGGGCAGAATCCCCAATAATCCGTCCAGACCACCAGCTTGTCCGAATCAGGCAACGAATTGAGATATTGGGCCGCTTCGTATCCCCCATAGCCCCAGGCTCCGGTTATGATCCGGCTTTTCGGAAGCATATCGTTAGTATAGTTGAAATAGAAAGGCTTGATAAGCCAGAGGCTCGTCGAACTTATAGCTATTATCCCGACATAGATCCATATTTTCCATTTGTTTCTGAGCTTTTCCCAATCGAACAGCTCATATATGCCGACAGCTGCCAGGATGGAGATGATCGGATAAAGCATCACCCCGTAGCGTATGCTTATCAGCAGTCTCTGCTGCAAGACGCCGACATAAAAAGAAATGATGAACGCCGATAGGACAAAGACCAGTTTTTTTTCTTTGAAAGGATGAGTCATTCCTTTTATCCAGATAAATACTGTGGAAAAGAAAACCAGCGGAGTCAGCGAGAAAACGATCGGATAAAGTTCCAAGAAAATCTTGGTGATGATGTCCTTCCCATAGAATATCTTGTCGCGCCCGGCATTGAACGGGACGTCTTTTATCACGAAGGGTTTGTTATCGAGAGCATAGTTCAGAAAGACTGCCAGAAAAGACAATGCCATGACGGCTGACACGAAAGGCACGGCTGCCATGAAGATCTTCCTGGTCTTGGAAAGGAAAAGAGACAAGAAACGGCTCTTCCAAACTCCGGCATCGATGAAGAGAAGGGCGATGAAAATGAAGAATCCGATGAAAGCCAGCAATGGGCTGGTCTTTTTGAATCCTATCGTGCCTTCATATAAAATGCTCGGATCGACGAACACCGCCGGCATCAGCAAGGAAAAGACGGCTGCCGCAACGGCAAGGATCAAAAAATATCCGGCGATGAAGCGTCTGATTTTCTTATGCAACACGCCATCCTCGTTCCATTTTTCAAAACCATAATAGAACTCGATGACCATTGCGAGAATGAAAAACGGGATGAGGATTATGGCAGCGTATTTGCTCAGCAAAGAAAGCGCCAGAAACAATCCCGTCATGAAGGCATATTTCCATTTGTCTTCCTTGATATATATGAGAAAGCTCAGGATAGAAGCGACTGAAAATTCCCAAAGCATCGAATCCGGATTGATGATCTGGGATATGCCGAGGATTATCGGCGAAAGCAGGATCAATGATCCGGATAAAAGAGCCAGCCAGGCTTTCCCGGTGAGCTTTTTGATGAGCCACATGAGAACCAGGCAGAAAAGGCCGTTGAATATGAGAAGCGGAAGGCGGAAGGCCAGGTTGATTTCCTTCATCCTGTCCGGATCATTGATCGAATAGCCTGAACCCTTCAGCGCTATCCGGGTGTCGGGTGTTTTCTCAAAAACAGTCCCCAACCCTGACGTATACGCCAATGTCACGCCGGGCTTGGTGTTTATGCGGGTGGCAACCCAGTTCTTGTTCGCGATAGCAGTCCAATATTGAAAGACTCTCGAGGTGGAATTGTAATACCAATAATGCTCGTCGGCAGTTGAAAAATCGGCCAGATGATAAAGGCCGAAAGAGAAATAAACTGCAAGTGGAATGAGCGCAAGCAGCGCCAGCTTCGAAAATACCTGCTTCCCACGATGCGGCATGATGACTTTTTTAGCTGATTATGATACCATTCGATTGTAATATTCTTTCGGTCTTTTTGCAATAATACTATAATTGATCCTTATGAAGATTCTTTTTTTGAATTATGAATTTCCGCCTCTTGGCGGAGGCGCGGGAAACGCCACCTCATATCTTCTCAGGGAATTCTCGAAAATTCCTGGCTTGGAAGTGGATCTGGTGACTTCTTCGACAGGAGAATTCCGCATCGAGAAGAAATATCCTAATGTGACCATTCACTATCTCGACATTGGGAAAAAGGGCAACCTGCACTATCAATCGATGAAGGATCTCTTGGTCTATTCGAAGAAAGCCTTTGGCTATAGCAAGAAGCTGGCGGAAGAAAACCATTATGACCTTTGCCATGCTTTTTTCGGAATCCCTTGCGGATTCATTGCCATGAAACTGAACCTGCCCTATATCGTGTCGCTGCGCGGAAGCGATGTCCCCTTCTATAACAACCGCTTCTTCCTTCTGGACAAATTGCTGTTCCAAAGGATAAGCCGGAAAGTTTGGAAAAATTCGAAAAAAGTTGTGGCGCTGAGCCATGATTTGAAAAACCTTGCCGCAATAACCGCTCCTGATCAGGACATCTCGATCGTATATAACGGAATAGACACGGAAGAATTCTCCATAGGAACGGGCACGGAACGTGACGGGAAAGACACCAATATCCTTTTCGTCGGAAGGCTTATCGAGAGGAAAGGGCTCGAATACCTTTTGGAAGCTTTCCGCGGCATCTCGAAGGATTATCCGGATGCCAAGCTGATCGTCGCCGGGGACGGGCCGCTCCGTGAGACCTATGAGAAATATCTGAGAGAAAACGGTCTCGAAAAAAGAGTCGAGATGCTGGGGATAGTGAATCATGACAAGATAAAGGAAATATATCAGAAATCGCATATCTTCGTTCTCCCCTCTCTCAATGAAGCGCTTGGCAACGTCACCCAGGAGGCATTGGCGACAGGGCTCGCCATCATAA
>Ga0209373_10001823_pt1 | contig 23496 bp, 16 predicted proteins | sample Higcelweek5metaG_FD_187173 | JGI IMG/M metagenome (GOLD analysis project Ga0209373, IMG submission 187173) | Freshwater pond sediment microbial communities from the University of Edinburgh, under environmental carbon perturbations - High... | ecosystem: Environmental > Aquatic > Freshwater >... | reverse complement strand
CCGGAGCCCTTTGACGTGCTCACCGCCGACGTGTCCTTCATCTCCCTTACGGCCATACTGCCGGGCTGCCTGACGCTGCTCAAGCCCGTTTGCGAGCTGGTGCTGCTCATCAAGCCGCAGTTCGAGTTGCCCGTGGGCCGCACGGACAAGGGCGTGGTGCGCGACGAAGCCCACCGGCAGGAGGCCGTGGACGCGGTGCTGAGCTTCTGCCAGGGTGAGCTTGGCCTCTCGCTCAGGGGGCTCATCCCCTCGGCGCTCTTGGGGCCAAAGGGCAACCAGGAATATCTGGCCTGGCTGGAACGGGCCTGAGCGCCGTCGTGCCGCGGCTCGAATCGCCTACGCTTCTGCTCATCGCCTGCACCCTGCCCATGGCCGAGGCGGAGCTGAGCGAACCGGCCGCTCTGGCCGCACTTCTCGACACCGAAATTCCCAGCGGCTGGCCGCCAGGCGAATACGACCGCGACGCCCTGCTCTTCTTCCGCGACCGTCTGCGCGAGGGCGGCGAGGCCGCTGTGGGCTGGTATTCCTGGTATGCGTTGCGCAAGGCGCCCTCCCCTGTGCTCATCGGCGCCTGCGGCTACTTTGGCCCGCCGGTTTCTATGGAGGGACAGGGTGCGGTGGAAATCGGCTTCAGCGTCCTGCCGGGCTTCCGTGGCCAGGGCCTGGCCACGCAGATGGCCCGCATGCTGGTCCAGCATGCCTTTGCCCAGGCGGAAGTCCGGTGCGTGCGCGCACGGACCACGGCGGACAACCTGGCCTCACAGGCCGTGCTGCGCAAGGCCGGGCTGCGCTTGGCCGCAGAAAAGGACACGGACGGGCTGCTCCGCTACGAACTGTCGCGCTGACGGGGAAGAAGAGAGAGGGTGGACGCCGACGAAACCAAGGGCAGAGGCGGCGGTATGGCTACAAGGCGGCCCAGGTCTGCAGCACGCCGACGAGGTGGGCCGCGCCGATGCCCGCGCTGATGGCGGAACTCCAGAGCACGAAGACCGGCGGCCTGAATCCCTTGCGCACGAGCAGCGGCGCGATGACCAGCCCGCGCCCCAGGTACACAGCGGAGATGAAGACAAGGACAGGCTTGCGCAGCGGCAAATGCGGCAGCAGGCCAGCGCCGGAAAAGGCATACACCGCCCAGACGGCGAAAACCGCTGTGATGAGGGCAGTGACAATGGTCGGATACAGACGTCCCGCCTCGGCCGCTGAGGCCATGCGTTCGCCCGCGCCGAAGAACCGGTACCACCGCGCGCCGCCGAAGATGATGGCCACATGCAGCAACGCCACCAGGGCGCTCAAACTTCCCGCCACGGCCAGCGCCGCGTTCCAGCAGTCTCCCAACATGGCTCGCGTGCTCCAGCTTTGCCGACGTCCGCCTAGGCGATCTTGCCGCCGTCGTCCAAGGCTCCGGCTGCGGTCAAGAGCCTGGTCACCTCGGCGTCCTTGGCCACCAGGATCATGCCCTGGCTCACAAGGCCGCGCAGCTTGCGCGGGGCGAGGTTGGCCACAACCACCACCTGCTTGCCCACAAGCTCCTCGGGACTGAAGCGGTCGGCCAGGCCGGCCACGATCTGCCGGGGCTTTTCCTCGCCAAGCGACACCTGCACCACGAGGAGCTTGTCCGCGTCCGGGTGTTTGGCGGCGGAAAGCACGGTGCCTACGCGCAGATCCAGCTTCTGAAAATCGGTGAATTCGATGTTCTCGGCGGCCCCGGCCGGAGCGGCGGCCTCCTTGGGCGCGGGCGCGGCTTTGGCCTTCTTGGACTCCGCAGCAGCCTCCTTGGGAGCGGGCGGCGTGGGCTCGGGCAGCTCCACGCGCGGGAACAGGTTGGACGTCTGGGCCACGGCGATGCCGGACTCCAGCACGCCCCAAACCTCGGGCTCCTTGGGCAGCATGATCTTCTCCAGATCAAAGGGCATGCCAAGCTGCACGAGCATCTTTTCGCTGGCGTCGGGCATGACGGGCCACAGGTGCACGGCGATTTTGCGCATGTGCTCCAGCACCACGTACATCACCGTACCCAGGCGGGCCATCTGCTTGTTCTTATAGAGGGTCCAGGGCGCGGTCTGGTCAATGTACTTATTGAGGGCGCGCACGAGCTCCCACAGCGCCTCCAGGGCGCGGGCGGTGCGGAACTCGCCGAAGTTGGACTGAAAGCCCTGCATGGCATCCAGGCCCAGGTGCTTCAGCTCGGCGTCCTCCTGGAACTCCTTGTCCGGGCTCGGCACCTTGCCGTCGAAATACTTGTGGGTCATCGCCAGGGCGCGGTTGAACAGGTTGCCCAGGTCGTTGGCCAGATCGGCGTTGAGCCTGCCCACCAGGGCGTCCTCGGTGAAGGAGGCGTCGGAGCCGAAGGCCATCTCGCGCAGGAGGAAGTAGCGAAAGGCCGAAGCGCCGTAGGTGTCCACCATGCGCTTGGGCTCGACGACGTTGCCCAGGGACTTGGACATCTTGGTGTCGCGCACAAGCCAGTAGCCGTGCACGTTGAGGGACTGATAGGGCGTGATGCCCGCGGCTTTGAGCATGGTCGGCCAGAACACGGCGTGTGGCTTCAAAATGTCTTTGGCAACGATGTGGTTGGCGGCGGGCCAGAACTTCTTGAATTTGTCGCCGCGCGGGTAGTTGAGCGCGGTGATGTAGTTCAAAAGCGCGTCGAACCACACGTAGCAGACGAAATTCGGGTCAAAGGGCAGTTCTATGCCCCAGGTGAGGCGGCTCTTGGGACGGGAGATGCACAGGTCCTCCAGCGCGCCGGACTCCAGCAGGCTCAGGACCTCGTTGCGGTAGCGCGCCGGGCGGATGAACTCCGGGTGCTCGTTGATGTGCTCGATGAGCCAGCCCTGATACTTGGACATGCGGAAGAAGTAGTTCTTCTCGGCGATGTATTCCGGCTTGGTCTTGTGGTCCGGGCACATGCCGTCCACAAGCTCCTTCTCGGTGTAGAAGCGCTCGCAGCCGAAGCAATAATGCCCGCCGTATTCGCCGAAGTAGATGTCGCCGCTCTCGTACACCTTCTGGAGCACCTTCTGCACGGTCTTGATGTGCTCCGGGTCCGTGGTGCGGATGAACTGGTTGGGCTTGGCCCCCAGAATGGGCGCAAGGCCCCGGAACAGGCCGCTGATCTGGTCGGCGTATTCCTTGGGCGACTGGCCCGCCGCCTCCGAGGCCTTGGCGATCTTGTCGCCGTGCTCGTCCGTGCCGGTGAGGAAGTACGTCTCCTCGCCCATGAGGGCGTGGAAGCGCGACACGGAGTCGGCCAGGATGGTGGTGAAGGCGTGGCCCAGGTGGGGCTTGGCGTTGACGTAGAAGATGGGGGTCGTGACGAAAAAGCGGCTCAAGTGATACTCCTTGAAGCGTTTGCCGGGCGGCCGAAATGTTTCGGACTGCGCCCGGCGCTCTGCGGCCTTGCCGGCCATGATGTCTGGCCAATGAGCTGGCCGCGGTTGTTCAAATCTGCCGTTCGCCCTTGGGGCATGGCGCGTTATGCGGGCTTGGGCCCCTTGCTCTTGCGACGCTTGCGGCGCGGGCGATGGCGTTCGCCCTCCGCCGGTGCCGGGCGGGCCTCGCCGTTTTCGGCGCGCGGCTCTTCTCCGCCTGCGGGGGCAGCCCCTGCGGCGGCGGGTGCGCGCTCGGGCCTGTCGGCACGCTCAGGCTTGTCGGCGCGCTCGGCCTGTTCCGGGCGGTCCGCACGGTCCGGGCGCGGGGCGCGGTCAGTTCTTTCGCCCCTTTCGGGCCGGGGCGCGCGGTCCGGGCGCGAAGGACGCCCGGAGGACGGCCGCGAACGGCCGGAACTCGGGCGCGGCTGTGCTTCCTGGGCCGGGGCTTCGGGAGGCGCATCGCCAGGCTGGCGGTTCAGCATCTCCTTCCATTCGTCCAGGGTGAACTCGCGCTCGCCCTCGTCCTCGACCCAAACGGATATGGATTTCTTAAAGAAATTGGCACGCAGCACCTTCACGTTACCGATGGGCGTCTGCACGCGCTTGCCGATCTTGGGGCATTGCTTGTGGAATTCCTCGTAGCCCTTCTGCTCGTAGCTCAGGCAGCACAAAAGCCGCCCGCAGATGCCGGAGATCTTGGCCGGGTTGAGGAACAGGTTCTGCTCCTTGGCCATTTTGATGGTCACCGGCGCGAACTTGCGCAGGAAGCGGCGGCAGCAGCACACCTGCCCGCAGTTGCCTATGGCCCCGATCATCTGCGTTTCGTGGCGCACGCCTATCTGCCGCAGTTCGATGCGGGTGTGGAACTCGCGCACGAGGCTCTTGATGAGCTCGCGGAAGTCGATGCGGTTTGGCGCGGTGAAAAAGAATATGAGCTTGCTGCGGTCGTGGAGCACTTCCACGTCCACCAGCTTCATGTCCAGATTTTGGGAATTGATGCAGCCCCGGCAGAAGGAGAAGGCCCGGCGGGCCAGGCGCAGGTTCTCTCCGTGGGTCTCCAGGTCGGATTCCGTGGCCAGGCGGTGGATGGTCTGCAACCCCGCGAGGCTGTGCGGCACGGGCTGGGCGCTGGCCTGGTCGCTGACGAACAGCGGCGCGGAGCCGGGGTTGCGGTCCTCGGCTGCCACGGTCTCGGCGGCGTGGTTCAGGCTCTCGGCCAGGGCGGAGGAGTCTCCGGCGCTGGCAGGGGCCGAGTCCCATTCCGCGGCGCCCAGGCTCTGCTCAAAGGGAGCGGGCGGCGTGGTGTCGTCGTCAGGCGCGGTGTCGTCATGAACGGCGTCAGGCGCGGCTTCCGGGGTCGCTTCGACAGCGGCGGCGCCCTCCGGCCCGGCATTTTCCGGTCCTTCGCCGACGCGAACTTCCACGCGAACGTCCGTTTCGCCAGCTTCGACAGGGCGGGCGGCTATCTGCGCGTATTCAACGGGAGCGCCATCGGGCGCGGCAACGGTGGCGATGCGCCCCAGGGCCAGGCCCTGGTCCGTCTCCACCAGCACGGACTGCCCCGCGCGCAACACATGAAGCCCGGAAGCGAAGTAGCACACTGGGCCATGATCACTGAACTTAATGCCAAGAATCTGACTCATTATCCATCCTGTCAGGCGCGAAACGCTGCCCGACGCGGCCTGCTGTAGCCGACTTTTGCGCAGAATTCAAACACTGCCGCGCGTGAGGCTCAGCCCAAGAGCCCGTGTTCGCGCAGTTCGGCCATAAGCCGCTCCTCCGCGATGGGCTTGACCAGGAAGCAGTCCGCGCCGCCGAGGAAAAAGGCCTCGTTGGTTTCCCGGTTATCCTCAACCATGCTCACCACAAATATCGAACAGCGGTCCACGGCGTCCACGCCCGTATCGGCCTCAAGGGCGCGCATTTCGCGCAGGGCCTGCTGGCCGTCCATTTCAGGCATCACCAGATCCATGCACACCAGGTCGTAGGGGCGGCCGTCCTCAAGCGCTTTTTTGAACGCGCCCACGGCTTCCTCGCCGTTGACGGCGATGTGGCAGTCGGCCACGGCCCTGAGCATGTCGTGCAGCATGATGCGGCTATAAAAATCGTCATCCACGATAAGCGCGCGCATCTCTCCTCCCTCTGTCCGGGTGCAAGTGAAAGCCGCCTCATGCGGCACGTGCAGGTGTGGCACGTCTGGGGGGAGAAATCAAGTGCCACAAATGCTTGGACGCCCGCCGGCCGTCAGCCGGAGAGGTCCATGCTCCAGCCTTGAAACAGGGCCAGGCAGCGCGGGTCGTCCGGTGCGGACAACAGCGCGCGGCAACGTTCCAGGAGCTCGTCCTGGGCCTGGTCCGTGCGTTCCTGATTGTGATGAAAGAGCCCGAGCGCGCGCACCTTTGCGGTCTTGGCTAGGCTTGCGGCATCGGCGAAGTGCGAGTGCCCCCAGCCGCGGCGCTGCGGGTATTCCTCCGGCGTGTATTCCGCGTCGTGGATGAGCAGGTCCGCGCCCTTGCAGAAGGCCGCGTAATCCGCAAACACGCCGCCGCCCTTGTGCCGCAGGGAAAGCTCGTTGTCGCTCAGGTACACCAGGCTGCGGCCGTCCTCCTCGATGCGGAAGCCCGCGCCAAGGTTGGGATGAGAAAGGGGGATGCGGCGGATGACGAGGCTGTCGATCTGCAACACGTCGTTCTTGAAGCCGATGACCGGCACCTGGGCCGGGAGCCGGGCGAACGGCACGGGAAACAGCGGCGCGCGGAAGGCCTGGGTCAGCACCCGGACAATGTCGCGCTGGGCGCCCTTGCGGCCGCCGATGTTCAAGCGTGTCGCCGGGTTGTACAGCGGCTTGAAGAATGGCAGACCTTGGATATGATCCCAGTGAAAGTGGCTCAGCAGCAGGGTCAGGTCCGTGCGGCCCTGGCGGTCCAGCTCCACGCCGAGGGCGCGAATGCCCGTGCCCGCGTCGATGATGAGCACCGCGTCATTCTTGCTGCGCACCTCCAGGCAGGAGGTATCGCCGCCATAACGCAGGTACTGTTGACCGGAGACGGGAATGGAGCCTCTTGCGCCCCAGCAGCGCACCTTCATGTCGCCGCCATCCCGCCCGGCGCAATGCGGGTGAGAGTCCTTCGAGTCATAGTTCCAACTATCGCGATCAGTGCATAATGGCAAGGGCGCGCGGCCCCAAGAGGCTTTGCATCCCGCGGTTTTCAGATGTATGCTTGAGCGGCCTGCAAGCATCTTTCCGGCCCCAGGGCCGCAAGCCAAGGAGCGCACGCCGTGAAACACACAATCTCCGCCCTGGTGGCCAACCGCAGCGGGGTGCTCGCGGAAATGGCCGAGGAATTCAAAAGCCGCGGGCTCAACATCCGCAGCATCTCCAGCGGCGAGACCGAAAACCCCTCGGTCTCGCGCATGGTCATCTGCTTCGACGCCCCGGACCCCACACCCGGCGTGGACCCGGCCTGCGAGCCGGAGGCCTCGGCCCTGCCGCCGGACGGCATCATCGCCTCTGTGGCGCGCATGGACTTCGTCATCCAGGTGGACGACCTCTCGCGCCGGGAGTTTGTGGACCGCGAGCTGGTGCTCATGAAGGTGCAGCGCGAAAACGAAAGCTTGTCGCAGCTCATGCAGATTCTGGAGGTCTTCCGCGCCGGCGTGGTGGGCCTGGGCGAAAAAAGCATCACGGTGGAGCTCTCCGGCGATTCCGAGCGCGTGGAAGGCCTTATCCGCATGCTCTCTCCCTTCGGCATCCTCTCCATGGCCCGCACGGGCAAGATAGCCCTCAAGCGCGGAGACGACTGATGCGCTGCCTGGACGATCTCATCCAGGCTGCCCGGACACAAGGCCCGAAACCGCGCCTGGCCATCGCGCCCTGCGCAGAGCGCTTCGTGCTGCGCGCCGCCCTGCTGGCCGCGGAAAAAGGACTCGTCGAACCCGTGTTCATCGGCGACAGAGAACGCGCCTGCACCGCCGCGGAATCCTTGTGCACGAACTTCAGCGACTTCGAATTCGTGGACTGCCCCGACGACCAGGAGGCCGTCAGCCTGGCTGTGGAGTATTTCCGCACCGGCCGGGCGCAGCTGGTCATGAAGGGTCTGGTGCCCACGGCGACGCTGCTCAAGGCCGTGCTCAACAAGGAGGCCGGGCTTGTGGCGCCGGGCGGCATTTTGAGCCTGGTTTCGGCCTTCGACGCGCCCCTGCCCCCGCCGCGCCCCGGCGAAAACGGCCCAATGCCTGTGCCGCGCCTCATGCTGCTCACCGATGCCGGGGTGAATATCCGCCCCAACCTGCAGCGCAAGGTCGACATCATCAAGAACGCACTCACCGTGGCGCGCGCCCTGGGCATCGTCCGTCCGCGCGTAGCCGTGCTGGCCGCCACAGAAAAAGTCAATTTCCCGGCCATGCCCGCCACCCTCGACGCGGACCTGCTCTCTAAGATGGCGGCGGACGGCGCCTTTGGCGACGCGCTGGTGGCCGGGCCCCTGGCCTTGGACCTGGCCGTTTCGCCCCGGGCGGCCGCCCTCAAGGGCGTGACCAACCCCGTGGCCGGGCACGCGGACATCCTTGTGGCCCCGGACATCGAGTCCGGCAACATTCTGTACAAGGCCCTCAACTCCTTCCTCGACACTCCCATCGCCAGCGTGGTGGTGGGCAGCAGGGTGCCGGTGGTCGTGCCCTCGCGCGGGGATTCAGAACGCTCCAAGTTCGCGTCCATAGCCCTGGCCGTGCATTTGGCCAACAAAGCAAAGGCGGCGGCATGAGCGCGCGCATTCTGTGCATCAACCCCGGCTCCACCTCCACCAAGGTGGCCGTGTTCGAGGACGGCGCGCTGGTCTTCAGCGAGGAAGCGCGCCACCCCAAGGAGGAGCTTGCCGCCTGCTGCGGGGCGCAGGGCCAGCTTGCCCTGCGGCATCAGGCCGTGGCCGACGCCCTGGCGAACCACGGCTGCCCGCAGGGTCCTGGCGGCTTTGCCGCCGTGGCCGGACGCGGCGGACTGCTGGCCCCCCTGCCCGGCGGCGTGTACGCCGTGAACCAGCGCATGCTGGATGAGCTGGCGGCCAACGCCCACGGCGAACATCCCTGCAACCTGGGCGCGCCCCTGGCCCTGAGCTTTGCGCGCGGCGCTGGCTGCCCGGCCTTTGTCGTCGACCCGCCCGTGACCGACGAACTGCGCGACATCGCGCGCATCACCGGCCTACCGCGCATCCGCCGCCGCACGGTGTTCCATGCCCTGTCGCAGCGCATGGCCGCGCGGCTGGCCGCGGAGCGGCTGGGGATCGTCTATGAGTCCGCGAAATTCGTGGTGGCCCATTTGGGCGGCGGCGTCAGCGTGGGCGCCCACGACTGCGGCCAGGTGGTGGATGTGACCAACGGCCTGGACGGCGAGGGCCCCATGAGCGCGGAGCGCGCGGGCACCCTGCCCGCCCTGGTGCTGGTGGAGATGGTCCGCGACGGCGCCGACCCCGACGCCCTGCGCCGGGAGATTTTGACCCACGGCGGGCTGTACGCCCATGCGGGCACCAACGACCTGCGCGTGGTGGAGGAGCGCTTCCGCAAGGGCGACGAGGCTTCGGGTCGGCTCATCCAGGCTTTGGCCTACAACGTGGCCAAGGCCGTGGGCGGCATGGCCGCGGCTCTGTTTGAGGAGAACGACGCGCCCCTGGCCGCCGTGGTGCTCACCGGGGGCATGTCGCGCAGCGAGTGCCTGGTGGCGGAGATAACCCGCCGGGTGCGGTTTTTGGCTCCGGTGCTGGTCCTGCCGCAGGTGGACGAAATGCAGGCACTGGCCAGGGGCGCGGAGCTCGCCCTGGCTGGCCGCGTCCTTGTGCGGCAATACGGCGGGGAATAAGCGGCGCGAGGAGGCGGCCTGGCGCGGCCGGCTTGCGTGGTTTTCCTCGAGCGGGCGCGAGGGCTGAATGCAACGCCGACGTTGATGCGGACGCTTGCGCGTCTGTTTTTCCGGACGCGGGGATGCGATTTCGAAAGGCTGCGACGAACGCGCGCAGGGGGACGTTGCAGACGCTTGCCAAGCCAGCTCTGCGCCGCCTTCCTGACGGGCGTTGCGGGCTTCTCGGCATTCTCTCTTCAGAACGGTTCGCCCCGGCGGTCGGCCCCTAGACCTCGCGTTTCGGCAACGGCAAGCGCACGATGAGCGTCGTTGCGCCGGATTCCGAGGTGTCGAGCTCCACGCAGCCGCGCTGCGCCTCGGCGAAGAGCTGGGCCGAATAGGTGCCCAGGCCCGTGCCCGCGGTCTTGCCGCTGGTGGCGTATTTCTCGAAGAACCGTTCGCGCAGGGCCTGGGGCACCTCGCCCTGATTGCGGATGACCACGCGCGCGCATTCTCCCCGCTCCAGCCGGATCTCGATGCGCTCGCCTACGGGCGAGGCCTCCAGGGCGTTGACGATGAGATTGCTCAAGATGGGGTGGCACAGGCGCTCCTCGCCCCAGACGAAAAATGAGTCCTCAGGCGTCAGTGGCCGTCCATCCAGGGTCGGCTCCAGGCCCACGCCCTTCGCGCTGGCCGCGTCGCGCAGCGCGCCCAGCACCTCGCGCAGAACGCCTGCAAAATCGCAATAGTCCGGCGCGCAAATGTACGCGCCCAGCTCTATCTTCATGAGGTCGAGGGACATGTCGATCTGGCGGAGCATGCTGCGTCCGCTGTCCTCGATGAGCTGCAGATATTCCGCCTGCGCCGGAGTCAGGTTCTCGTCGTGCTTCATCAGCTGCGGCAGGTTGATGATGCCGTTGAGCGGGGCCTTCAGGTCGTGGCGGATGATGCTGTCGATGTCCGCGCGCAGCCGCTCCAGCTCCTTGCGGTCGGAAATGTCCTGAATGACGCCGGAAAGCACCCGGACGCCGTCGGCGTCGGACCGGCGGCCCATGACGCGCACCCAGGCCTGGGGACCGCCGCTGTGGGCGAGGCGCAGCTCAAGGTTGAAGTCCGCGCCGGTCTCCTCGGCCCGTACAAGGGCCTCGCGCAGCGCGTTGCGGTCGTCCGGAGCGAGAAATTCCTGCCCGGCGGTGAAGTCCGGCATCTCGACCTCTGCCAGACCAAGCAGCCGTCTGGTCTCCTCGGTCCAGCTCCGCTGCCGGGTGTCGAGGTTGAGGCTCCAGCCGCCGATGCGCGCCATGCTTTGCGTTTGCCACAGCAGCTCCTGGCTTTGCCGCAGGGCCGCCTCGGCGTGGCGGCGCTCGGAGGTGTCGCGGATGACCACGATGGTGCCCATGAAGCGCATGTCCTGCCAAAGCCCGCAGGACGACAGCTCCACGTGGCGGCAAGCGCCTCCCTTGGCCACCAGGCGCAGGTTCAGGTTGTGCGTGGAGCGCGGCATCTGCCGCCGCTCGTTGATGAGCTTCGGGTGCTGGCCGTTCTCGGCCGTGCGGCCCTGATACAGCGGCAGCACGAGCTCCCGGTCGTGCCGGCGCAGGTCCTCCGGGTGGATGAACTGCCGGAAGGACTTGCCGCGCAGTTCCTCCGGCTCATGGCCGAGGAGGTCGCGGCTGGCGGTGTTGACCTCGACCAGCACGCCCTTGGGGTCGATGAGCCAGATGAGGTCCGGCGAGGTCTGAATCATGATGCGGAACTTTGCTTCGCTGCGGCGCAGGGCCTCGCGCACGTGCTCCAGGTCCGTGATGTCGTAGGAGATGCTGCCCACGCGGTCAGGCTGGCCGTCCTGGCCGCAGAGCGGGAACTTGACCGTGACGTAGTGGCGCGCGCCCTCGCCGCTGGCCAGGGGCCGCTGGTAGGTCATGGGCTTGCCCTCGGCCAGCACCAGGGCGTCTTCATCCAGAATTTGCCGCGACACGGCGGCGGAAAAGATGTCGCGCACGTTTTTGCCCACCATGCGCCCCCCGCCGAAGCGCACCTCCTCGTGCCTGCGGTTGGCCAGCAGGTAGCGGCCGTTCCTGTCCTTGATGCAGATGAGCGTGGGCGAGTAGTCCAGCAGGGCCTGCAACTTCTCCTGCTTGGTCCGCAGCTCCTGCTCCATCAGCCTGCGCGTCGAAATGTCCGAGACCATGCCCTCGTAGTAGGCCACAAGCCCTTCGTCCGTGCGCACCGCGCGCGCCTGCATGCTCAGCCACACAAGGCCCCCGTTGGCGTGCTTGGCCGGAAACTCCACGCCGGAGACCACGCCCTCGCGGTCCAACCGCTCCAGCACGGAGCCGCGGCGGTCCGGCTCGGCGTACAGGTCCTGGCCGATGTTCTGAACCTGCGCCATAAGCTCGCGCGGCTCGGCATAGCCCAGAATCAGGGCCATGCTCCTGTTCGCGTCGCGGATGCGGCCATCGGGCGTGGCGCGGAAAATGCCCGCTACGGAGTTCTCGAAGATCTCGCGGTACTTCAGCTCCGCGCTGGTCAGCTGCGCCGTGCGGTCCTCCAGCACGACGGCCATTTGGTCGAAGGCCAGGGCCAGTTCGCCCAGCTCGCCGCCGCCCGTGGCCCCGATGCGGTAGCCGTAATTGCCCTCGCTGAGTTTTCTTGTGGCCAGCCACAACGTCTTTATGTGCCGCAGCACCAGCCTGTTGCCGAAAAACCAGGTGGAGAGGAGTACCACCACGGCCATGAGGCCGATGAAGCCGAGATTGCGCGCGAGGTTGCGCTTGGCGGCGCTGAAGACCGCCTCGGCGGGCATGCCCACGCGCAGGAACAAGGTCTGTTCGCCGCCGCCAGCCAGGTGCGAGAGAAAATAGATGCGCCGCACGCCGTCCACGCCCTCGGACTCCCAGGTGTCCTGTCCCTGGAAGCGCAGATCGGGCAGGAAGCCTTCCGCCCCCGGGGCGTTCTTGCCCACGGCGGCCGCGCTCCAAGGGAAACGCGCCAGAATGGTGCCGCCGCTGTCTATGACCGATGCGGCCGCGCCTTCAGGCAGGGACTGGTCGTCAAGGAAATCCTCGAGGCTCGAGAGATTGAGCGACAGGCAAAGCACGAAGCGCGCCGTTCCGTCCGGTCCGGCCAGCGGCATGGCCAGGGGCAGCGCGCCCGCGCCGTCCGCGGTGTTCTGGTAGCGGCCAATGGTGAAATCTTTGGTGCGCAGGGCATTGCGGAACCAGTCGGCGCGGGAGGGAGAGACGGCGCGCGCGTCCGGCATGGCGCCGGAGAAGCACAAAAGCCGCCCGTCCAGGTGATAGATGCTTGCGCCGCGCGCAAGGCCGCGCGGAAAAGTCAGCGCGGCGGTGATGCGGCGGCAGGCCTCGGCGTCGAGCCGCGCGAGGCCCGGAATCTCCGCGGCCTGGCGCATGAGCAGGCGTGTGCGCTCGATGAGCGCGTTGCCTGTGGCGGCATAGGCGATCGTGAGGCGGCGGGAGTTCTCCAGCGCGCCGTTCTTGGCGGCTTTGTAGTCATCCACCGCCATGTACAGCGCAAGGCAAAGCACGGGCAGCATTGCCAGCAGCACAATGGCGAACAGACGCGCCTTGAGGCCTTTCAGCTTTACGAACGGCACAAACCGACCCCATCCCCGACGCGGGCGGACACGTCTCCAGCAGACGGTCCACGCAGGGCGTCATGTAACAACGGCAACAAGCGCAAAGCGGGGTGACGAAGAAGGGGGAACGCGCCGCAACCCGCGCGCCGAAAACGCGTGGATTCCCTCAACGCCGCAACGTGCGGCGCAACGCTCCACGCGCGTCGCCAGCTCCTTGCCCTGTGCGGTTATGTCACAGAATCAATAGGGATCGCAAGTAATTGTATTGAAAAGTGTGCGATGTTTACAGCCATGCGCCACCAGCCAGACGGCTCTGCGGACGGGCAACCCTCTACTGCGGCAGCTCCGAGGTGCAGTGCGGGCAGCGCACCGCCTTGATGCTGATGGAGGAGGCGCAGAAGGGGCAGTCGCGCAGGGTCGGCGCGGCTTCGGGCTCATCTTTTTTCTGCATGTCGCGCAGGCGGTTCATGGCGCGCACCACTAAAAAAATAGCCAGGGCCACGATGAGGAAATTGATGACCGTGTTGGCGAAGAGCCCCAGGTTCATGGTCACGGCGCCGGCCTTCTTGGCCTCGGCCAGGGCGGCGTAAGGCCCAGGCACAGCCCCCTCGCGCAAAATCAGGTACAGGTTCGAAAAATCCACCCGGCCGAGCAAAAGCCCGAGGGGCGGCATCAGCACGTCGTCCACAAGCGACTTGACGATGCCGCCAAAGGACGCGCCGATGACGATGCCCACGGCCATGTCCACGACATTGCCGCGCATGATGAACTCTTTGAACTCCTTGATCATCTCGCCCCCCTGTTGCGCTTTTGCGCGTGCATTGCGTTGCCCAAAATACGTAGCATAAGGTTTCCGCCCGCGTAAAGCCGGGCGCGCCAGGCCGAAACGCCGTTATTGCATTCGGCGGCGGAACTGCTAAACATTTTTCAACGCTTCCTCCAACAAAATGGGAATGTATGCGCCCAAAAAATCCCCCCGATGTGCACAAGCCAAGCACCAGCGCGCACGCACTCCAGCGGGAAGCGCTGGCACGGAAGCTTGAGCCCCGCGACTACGAACGCATTCTGGACACCCTGGGCCTGCCTGTCTTCGTCACCGGCGCGGACAACCGCTTTGTCTTCGCCAACCAGGCCGCCCGCCATCTGCTTGGCGTCCCGCGCGAGAAGCTGCTGGGCTCGCAGGACGCCGTGTTTTTGCCCCAGGCTCCCGACGACGAGTGCAACCAGCCGGAGCGCACCGTGGTGCTGAACGGCCGCGAACACGTGGTGGCCGTGGCCCGGGCCAAAGCCCAGCAGCAGCGCCAAAAGCCCCTCACCATCGGCCATCTGCTGGACGTGACAGCCCTGCGCAACACGGAGCTGGCCTGCGCCCTGGGCACCAAACGCCTGGAGCTGCTGGTGCGCAACCTGCCGCTGCTCATCCACGCCCACGACGAGTCCGGGGCCATCGTCTTCTGGAGCCGCGAGTGCGAACGCGTCCTGGGGTATCCGGCCGCGGAGGTCATCGGCAATCCCGGCATTTTCGAACGCCTGTACCCGGACACGGAGTACCGCCGCCGCGTGCAGGAGGGCCGCATCGAGCCCAACAAACACGGTGCGTTGGAGGTCGTCATGCGCGCGGCGGACGGCGGCGAGCGCACCATCGCCTGGACCCCGCTCGACCAGGCCATGCCCATGCCCGGCTGCACGGCCTGGAAGACCGGCGCGGACATCACCGCGCAAAAGGCAGCGGAGGCGGCCCTGCGCGAGGCCGAGCGGCGCGTCAGCGCCCTGTTCCTGGCCTCGCCCATGGGCATGCACATATACCATTTGAATCAGGCCGGGGAGCTGATCTTCATCAAGGCCAACCCCACGGCCGACACCATTCTGCACCGCGACCACTCGCACCTTGCGGGCCAGCCGTTCGAGGCCGCCTTTCCCGAACTTGCCGGCACCGAGGCCGCGGAGCGCTTCCGCCGGGCCTGCCGCTTCGGCGAAGCGTGGAAGACCGAGCATTTCGAGTACCACGACGCGCAAATCGCCGGGGCCTATGAAATGCATTGCTTCCAAACCGTGCCCGGCGCGTGCGCCTGCATGTTTCTGGACCTGACCGAGCACAAGCGCCTGGAGTCGCGCCTGCGCCAGCAGTCCCTATACGACACGCTCACCGGCGTGGCAAACCGCGCGCTCTGCGTGGAGCGCATTGACGCGGCGCTGCAGCGCGCCAAGCGCCGCCCGGACTACCGCCACGCGGTCATCCTCATCGACCTGGACCGTTTCAAGAACATCAACGACACCCTGGGCCACACCGTGGGCGACGCCGTGCTGATGGAGGTGGCCGCGCGCCTGCGCGGCGCCGTGCGCGAGCTGGACACCGTGGCCCGCATGGGCGGCGACGAGTTCGTGGTGCTCATGGAGGAGTTCGACTCCTACAAGCGGCCCATCCAGGCCATCCGGCGCATCCATGAGGCCTTGAGCGCGCCTGTGCAGGCCCATGGGCAGGAGCTGGCCGTCACGGTCAGCATCGGCCTGGCCCTGGGGCAAACCCCGGCGGAAAGCGCGGAGGAAGTGCTGCGCAACGCCAACCTGGCCCTGCACCGCGCCAAGGCCATGGGCCGCAACCGCGTCAAAAGCTTCACCGAGTCCCTGCTCAACCAGACCGTGCGCGTGGTGCGCCTGGAAAGCGAGATGGACCGGGCCATTGCGCGCGGCGAGTTCTTTTTGGAGTTTCAGCCCATCATCCAGCTTGGAGCGCAATTCGGGGCGGGGCGGGGCGAAACGCGCAACCTTTTCGGCTTCGAGGCCCTGGCCCGCTGGAACCACCCGGAGCGCGGGATCATCATGCCCAACGAGTTCATTCCCATCGCCGAGGACTCCGGCAAGGTGGTGGAGCTGGGCTACTGGGCCCTGCGCGAGGGCACGCGCATCCTGAACCAGTGGCGCGGGCGCTATGCGCACCTGGAAAACGCCATGATCTCCGTGAACCTCTCGCCCCAGCAGGTGCCCAAGCCGGACTTCCTGCCACGCATGCGCGAGATTCTGCAGGAGACAGGCCTGCCCGCCAGAAACCTCAAGCTGGAGATCACGGAGACCGCGCTCATGCAGAGCGGCGCATCGGTGCTGAACAAGCTGATCGAACTGCGCGACATGGGCGTCAGCTTCTCCGTGGACGACTTCGGCACCGGCTATTCCAGCCTGGCCTATTTGACGCGCCTGCCACTCGACCACCTCAAGATCGACCTGTCCTTCGTGCGCATGCTGGAGCACGGCAAGGAGAATCTGGAGATCGTGCGAGCCATCATCCAGCTGGCCACCAGCCTGCGCATGGATGTGGTGGCCGAGGGAGTGGAGACCCTCGCCCAGCAGGGAATCCTGCAAGGCCTGGGGTGCGAGTACTTCCAGGGGTATCTTTTCGCCCGGCCCCTGCCGGAGAACAAGGCCGAGGCGTTTCTGCGGCGCTTCGGCCCGCAGCCTGGCTCCTCTCCGTCCTGCCCCGGCCAGCCCCTTACGGCCTAGAGTTGTTGATGATGCTTGACGCGCAGCTGACCGCCGCACTTACCGGCGCGGCCCTGGGCCTCTCGGCCGGGCTTTCGCCGGGGCCGCTCATGGCGCTGGTCATCGCCCAAACCCTGGCCTACTCCGTGCGCGAGGGCGTCAAGGTCGCGGCCGCACCGCTGCTCTCCGACCTGCCCATCGTCCTTGCCGCCCTGGCCCTGACCGGACTGCTGGCAGGCCACCCCGTGCCGCTGGGTCTGCTGACCCTTTGCGGCGCGGCATACTTGGCTCACTGCGGCCTGGCCAGCCTGCGCTTCAATCCACAGGCGCAAACCGAGTCCCCGGCACGGCCCCGCTCGGTGCAAAAGGGCGTGCTGGCGAATTTCCTCAACCCCAGCCCGTACCTGTTTTGGGGCGGCGTTGGCGCGCCCCTGCTGGCGCGGTATTGGAGCGCCGGGGCAAGCGCGGCCCTGGCCTTTCTGGCCGGGTTTTACGTCTGCCTCGTGGGCTCGAAGGTGCTGGTCGCGTGGGTTTCCGGCCGGGCTGGGCCGGTTGTGGGCGGCCCGGCGTACGCGCTGGTCATGCGCGGGCTGGGCCTGATGCTGCTGGGCTATGCGGGCTGGTTCGCCTGGGAGGCCTGGGGGCTTCTCTCTGCATAAGGAGCTTTGCGGCGGCCCGCATGGGCAACGCCGAGAGCCCGTCCACCCACAAGACGCTTCACACCCTGCTCCAGACGCCGCACCCCCAGCTCCAGACGCTTCACAGCCTGAGCCAGACGCCCCGCCTGTCCAAGCCTTTGCCTGGCCCCTGCGAAACGGCGGCCCGGCGGAACCTGTAGCGGCCGCGCCTACGTGAATGGCGCAACCATCACAGCGACCATCACAGCGGCCATCACAGCGGCCAGCGCAGCGGACAGCGCAGTGGCCAGCGCTGCGGCCATCACAGCGGCCAGTGCAGCGGCCAGTGCAGCGGCCAGCGCAGGCGCAGGTAGCAGCAACGCGTCCAAGCAAATATCCAGCGGCAACGCGCCACACCGCGGCGGGCGCGTCCAATGGACATCCACACAATGGGCAATCCCCCCCAAGGGACAACGCGCCCAATGGACAATACGTCCAAGGGCAACTCGTTCAAGGGCAATTGGCAGCGCGTCGAACGACGCCCCGTCACACCGCTGCGGGCGGCAGATAATGCTCGCCGCCGGGCATGCGCTCGCACTCGCGGAACACGCGGGCGTGGCAGCAGGCGCAGCGCTCCGGGTCGAGCCGGGGCACCATGTGGGCGATGGCCTGGGACTCGGACTCGAAGATGTGCTCGCCGCCAAGGCGCTTCAGGCACATGCCGCGCTTGAGCACCTCCAGCACATCCGTCTTAAGCGAGCAGAAGAACATGTCCCGGCCGGAGAGCTTGAGGCTCAGCGCCTCGTTGAAAAGCATGTGGCAGCCGCTGGCGTCGATGAAGTTGATGCCGCCGCCCACGATGAGGATGTGGCACTGCTCCGGGAAGGTGTCCATGATGCGGTGCAGCTCCTCTGAGATATGCGCCACAGCGCCGAAGAAAATGCTGCCGTCCAGGCGCAGTATTTTGAGCTGCGGACATTCCAGCACCGTCTTGCGCTTCACGTTCACCAGCGGGCGGCGCAGGTTGGAGGCGTCCGGCGCGAGCACGACGAAGTTCGGGTGCGAGGTGCGCTTGAGGTACATGAGCAGCGACAGGATGACGCCGCTGAAGATGGCGAACTCCAACTGGACGAAAAGCGTGGCCATGAAGGTGACCACGAGCACGCCGGCCTCGTTTTTGTCCGTGCGCAGAATGTGCCGGATGCCGCTGATGTCGGCCAGGTTCGCCGCCACAAGCAAAATGACGCCGCTCATGGCCGCCAAGGGCAGATAGGCCGTGAGCGGAGCCACCAGCAGCACAATGGCCGCCAACATGAGGGCGGAGAACACGGCCGCCAGCGGCGTCTTGGCCCCGGACTCGAAATTGAGCCCCGTGCGCGTGAAGGACCCGGAAGAGGCATAAGCCGAGAAGAAGCTGCCCACCACATTGGCCAGGCCCTGGCCCACAAACTCCTGCGAGTTGTCGAGCATTTGCTGCGAGCGCACGGCCACGGCGCGGGCGATGCTGACCGCCTCGGCCAGGCCGAGCATGGCGATGGCCACCGCGCCGGGCACCAGGTGGCGCACTTCATCAAGCCCCGGCACCGGCAGGGAGAGCGGCGGCAGGCTGTCCGGCAGCGCGCCCATGAGCCGCACCCCATGGCTGGCGCCGTCGAGGAGCAGATTGGCGGCGCTGGCCAGCAGCATGGCGATGAGCATGGCCGGAAGCCTGGGCCAGAAGCGGCGGACGATGATGGCCGCGAGCATTGTGCCCGCGCCGACGCCCAGCACGTAGAGGTTGGCCTCGGGCAGGTGCTCGTATAAATGCTCCCAGGTGCGCACAAAGGACCCGCCGCGCGGCAGCGCAATGCCGAAGAACCCGCCCAACTGGCTGGTGGCGATGAGAATGGCCGCGCCCGCGGTGAAGCCCGTGACCACGGAATGGGACACGAAATTGACCAGCGCGCCCAGCCTGGCCAGGCCGAGCCCGAGTTGGAACAACCCCGCCAGAAAGGTCAGGGTGAGCACGAGCCGCACGTACTCCGCGCTTGAGGGCTCGGCGAAGTGGCTCACGTTGGCGAAGATGACGAGGGAGATGGCGGTTGTGGGGCCGGAGACAAGATGAAAGGACGAGCCGAAGAGCGCGGCGATGATGACCGGCACCATGGCCGCATACAGGCCGTATTGCGGCGGCAGCCCGGCAATGGCCGCAAAGGCCACGCCCTGCGGCAGCACGATGACGGCGCCCGTGAGCCCGGCCCAGAGGTCGGCCTTGAGGGTGCGCCGGCCCACCTGCGGCCACCACGACAGCATGGGCAGAAAACGCGGCGCGGCGTCGCTCAGCTTTTTCCAAGCCGTTTTCGGCTGCGGCACTTCACACTGTTCCATTGGCGCTTCCCGGAAATGGTTGCTCTTCTCAGTAGCAATTTGGGTAGCGCAATCGTCAGGAACACGCCAGCGGAATTTCATCCATTCCGGCCATGCCCCTTGCGATTGTCCGTAATTTCGGACAAACTGGCCCCACCAAGGGTGAAGCCATGCCCGGAGAAGCATGACGCACTGCCCGATTTTTCGGACAATCTTTGCCACTCGCCGCGCCTTCTGGGCCTCCGCAACAGCAACACCCTTAAATTATTGCGTCAAATTGTGTGCGTTCTCTTTGGCACACAAGTTGCGAAGTCTTTCATTTTGAACTAGGTCCAGAGATACGCTACCAACATGTCCAAACCTTCCATCTGACAAAGAGGGATAAGAACATGGCGAAGAAAATGAAGACCATGGACGGAAACTCCGCGACGACGCATGTGGCCTATGCCATGAGCGAAGCCGCGGCCATCTACCCCATCACCCCGTCGTCCACCATGGGCGAGATTGCGGATGAAATGGCCGCCAAGGGCATGAAGAACATCTTCGGCCAGGTCGTGAACATCCGCCAGATGCAGTCCGAGGCGGGCGCGGCGGGCGCCGTGCACGGCTCCCTGGCCGCGGGTGCGCTCACCAGCACCTTCACGGCCTCGCAGGGCCTGCTGCTCATGATTCCCAACATGTACAAAATTTCCGGCGAGCTACTGCCTTGCGTGTTCCACGTCACGGCGCGCGCCATTGCCGCCCACGCGCTGTCCATCTTCGGCGACCATCAGGACGTCATGGCCTGCCGCCAGACCGGCTTCGCCATGCTTGCCTCCTCCAGCGTGCAGGAATGCATGGACCTGGCCCTGGTGGCGCACCTTTCCGCCATCGACGCCAGCGTGCCCTTCATGCACTTCTTCGACGGCTTCCGCACCAGCCACGAGATCCAGAAGATCGAGGTCATCGACTACGCGGACATGGCCAAACTGGTGAACCACGACAAGATCGCCGAGTTCCGCAAACACGCCATGAACCCCGAGCACCCAGTGCTGCGCGGCACGGCCCAGAACCCGGACATCTACTTCCAGGGCCGCGAGCGCTCCAACCCGTATTACAACGCGGTGCCCAAGATCGTCATTGAGAACATGAAAAAAGTGGCCAAAATCACCGGCCGCAAATACAAGCCCTTCGACTACGTTGGCGCGCCCGACGCCGAGAACATCGTCGTCGCCATGGGCTCCGCCTGCGAGACCATCCAGGAAGTCATCAACACCATGGCCGACAAGGGCAAGAAGGTCGGCCTCATCAAAGTGCGCCTGTACCGCCCCTTCGATGCCGCGAGCTTCTTCGCCGTGCTGCCCAAGAGCGTGAAGAAGATCACCGTGCTCGACCGCACCAAGGAGCCCGGCGCCCTGGGCGACCCCCTGTACCAGGATGTCTGCTCCGCCTTCATCGAGCGCGCCACGGCCATGCCCCAGCTCATCGCCGGCCGCTACGGCCTGGGCTCCAAGGAGTTCCGCCCCAATGCCGTCATGGCCGTGTACAAGAACATGGAAAAGGGCAAGGCCAAGAACCACTTCGTGGTCGGCATCGAAGACGACGTGACCAAGACGAGCCTGCCCGTGGGCCCGGCCCTGGCCACCACCCCGGCCGGCACCGTGCAGTGCAAGTTCTGGGGCCTCGGCTCCGACGGCACCGTCGGCGCCAACAAGAGCGCCATCAAGATCATCGGCGACAACACGCCGCTGTATGCCCAGGGCTACTTCGCCTACGACTCCAAGAAGTCCGGCGGCATCACGGTTTCGCACCTGCGCTTCGGCAAAAAGCCCATCCAGTCCACCTACCTGGTCGATACGGCGGACTTCATCGCCTGCCACAATTCGAGCTACGTGCACACCTACGACGTGCTTGAGGGCCTGAAGCCCGGCGGCACCTTCTTGCTGAACTCCACCTGGAGCTCCGTTGCGGACATGGAGGCCAACCTTCCGGCCGCCATGCTGCGCACCATCGCCACCCAAAAAATCAAGCTCTACACCATCGACGCGGTGAAAATCGCCGCCGCCGTGGGCCTGGGCAACCGCATCAACATGATCATGCAGACGGCCTTCTTCAAGCTGGCCAAGGTTCTGCCCATCGACAAGGCCATCACCCTGTTGAAGGACTCCATCCACAAGACCTACGGCAAAAAGGGCGACAAGATCGTCAAGATGAACGTGGACGGCGTGGACCAGACCCTGGCCAACCTGATCGAGATCAAGGTGCCGGCAAGCTGGGCCAAGGCCGCGGACAAGACGGTCAAGGGCGACAAGGTTCCCGCCTTCGTGTCCGATGTCATGCGCCCCATTCTGGCGCAGAAGGGCGACACGCTGCCCGTGTCCGCCTTCACCCCGGACGGCTCCTTCCCCGTGGCCACCAGCCAGTACGAAAAGCGCGGCGTGGCCATTCTGGTGCCCGAGTGGATCAAGGAAAACTGCATCCAGTGCAACCAGTGCGCCTTTGTCTGTCCCCACGCCACCATCCGCCCGGTGCTGGCCGACGCGGCCGAGATGAAGAAAGCCCCCAAGGCCTTCGAGGTTCTGCCCGCCCAGGGCAAGGAGCTCAAGGACCTGAGCTTCCGCATTCAGGTGAACACCCTGGACTGCATGGGCTGCGGCAACTGCGCCGACATCTGCCCGGCCAAGACCAAGGCCCTCGTCATGAAGCCCCTGGACACCCAGACCGCGGTCCAGGTGCCCAACCAGCAGTTCAGCGAGACCGTCAGCCACAAGGGCGACCTGGTGAAGCGCGAAAGCGTCAAGGGCAGCCAGTTCCAGCAGCCGCTGCTTGAGTTCTCCGGCGCGTGCGCGGGCTGTGGCGAAACCCCCTACGTCAAGCTCATCACCCAGCTCTTCGGCGAGCGCATGATGATCGCCAACGCCACGGGCTGCTCCTCCATCTGGGGCGCCTCGGCTCCGGCCGCTCCTTATTGCGTTAACAAGAACGGACACGGCCCGGCCTGGAACAACTCCCTGTTCGAGGACGCCGCCGAGTTCGGCTTCGGCTACACCATGGCCATGAACCAGCGCCGCGCCAAGCTTGCCGACCTGCTGACCCAGGTTGCGTCCAGCTCGGCCAGCGCCAAGATCAAGGAAGCCGCAGCCGCCTGGCTGGCCGGCAAGAGCGACGCCGTGGCCTCCAAGGCCGCGGGCGATGAACTAAAGGCCCTGCTCAAGGGCGCCAAGGATCCCCTGCTGGCCGAGATCGCCGGCATGGCCGACCTGTTCACCAAGAAGTCCATCTGGGTCTTCGGCGGCGACGGCTGGGCCTATGACATCGGCTACGGCGGCGTGGACCACGTGCTGGCCAGCGGCGAGGATGTGAACATCTTCGTCATGGACACCGAGGTTTACTCCAACACCGGCGGCCAGTCCTCCAAGGCCACACCGCTCGGCTCCATCGCCAAGTTCGCCGCCAGCGGCAAAAAGACCGGCAAAAAGGACCTGGGCCGCATGGCCATGACCTACGGCTACGTGTACGTCGCCAGCATCAGCATGGGCGCGGACAAGAACCAGACCCTGAAGGCCCTTCAGGAGGCCGAGGCCTACCCCGGACCGTCCCTGGTCATCGCCTACGCGCCCTGCATCAACCAGGGCATCCGCAAGGGCATGGGCAAGAGCCAGGAGGAGGCCAAGCTGGCCGTGCAGTCCGGCTACTGGCCGCTGTACCGCTTCAACCCGCAGCTGGCCGCCCAGGGGCAGAACCCCTTCAAGCTGGAGTCCAAGGCTCCCGACGGCACCCTGCAGGCCTTCCTCTCCGGCGAGAACCGCTACGCCGCCCTGGAGAAGGCCCTGCCCGAAGAGTCCAAGCGCCTGCGCTCCGGCATCGAGACCGCCTACTACGAGCGCTACAAGCAGCTGAAGCTCATGGACGATCCCAAGCTCGCCTGTGTTGAGGGCGGCCTGGACTTCACGCCTCCCGCCGCGCCGACAGCCGGTGCCCCGGGCAACGCCAAGCCCTGCGCCATGTCCGACAGCGGGAACTCAAGCAAGCCTTGTGACGACGGCCGCGGCGGCAAGTAGACCGCAGGCCGGAACGTCTTCTTTAAGGGCCCTGGAGCGATCCGGGGCCCTTTTTTATTGCGTGCGCGGAAAAGGACGAAAAATACGAACGCAGGGAGAATCAAAAACGCCGCCCCTTGCCCCCCGTCCGAGGCCCGTGCCCTTCAAACAGGAATGCCCCAAACGCAGGCGCGTCCGGGGCTGTCCCTATGAGCTGAGGAGGAGCGGACCGCCGCCCTGG
>Ga0209373_10001821_pt1 | contig 23515 bp, 21 predicted proteins | sample Higcelweek5metaG_FD_187173 | JGI IMG/M metagenome (GOLD analysis project Ga0209373, IMG submission 187173) | Freshwater pond sediment microbial communities from the University of Edinburgh, under environmental carbon perturbations - High... | ecosystem: Environmental > Aquatic > Freshwater >... | reverse complement strand
AGATCGGCGATTCGCAGCACGATGGGAGCAGACTGGTTGGCATTCAGGGTCTGCCCCTGCTTGGCGCTTTGCGACACCACGGTGCCGGTCATCGGCGCATAAATCTTGGTATAGCCCAGGTTCGCCTCATCCCCGCGCAGGGTGGATGTGGTCTGACGAATCTGGGCGTTCACCACCCGCACCGCCGCTTCCGCCGCGCGCAGGCTGGTTTCCGCACTCTGATAGGCGTCCTGGCTGGTGGCATTATCTTTCAGCAGATTTTTCTGCCGCTGATATTGCAGGCGGGCCAGCGCCAGTTCCGCCTCCCGCTGGGCCAGCTGGGCGCTGTAATTTTCCAGCTGGGCCTTATCCGCCTCCACCCTTGTCTGATAGACGGTGGGGTCGATTTCGGCAAGCAAGGTGCCCTGTTCCACCGTCTGCCCGATTTCTATATGCACCTTGCGCAACTGGCCGGAAACCTGCGTACCGACATCCACGTAATCACGCGGCTGAAGGTTACCCACGGCGGAAACCGTATCCTCGATATCACCACGCTCCACCGCAGCGGTCAGCAGGTGCGAATTGTCCGGGCCGGTGGGGCGCATGCCGAACCACCAATAGGCCCCGGTGCCCAGCGCCACCAGGATAATCAGCCCGACGGGCAACAGACGCCGGGGTTTACGTTTACCATGACGGGGCACCCCCGGCTTCGGTGAACCGGTGGCAATGGCGGAGCTGGAAGGCTGCATAAGCGATCTTCGGGCGGTTCGTGGGGGGAAACAAACGGTCCGCCCTTATACGCCGCATCCAGGAAAGCCCTGCACAGAAAGATCGACGATTTTTGTGACACGTTTTTAAAAGGGCTTTCCTGCCGCGAAAAATGCGCGTGCCGATGAAAATGCGGCCATGGCGGAACGGATGTTCGACCGGCATGGGCAGGCCGACACCGGTCCAAACGCACCGGTGTCGGCCTGGGACTGGCCATCGTGGCGCAAACCATGGCCAACCATGGGGGCCCGGCTACATTTTCAAATCACCGGCACCGATGATGCCATGCCGTAACCCAGCCGTCAGAAATCTGTCAGGCTCGGATGATAATGTGGGAGCGACTTATCCTCTCCGTTCGCTGGCAGCATCCCCATGTATTTATGTCTGTTCCTCCACGCACTCAGCACGGGTGGTGCCCAGCGTCGCAGCATCATGTTGGCCAATGGGCTGGCCGTGCGGGGACATCGGGTGGACTTGGTGACAGTGGCGGGCGGAGGGCCGCAAGCGACATTGGTGGCATCCGGCGTTCGTCATCTGGCTTTACGACCGGGACAAAGCCGCATGGTGGCGTCCGGCGGGGCACGCAGCGGCGATCTGGTGGCCGGGATCAGGCCGCTGGCGAGCTATCTGCGTCAGAACCGGCCTGACATGCTGGTGGCCATGGCCAACCACGCCGTTCTCCCCGCCATCGCCGCCCATATGCTGGCAGCTCGACCGGAGACAAGGCTGGTGCTGCGGGCCAGTAATCATCTGTCCCGCAAGCGTGATAGCGGCTTTTCCCTGCGCCGTCTGCCGGAAGCATGGCTATGGCGGCGGGCGGATGGGGTGTTGGCGGTTTCCGACGATGTAGCCAGCGATGTGGGACGCACCACCGGTATCCCCGCAGAGCGTATATACAGCGTCCCCAGCCCCATTCTGCCCGATGGTCTTTTCATTCCCGAAAGAAGGCCGGGCGCTGCACCGGAACCCGTGATCCTGGCCATGGGTCGATTTGTCCGCCAGAAGGGATTCGACACGCTGTTGCAAGCCTTTGCCCGGCTGCGGCAGCGCCGGCCCGCTCGGCTGGTTCTGGCTGGTGACGGGCCGGACATGACGGCGCTCAAGGCGCTGGCCACCAGCCTGGGCGTGGTGCGGCATGTAACGTTTCCGGGACTGGTGGCCGATCCCTTCTTCCATATGGTGAATGCCGACCTGTTCGTACTGCCATCACGCTGGGAAGGGATGCCGGGCGTGCTGGTGGAGGCGATGGCGACGGGCTGCCCGGTGGTTTCCACCGATTGCCCCGGCGGTTCACGCGAATTGCTGCGCCACGGGGTGCTGGGCCCGCTGGTGCCGGTGGATGACAGCGTCGCGCTCGCCGACGCCATGGATGGGGCACTGAACCATCCCGTACCCGCCGCCGCCCTGCGGCAACGGGCTGCCGCCTTCACGGTCGATCATGCTGTGGACAGCTATGAACGCACCCTGCTTTTCCTTGCCTCGGGCGGTGCCTCCCAGCCTCAGCCCGCCGGCAAGGATCTGGTCTGGCATCTCGATTGAGCAGGTTCCTGAATAAATACGCCATCGCCCTGGGATGGACGGTTCTGGTTGTGCTGCTGGTCGCCTTCACGCTGACCCGTGGTTACAACCATGATGAGGAGCAGTTCCTGGCTGCGGCACGGCTGACCATGGATGGCGCAATCTATCGCGATTTCATCCATCTTCAACCACCCTATTATGTGGAACTGCTGGGGGGCATCTATCGCTTGCTGGGGCAGGAAAGCGGCTTTTTCCTCACCGCCCGGCTGGTCAATTTGCTGGCCACCCTGGCCGCCTGCCTTGCGCTATGGCACCGCGCCGGGCGTGACCCGTGGCCTGGATTCGCCGCCATCGCGCTTTTTGTTACCTGCACCGCCATCCAGCCCGGTATCGACAGCACCCGCAATGACATGATGCCCTGCGCCCTGGCGCTCTGGGGGGCAAGTTTGGTGATGGGGGAGATGCCCCGTACCCGCGCGCGGTATTGGGCCATTCTGCTGGCCGGTGCCCTGTTCGCCGCCGCTGTCGGCATCAAGCTTTCCTATGCGTTCGCCCCGCTTGCTGTGACGATCTATCTGGCATGGCGCCGCCCCCGAATGCTGGCGCCGCTGATAGCGGGCGGGGTGGCGGGTGCCCTGCCCCTGCTGCTGTTCATTCCCGTCGGTTGGGAAGGCTTCAAGGCCGGCGTTTTCGATTACCACCGGATCACGCCCGCGCTATGGCATGCCGAAATGGGGCTGTCGCATTATTTTGGGCTGGAATATCTGGCGGAATTCCTCAATCGCCGGGTTCTGACGGATGCCACCCTGACGGCACTGCTTCTGCTGGCTACCGGCCTGTTTTCTGCCCGCCGGCAACCGGATGTGGCCACCGCGATGCAGGTGCGGCATGCCGGGCTGATGCTGCTTCTACTGGCCGGGGCGCTGTTGTTCGGGCTGCTGCCCCGCCCACCCTATATCCAGTATTTTCAACCATTTGCTGCCTTTTCCATATTCTGCCTGCCAACCTGTTGGCAGGCGCTGGCCGGGGCCGCCCCTATGCGCAGGGCCTTGCTGTGCGCCGTGCTGCTGCTGGGCTGTCTGCCCGGCGGGCTGGTGATGCTGGCAACGGCGCCAAAACTGTTGGCTCCGCAGAAATGGATGGTCAACCGGGTAACGGAAACCGGGCAGTCTGTACGGAACATGCTTGCCGCATGCGACTTTGTCGGGCCGGTAGCTACACTCTCCCCCATTCCGGTACTGGAAGCGGGATTGGCCATTTACCCGGAACTGGCGGCTGGCCCCTTTTTCTACCGCACGGGCGATCACCTGACAGCGGAGGCAGTCACTGCCCTGAAAGGGGCCAGCCGCAAGACATTGCCTGATCTGCTGGCGGCACGCCCGCCAGCAGCGATCTTGGTTGGCCGGGAAACCGGCCCCTTGGAAGCACCCTTCATTGAATATGCCCGCAGCCACGACTTCCAGGCGAAAGACGTGCCAGGGGTGAAAGGTTTCACCCTCTGGCTGCCTGCATGCCCCGACAAAGTCGTACCAAACCCGCTATCCCAATGAACAAGGGCATCGGGCTGCCCCCCAAGGAATGTTTCCGTTATAGAATGACGGAGCTTTTTCGTCGGACGTTGCCGCTGTCGCGGTGGCATTCGCCATCCATACCGGATCGGCCATGGGTTTCAAATCTCTGCTAATGACGCTGCGCGGGCGACTGATCTTACTGGTGGCGACGGTGATCGTCGCAATGGCGAGCGTGCTGATTCTGGAGAACAGCGCCCGCCGGGATGATGCAATCACCCAGGCCCAGACGCGCGCGCTGGATATCGCCCATGCCATCGCCAATCAGCATGGCGAATTGCTGATGAATGTGCAGCGTATCGTGACGGTGGTGGCCAGCCGCCCCCAGATCGGCTCGACCTGCGCCGAGGATCTGCTGACACTGAAGGCTACCCAGCCCTGGCTATCCAATATCCTGGTCACCGATATCGACGGGCAAGTGATCTGCGGTACAGCAACAGGTGCCGTCACCAGTGTCGCCAGCCGTGATTATTTCAAGCAGGCAATAGCCACTGGCCGACCTGTGACCAGCGGCTATCTGCGCGCCATGAGCGATGGCCGCCCGATCATGGTTTATGCGCAGCCCTTGTTGGACAAGGATGGAAAACCTTCCGGTGTGGTGCTGGCGGGGCTGCTGCTTGAATGGCTGGAACAGTCGGCAAGCAGGCTGACTGCGGATGCAGCGGCCAATATGAACCTTCTGGCGGTGGATGGCCAAGGCAATGTGCTGGTCCGCCAGCCGCATGTGGCGGGGATGGAAGGGGTGTCGTTACGCGATCTGCCCTTCGTACAGGCCACTCTGACGCGGGAAAGCGGTACATTGCAGGGCACCGGCGTTGATCAGATTGAACGGCTGATGGGATTCGCCAGCCTTGCCGATACCGGCGTGAAGATCTTCGTTTCCTTCCCCCGGGATCAGGCGGTCGCACGGGCAGAGCAGGAATTCAGCCAGCATCTTGCCTTCACCGGACTGGTGGCCGTGGTTGCGATCGCCACCCTTTATATCGGCCTTGCCGGAGCCGTGCTTTCCCCCCTGCGCCGTTTGCTGGATGTGGTGCAGCGCCTGGGACAGGGTGAACTGGCGCTACGGGCACCTGCCGGTCCTGGGGAAATCGGCGTGTTGGGTGCAGCGGTGAACGAGATGGCGGAGGGGTTGCAACGTCAGGCGCAGGAACTGGCAACCCGCGACGCGCAATACAGGCTGCTGTCCGAGCAGGGGAGCGACGTCGTTGCCCTGCACGCCCTGGATGGAACCTACATTTACCTTTCCCCGTCGGCGGACTGGATGCTGGGGCACCAACCCGAACGGCTGGTTGGCCGCAGTCCCTTGGAACTGGTGCATGATGAGGACATGGCCCGGCTGGAACGGGCCATGTCCGTTCTTGTGGCTGGCATGCCCTGCCCGCCGGTCACCTATCGTCTGCATCATGGCGATGGGCGTTGGATCTGGGTGGAAACAGCCTTCGCACTGGCCGCCGACCGGCAGGCGGGACAACGCATTGTCTCCGCAACCCGTGATATCAGCGAAAGGGTGGCGCAGGAGCAGGAATTACGTACGGCGCGCGACCGTATGGGGGATCAGGCCGAAAACCTGCGCCGCCTGGCCGAAGATCTCGACCGGTCCCGCCTGGCTGCCGAGGCCGCGCGGGAAGCAGCAGAACAGGCGCGCGGCGAGGCAGAGCGTGCCAACCAGGCCAAATCGGAATTCCTGGCGAACATGAGCCATGAGGTCCGCACACCGATGAACGGCATCATCGGCATGGCGGCCCTGCTGCTGGACACCGGCCTTGATACCGAACAGCGGGGCTTTGCCGAGACAATCCGGGAAAGTGCGGATTCCCTGCTCTACGTCATCAACGACATTCTTGACGTCTCCAAGCTGGAAGCCGGCAAGCTGGAACTGGAGCAGATCGACTTCTCCCTGGAGGAGGTGGTGGATGGGGTGCTGGCCATTCTGTCACCTCGCGCCCAGCAAAAGGGCATTGCCCTGACCGCCAACCTGGAACCGGTTGCCATTGGTGCCTATCGTGGTGACCCCTCCCGGCTGCGCCAGATCCTGCTCAATCTTGCTGGCAACGCGGTGAAGTTCACCGATGAAGGGCATGTGACCATCCAGGTGCAGCTACGCCAGCCCTGCGCCCCTGGCGATACCCGCCTGCTGCGCTTCACCGTGAAGGATACCGGGCTCGGCATGGCGCCGGAGCAGATCGGTCGACTGTTCCAGAAATTCAATCAGGCGGATAATTCCATCACACGCCGCTTTGGCGGCACCGGGCTGGGGCTGACCATCAGCCAGCAGTTGGCCCTGCTGATGGGAACGGAAATCAAGGTGGAAAGCGCGCCGGGTGAAGGCAGCCGTTTCTGGTTCGACATCCCCCTGCCCGCTGCCAGCGCCCGTTTGCCCAACCGGCTGGAATTGCCGGAAAGGCTGCGGCGGGTGACGGCACTGGTTGTGGATGATCTGGAAACCAACCGGCGCATCATGGGCGGCCATCTGGACCGGCTGGGCATTAAACATGTGCTGGTGAATGGCGGGCCGGGTGCCTTGGCGGAACTGGATCGCGCCGCGCGGGCCAAACGCCCGCCCGACATCATCCTGATCGACCATTCGATGCCGGGCATGGCGGGTGACAGCCTGGGCGCGTGGCTTCGGCATCACCCCAGCTTCACCCAGGTGAAGCTGGTGCTTGTCACCTCTGCCGGCGGGTTGGAACCCGGCGATCCGGCGGCGGAGGTGTTCGACGCTGTACTGGCCAAACCGGTGCGCCCCCAGGCCCTGCTGGAAACCTTCGGTCGCCTTTTCGGTGAGCCTGTGCCACCGACCGGCACCGCGCCGCCCGACGGCGCGCAGATACGCGGGGCTGGTCGACATGTGTTGCTGGTGGATGATAACCAGATCAACCTCGATGTCGCCCGGTTGGTTCTGCAGCGGGAAGGCTATATGATCGTCAGCGCCTGCGACGGCATGGAGGCCGTGGCCGCAGCAGCAACCAGCCAATACGATCTGATCTTGATGGATGTGCAGATGCCGGGCATGGACGGGATAGAGGCGACGCGCCTGATCCGTACCCAGGAACAGCAGGCCGGTCGCGCCCGCGTGCCCATCATCGCCATGACCGCCAATGCGATGGTCGGCATGCGGGAAACCTATCTGGAGGCGGGAATGGACGATTACGTATCCAAACCCTATGTCCCCACAACCCTGTTGGAAACGGCGGCCCGCTGGTCAGCGACCAACGGGCCGATACCCCTTGTGAAAACGGTGACCCCGATGCCAATGAACACGCCCGTCGAGGATGATTTGAATGCCGAGCTGGTGCTGGACCGCTCCGTGCTGCAAGGTCTTCTCTCCTTCACTTCGGTTGAGGAGTTTACCGATCTGGTGCAAAACTTCATCCGCACCGGACAACAGCGGGTCGAGCGGATGGGCCGGCAACTGGCGGAGGATGACTGGACAACTTTGCGACGCGAAGCCCATTCAATGATTTCGCTGGCCGGCAACCTGGGTACCACGCGCCTGCGCATACTGGCGCAAAGGATCGAAATGGCGGTCATTGAGGACAGGCACGGGGACGCGGTCGATTTGCTTGACCGCTTCATCCAGCAGGCACCCGCCAGTTGGCTGGCACTGGAAGCCTTTATCGAAGAGTTGCCCACACCCACCGCATCATGAACCGACGGGCAGCGTCTGTGACATAATTGGAGTGTGTTCTGATTTATATACTGCACGTTAAGTAACAGCTGCCAAACTTAAAGCAATCACCAATTGCCTTCGGGGCGGCATCGCCGGCATCGGCGGCGCGAGGGCAGGAGGTGACCGGTCGGCACGGTCCTTCTCAGAGAAGGGCCGTGCCGTTTCCACATCATACCAACCTGCCTAAAGGCTGCCCTTTAGACGGGTTGGAGGCCGGCGACTGCCGGCCCGCCACTCGTGCCTCGCCAAGCCATGGGGCATCATGCGCGCAGCCGCGCCGGACTAACATCAGCCAGATCGAAATGCAGGCTTGTCAGCCGTTCCGGCACCCCCTGGTCCCGGATCAGACTGGCTGCCAGGGCGGCCACAGCGGGTGCCGTCTGGATGCCATAGCCGCCAAGCGCTGCCAGCCAGAAAAAACCTGGAACATGGGGTTCAAAACCGATCACCGGATTACGGTCAGCGACGAAGCTGCGTAACCCGGCCCAACTGCGCCCCTTGCGCGTGACGGACAGATCACAGGCGGTCTGCAGCCGGTCTATTGCCACGGCAATGTCCAGTTCGTCGGGCTGCGCGTCACAGGGTTCCACCCATGTTTCATCAGCCGGGGACAGCAACAGCTTTCCGCCGGTCGGTTTGAAATAGAAGCTCTCATCAATATCCACAACAAAGGGCAGCCGACCGATATCCATGCCGGCGGGCGGATCAACCAGCGTTATGGTACGGCGGCGCGGTTCCACGCCAATGGGAGGGATTCCGGCGGAGATTGCCACGCGATCCACCCAGGCACCGGCGGCATTCACCAGGGTCCAGGCCTGCCAGGGGCCTGACGGGGTTTCCACCCGCCAGCCGTCGCCATCGGGCCGAATGGACACGACCGGCGTCTGCGTACGGATCACCGCACCATTGGCACGAGCCCCGCGCAGATAGGCCTGATGCAACAGATCGACATCGATGTCACAGGCACCGGATTCCAGGATGCCGGCGCCCACCTGATCCGCCCGGAGAAAGGGTACCAGCGTCAGGCATTCCGGCGCCGTCAGCGGGTTGATCGCAGGCACCATCTGCTGCATCTCGATCAAGGCGGCAGTCAGCTTCTCCATCTGATCGCCACGCGCGATATGCAGGCAACCGCGTGGATGCAGGATGGCCCGTTCCGCGAACCCTTGCGGGGGGTGGCGCAAGAACGGGCCGGACGCTACAGTCAGGGCACGGATGGCCTGACTGCCATAAGTTTCCGAATAAAGCGCCGCCGACCGCCCGGTGGTGTGATATCCGCAATCTGTCTCCCGTTCCAGCAGGGCGACACGATGGTCGGTTGACAAGGACCAGGCCAGGGCGGCACCGGCGATACCGCCACCTATGATCAGGATATCCGTCCGTTCCATGTCACACCTCGTGGCCACATGTTCCAGAGATTGACAGAATGGCGGCATCATACAAGTCCCGGATGCCGGTGTGCACTATCGGGGCATTCGGGCGGCAGGGATGGAACGGGGGCCGCCCGGTAGCCACTTCAAATAACCGACCACAAACATGCGGATAGCTGCGGTCAATGAGATATCACCCTGCCGCTTGCGGGCGATGTGGCTGACAACCTCGTTGATGGTCAGTCCTTCCGCTTTGGCAATATTGCCAAGTGCCTTCCAGGTCATGCTGTCAATACGGATGGACGTGCGGTGACCACAGACAACCAGATTGCGTGTCACCGTATGATCGATTTCCCGGATCTCCGCCAAGGCGCGCTGCATGGGCCGGCTCACCGCCGGCTCATTGTCTTGTTCGGGATTGATTTTGGTCAGATAGGGCATCACGCGGCGATCCTGACAGTCTTACGGGGTGATATTCTTGCTTTCAGGCCGTTTGGCGGTGGACCCAGCGTCACGCCGCCGACAGGGCGCAACCGTTCCACCTGTCCCGATTCAGGGATCAAATCGAATGCGGAAACCATCATCACCGTAAGCGCCGTCAACTCGGCCATGGCCAGTTGCGCCCCCACACAGGTACGCGGTCCCATGCCAAAGGGCACATAGGCGAACTTGTCATGCGACGGTTCCAGGAACCGCGACGGGTCGAATGCCTGCGGATCACGCCATTCGCCCGGTTGACGATGCAGGGCCCAGGGGGAAAGCAGCATGGTTGTGCCCAACGCTACCGATGTGCCATCGATGACATCATCGGCCAGCGCCTGTCGGGCCACCCACCAGGTCGACGGGTAAAGACGCAACACTTCCTGCACCATGGCCTTGCAGCGCGGCAGATCGCGCAAGCGGGAAGGTTCTATCCCCCACCCCCCATCGCATGCACTCTCGGCTTCCGGGCGCAGCCAGTCCACCAGATCGGGGCGGGCAGCCAGCATATAAACAAGCCATGCCGCCGTCATGGCCGTGGTTTCGAATCCGGCCACCAGCATGGTCATCGCCTCGTCCCGCAGCACTTCCGGGCCGAAGCGGTCCTGAAGCGGGGCCAATGCCGCCAGCGGGCCACGCGGATTTGCCAGAAATGTGGCGATATGGCTCTCAAGCGTCTGGATGGCTGCCTTGAAGCGACGATGCTTGCGCGTAGGCAGCAACATATCGAGATCGACAGCCCGCCACATGGTTTCAGTCAGCCGCGCATGCGCGACCTGGCCCGCATCATAGACCTGGGCCGCCTGATCAGCATCCATCCGGGCATGGAACAGGGCGGCCACCACCATCTTCATGGTCAATCCGCCCATGAGGCTGTGAAGATCAAGCATTTCGCCCTCGCGTGAGGCGAGCATGGCGGCTTCCTGACACAGCACCCCGATGGCCATACCGATGCCCTGCTGAAGCGATGCGCCGCCGAAGCTTGATTTCACGGCTTCGCGGGCCACCTTCCAGCGCTCTCCGCTGGCGGTAATCAGCCCCTGGCCTAATAACGGACGCAGGCGGCCCTGCTCGCTACCTTTGCCATATTTGTCACGCGCATCCACCAACACATGGCGAAAGGCGGACGGGGTCGCCACCAGAACGGTCTTCTTTGGTCCGAACCGCACCGCCACCGGCGACGGCTGGCCAATAGTGCGGCTTTCAACAAAGCCGATCGGGTCATCGGCGAAAGCGGGAAGATCGCCCATCAGCGCTTCCTTGATCCTGCTGAACATCGGCGCACCTCAAGCGGCAACGGGGCGATTGGCGGTTTCGACCGCCTGGAAATTGACGTAGTTTCCAATATCGAGTGAAATCACCGTTGCCAGCACATTTCCCTGGCTGCCAGTACCCACCACCACAGGGGCGCCTTCCTGTGCAACCGGCAAACCGCAGGCCCGGATGAAGCGACCGAATGCCGGTTCCACGACGGCGATCAGGCGACTGGCATTTTGATCCAGGCCGAAATGCCCGATCTCCCGGGCCAACGCCCTTCCCACCTCCCTGCGGCGTGGATGGTCAACCGCCACGGCAAAGCGGCTGATCTCCCAGATATCGGGCCGTTTCGGCAAAGGTTGACCATGCAGCAGCCCCGCAAAATACTGCTCAAGCAGATACGGTTCGGTCGTCTGCAGCGACCGCCAGTAGCCGACAACCACATCCTGTTCCACAGCGACACAATGCAGTGCGGTCCTGTCGAACTGATCGATTTCAAGCTGGTTGAGGGACTTGACAGACCATCCCAATGTTTCGCGAAATACCTGATGGCGTAGTCGCCAAGCCTGGGCCATGTATTCCGGCGCCTCACCGGCACGGAACCGAACGATATCCAATGAAGACATGACATACTCCGCTACGCTGTTTTTGGGAGTACGCCATTTGAAACATGGGTTATAATAGCTGGGCTTTTACCCAGGTATCTGATCGTTATATTGGTTGTCCATTGTAAAATGGGGACGGCAATGCACTTGGCGGAAGAAATTTTAGGTCGTCTTGAGGGTGCCGTCGATCAGGACGCATTGTGGCTCTGCATGACACAAATCATCCATGGACTTGGATTCAAATGCTTCTCATATGTGGATGTACGTCAACTTCCATTGCACGATGAAGCTCTGCCATTTTACCAGACATCTGTTCGAAATGATTTTGTAGAGACATATGTATCCATGGGTTTGCTTGGTTATGATCCCGTGGTGACACGGGCTGCCAGCAGCAATGCATCCTTCACCTGGGCTGATTGTCATGAATTCGGCCTGCAAAGTCAGCGCCGGGCGGGGCCAAAAGGGCGCGCCTGGCAGGTGATGGGGTTGGCCAAGGATCATGGTTATACTCAGGGGTTTGCCATGCCGCTGCATGCCGTAGATCACCAGGGCCGTCCAGCCTCAGCTTTGCTCAGCCTTTACTGGACTGAAGAACCTGGGACGATGGAACACGCCACTCCATTCTGGCTGAAACTGGCGGGTGCGACATATCATGAAAAGCTACTGGAGTTCCGTGGCCTACCCAAAGCGTCCGTAACAGCGCCCCCATCCCTCACGGACAGGGAAAGGGAAATACTGGTCTGGGCCTGCCGGGGCAAGACCCGGTCGGAGACAGCCGACATACTGAACATCACCGAGCGGACGGTGGAGTATCATTTTGAAAATGCCATGCGTAAACTGGGGGTTCACAACAAGTTCCATGCCATCGCCGTGGCGGTACAATCACGTCTGATCGCGCCTTGACCCGTTGTTCATCTGGGCAATTGGGGGGCGGGCGTTCCGCACTCTGGAAAGTCGTGGGAACCCATGCTAAGGGCTTGACCATGTCTGGTTCTTCCACCCTGCCGTCGCTATCGCGGCGTGCTTTTATGACGACTGCTGCGGTGCTGACAGCGGGGTTTGTGCCTTATGCCCAGGCGCTGGACCTGCTGGGCACCCCGTTTGAGGTCACCGGCCATCTTGCCAGACTGGACCCTTATCTTCTCTATGCCGTCAGCTATGTGGAAAGCCGGCTGGATCGGCGGGGGCGCACCGGGCCGTGGCCTTATGCCGTGCGGACACCCAAGGAATCCTATTATCCGGCAGATTTCGACAGTGCGATGCGGCTGCTGGCCAGCCTGCCGGCGGATGAGGTTGCCGACGCCGACCTTGGCTGGATGCAGGTGAATGTGCGCTGGCACGGCAACCGGGTGCCGGATATCAGCCACCTGCTGCACCCTGATATCAATATGCGGGTTGGGGCCGGCATTCTGCGGGAAGCAATCGACAGCCTGCCGCGTGATCTGGAACTGGCGGTCGGTCGCTATCACACCTGGATGGATGAACCACGCGCCCGGGAATATGGCCGGCGCGTACTCGACCTGCGGATGCGGTTACGGGGCGGTGGTGCCTCAATCCAGTAAACGGCGGGCCGCCAGAAGATCCATCAGGGTGTTGGACAATTCCTCCCGCAGGCGGGAAGACAGCCCCCCCCTCTCCATCGGCTCCTCATCCTCACCCACCAGGGAAATATCAGCGGGCGGATCATCGGAGATATCGGTATCCCCGCTCCCCTCCGACGTGTCGCCATCATCCAGGTTAAACAGGATCGCCGCTGGTGCCTCACCAACCGGCGGCAAGCTACCGCCGCCCCTGATTTCCTTCAGCAGTCGCTGCACACCACGGATCGTATAGCCCTCGCGATAAAGCAGAGCCTGGATGCGGCGAAGCAGTTCGACATCGTCGGGGCGATAATAGCGCCGTCCACCGCCGCGCTTCAGCGGCTTGATCTGGGGAAACTTGGTTTCCCAGAACCGCAGAACATGCTGTGGAACTTCAAGTTCGACCGATACCTCGCTGATAGTGCGGAAGGCTGTGGCGGATTTCACCACCAGCCGGTTCCGCGCCTCATCCATCTCTGGTCCGGTCGTCACCGCATCACGCATCGTCCGCTCAGCCCTGGCCGGCGAAACGTTCGTTGATGCGGGCCTTCAGCACGTGGGAGGCACGAAACACCAGTACGCGCCGCGGCAGAATCGGCACCTCTTCACCCGTCTTCGGGTTGCGGCCAATACGCTGTCCCTTGGACCGGACGGCAAAACTGCCGAACGAGGAAATCTTGACCATATCGCCGATCGCAAGCGCATCTGCGATCTCATCCAGCACGCTTTCCACCAGATCGGCCGACTCATTCCGAGAGAGGCCGACTTCCTGATAGACGGCTTCGCTCAACTGTGCACGGGTGACGGTATTGCTCATGGTGTTCCCCCAAGGGCATTGAAGCCCTGACGGTACTTGCATGATGAAAGCGCGTCAATTCCAGATAGTTGGCGGGGGTTCTTGACGCGGCGCCAAAGCCGGGCGAAATCAGTAGCGGACCAGCGCGCCGCCCCAGGTAAAACCACCGCCCATCGCTTCCAGCAACAGCATATCGCCGCGCTTGATGCGTCCATCATGCACCGCCTCGGCCAGGGCCAGGGGGATGGAAGCGGCGGACGTATTACCATGCCGGTCAACGGTTACCACCACGCGGGAGGGGTCCAGCTTCAGCTTGCGGCCCGTGCCCTCGATGATGCGGCGGTTGGCCTGATGCGGCACCAGCCAATCGAGATCGCCGGGCTGCATATCGTTGGCAGCCAGCGCTTCCTTGACCACGTCGGCTAGGTTGACCACCGCATGCTTGAACACCTCCTGCCCCCGCATGCGCAGATGACCGACGGTCTGGGTACTGGAAGGCCCACCATCGACATAAAGCAGATCATGGTGGCAGCCATCGGAATGCAGATGGGTGGACAGGATACCCTGGTCGGAAGACGTCCCCTGCCCTTCCTGGGCACGCAGAACCACTGCACCCGCCCCATCGCCGAACAACACGCAGGTGGTGCGGTCGGTCCAATCCAGGATACGGGAAAAGGTTTCGGCACCGATCACCAGAACGGTGCGGGCCTGCCCAACCTTGATGAAATTATCAGCCACCGACAAGGCATAGATGAAGCCGGAACACACCGCCTGCACATCGAAGGCCGCCCCGCGCTTCATGCCGAGCCGGGCCTGCACCTTGGTGGCGGTAGCGGGGAAGGTATTATCGGGTGTGGCCGTAGCCAGCACGATCAAGTCCAGCTCATCCGCCGTCACGCCAGCATGGGCCATCGCAGCGACGGCAGCGTTGTAGGCCAGATCGCTGGTGGTTTCGCCGTCGGCGGCAATATGGCGGCATCTGATACCGGTACGTTCTGTTATCCACTCGTCAGACGTATCGACGATCCTGGTAAGATCCTCGTTGGTCATGACGCGCGCGGGCAAATAGGAGCCGCAGCCCAGAATGATCGACCGGATCGCCATTATTAAACTGCTGCCTCGCTACCCTGACCATCCGTCTCGGCCTTGGCGGCGGCACTGGCGGCAAGGGCTGCCTGTAGTGCCGCCAACTGATCGCGGATTTTATCGTTGAAACCGTGATTGGCCATATCTGCCGCCACAGCAATCGCGTTGCTGAAACCGACGGCGTCTGTGCCACCATGGCTTTTCACACATATGCCGCGCAGACCCAGGAACATGGCGCCGTTGTACCGGCGCGGATCCATCCGCAGACGCAGCTTTCCAAAGGCCCCCTTAGCCAACAGATAGCCCAGCTTCGCCAAAAGGGAAGATGCGAAGGTTCGCTTCAGGAATTCACTATAGAGCTTGGCCGTACCCTCGGCTGTCTTAAGGGCGACGTTGCCGGTGAACCCATCGGTCACCACAACATCCACCGTACCAGACGCGATATCATTGCCTTCCACAAAACCGTGGAAATTGCGGGCAAGCGGCGTGGCGCGCAGGGCCGCAGCGGCCTCGCGGATCGACTCGTGCCCCTTCTGCTCCTCCGACCCGACATTCAGCAGGCCAATGGACGGCTCCAGCAGCCCCAGAACGGTGCGGCTGAACACAGTTCCCATGACAGCGAACTGAACAAGGTTATCGGCATCACATTCCAGGTTGGCACCCAGATCAAGCATCACGCTTTCCCCCCGCAGGGTGGGAAAAATCGATGCGATGGCAGGCCGATCAATACCAGGGAGCGTCTTCAGCACGAACTTGGCCATAGCCATCAGGGCGCCGGTGTTACCGGCTGAGACGACACAAGCCGCCTCCCCTGCCGCCACCGCATCGATGGCAAGCCGCATGCTGGAGTTGCGCCCGGACCGCAGGGCAACCGATGGTTTAGCATCCGTTGCCACGAAATCCGGCGTGTTCCGGACAGTGGAAATGGATTTCAACGCTGGATGGCGGTCGAGAAGCGCGTTGATACGCGCTTCGTCGCCGACAAACAGGAACTCCACGTTCGGGCAGCGCTCACGCGCCAAATCTGCGCCAGCGACGACCATGTCAGGGGCATGGTCGCCACCCATGGCGTCCAAGGCGATCCGCAGGCGCGCAGTCACGTGCGTACGAGTCCCTATACCGCGAGAAGCCGGAACGGCAGAGATTACGCGGCAGCAGCAGCGGTCTGCGTTACTTCGCGGCTGTCATAGTGACCGCAAGAATCGCAGACATGATGCGGACGCTTCAGCTCGCCGCAGTTACCGCACTCATTGTACGCGGAAGCGGTCAGACCGTCGTGGGAACGGCGCATGTTACGCTTCGACTTGGAGGTTTTCTTCTTAGGAACGGCCATGATCGTAACTCACAATGTTTTAGGCGACCACGAGGGGCCGCCCTGACAGAGGCGCTTGAATACTGGATATGGTGTGCCAGGGCAAGCGAGAAACCCGATTATGACGACTTCTTTAAGCGGGACAGGGCCGCAAAAGGGTTCTGGCGGGGCGGCTCCGGTGGCAGGTCACCACCATTGTCTTGGGAATCGGGGTCGTAATCCTCCAGAATCGGGGTGAATTCCACCCCGGCGGCGCGCGGATAGGGATCAAGCGACAGCGAAAGATTCTGCGCCACCAGTTCCCCGATGTCGATCCGGCCACCCGGCATGGGTTCAGGAAAATCCTCATCCCCACCCAAATACTGGAAATGATCGCTTTCCGCTTCCTCATCCTCCTTGGGGATCAGGTGGTCCGGGGCGAACAGGGCGGAGAAATCCTCCTTCACACGACCGGGCACGGGGTCCAGCGTGACCACGCAGCGCTGGACCACATCAGCTGCCAGTTCACCCGTAATCTTGATGAACTCTCCCCGGACGCGGCGCAGGCGCATCCGGGCTGTCAAGCCGGACAGGCTGATCAGGTCGAATCGCTGGGCCAGGACAGCGCATTCCGCTTCCGTCGCCGTCACGACCTCATGCCCGCCGGCGGTTGTCACCTTGTCGGCAATGACGATGCGGGACAGTTCGGGGCTGTGGGATGGGCTGTTCATGCTGGGAACTCCGATAAACCGCAAAGGGGCTACCCGGTATAGTGAAACGGGCGGCCCGGTGATATCAACAGCCGCTCAAGCGGCAAAGGTGATCTCGCCGGCCAATAGCCGGTCGATGGGAAAGCCCTCCAACTGGGTCAACTGGCGGCGTACATAGGCGGCCATGGCAGCGACGTGGGCGGCATCAGGCAGGGTCGAGCCATAAAGATTGCGGTCCAGCGCACCCACCAGCACGCCAGGGTCCGCCGCAGACAGACCGGCATCATAGGCATGGACACGACCATAATAATGACTGGCCAGATCCTTTACCTTGTCCCCCACCTTCATGTCGCCTGCCCCCAACTCACGCAGGTTGAAATCCATATCGGCGAACATGAAATCAAAAAGGGACTGGTTGAATCCGACCGCTGCCCGCCCTTCGCTGGCCAGTCGCCGCATCACCATCCAGCCATGCAGGGCGATCATCTCGAACCGGCCTTCCACCGTGTCAGGTACGCCCAGATGGAGAAAAAATTCCGGGCGGCGCGCCTGCTCCACAATCGCGCCATATAGTTTGGCAACGGTGCGCTCGGATATCTTCTTTTTGAACAGGCGGCCCAACATGGAATGTTTCCCGGCAGCGTTGGCAGAATGGAACGGCGTGAAGCCTGTCGGCAACCCACCCGGCGACGATTGACATTGCGCCGAAGCCGGTGCCAATGTCACCGGCCAGATAGGGGGCGGCAGCTCCGGCGTCAAGCATGGCCGACAGCCCGACCGCTTGTGTGGGGTACTCCGGTTCGTGCATAGGCTGCCCGGTTGTCCGGCCCTTCGCTATGATTTTGACAAGAGATGCTCCGTTCATGCGCAAGACCCATGCTTCGCTGCTGTTGATGACCGCCCTGGCCGGCACGGCCCTGGCAGGGTGCAGCCCGATCACCGCGGTCAGGGGCAATCTCGTCGAGGATAGCCGCCTGTCGCAGATTCAGACCGGCACCACCACCCGCGATCAGGTGCAATATGTGCTGGGTTCACCCACCTCCACCGGCACGGTGGATGGCAGCACCTGGTATTATATCGGTCGCCATACCGCGCAAGAGGCGTTCTTCGACCCGGAAGTCACGGCCCAGCGCATTCTGCGCATCCGCTTTGATGAGCAGGGCACGGTGCAGGAAATCAAGGAGATCGACGGCAGTGAGGCTGCCTATGTGGCGCCGGTTGCCCGCGTTACCCCGACCGAGGGCCATGACATGGGTTTCTTCGAACAATTGCTGAGCAACCTGTCCAAGCCGGCGCGTAAGAAAAAGGACGACGACAAGAAGAAGTAATACCAGTCTGCCGAAAGCTTGACCTTCAGGCAAACTGGAGGCTGGCGACCGCCAGCCCGCGCTCCCATGGGTGCGTAAGCCAAACTGCCGGAGGCAGCGCCCGGCACCTGAGGGAACACGAAATCTCCCTTGATCGGTCACGATCAAGGGAGATTGGTATAATACCAAACCGCTTAAAGGTTGACCTTTGGGTGGTTTGGAGGCTGGCGACCGCCAGCCCGCGCCCCCATGGGCGCGTAAGCCAAGCTGCCGGAGGCAGCGCCCGGCGCATGAGGGAACACGAAATCTCCCTTGATCGGTCACGATCAAGGGAGATTGGTCTAAGGCGGGGCTTTACCGGCTTTGCGAATCACAGGCGGTCCTTCGCGGGGCCGCCTGTTTGCTTTCTACCGCTTTCCAGTCACTGGTGCGCCAGGACGGCCAGCAGCAGCAATGCCACGATATTCGTGATCTTGATCATCGGGTTCACCGCCGGGCCGGCCGTATCCTTATAGGGGTCGCCCACCGTATCGCCCGTCACCGCCGCCTTGTGGGCGTCGGATCCTTTGCCGCCATGGTGGCCCTCCTCGATATATTTCTTGGCATTGTCCCATGCCCCGCCCCCCGACGTCATGGAGATGGCGACGAACAGGCCGGTGACGATGACCCCCAGCAGCATCGCCCCGACGGCGGAAAACGCCGCCCCCTTACCGGCAATCACCGCGATCACCCCATAGAGCACAACCGGCGCCAGCACCGGCAGCAGGGAAGGTACAATCATCTCCCGAATGGCAGCGCGGGTCAGCATATCAACGGCGCGGCCATATTCCGGCTTTGAGGTGCCGGCCATGATGCCGGGATTTTCACGGAACTGGCGGCGCACCTCCTCCACCACAGAACCGGCAGCGCGCCCTACTGCCGTCATCCCCATGGCAGCGAACAGATAAGGCAGCAGCCCACCCAGGATCAATCCCACCACGACATAGGGATTTGAAAGGCTGAAATCGATGCTGACGCCCGCGAAATAAGGGTATGTCGCAGGATCAGCCATGAAATATTTCAGATCTTCGTTATAGGCGGCGAACAGCACCAGGGCGCCCAGGCCGGCGGAACCGATGGCATAGCCCTTGGTGACGGCCTTGGTGGTATTGCCCACGGCATCAAGCGCATCGGTGGTGACACGCACATCCTTGGGCAAGTCTGCCATTTCCGCGATACCGCCGCCATTGTCGGTGACGGGGCCATACGCATCCAGCGCCACCACCATGCCCGCCACTGCCAGCATGCTGGTAACGGCGATGGCAATACCGAACAGCCCGGCCAGCAGATAACAGGCAATGATGGCGACACAGATCACCAGCGCCGGCAGCGCCGTGGCCTCCATGGAAATGGCCAATCCCTGGATGACGTTGGTGCCATGGCCGGTGGTGCTGCTCTGCGCCACCGACTTCACGGGACGATAGGCGGTGCCGGTATAATATTCGGTGATCCAGACGATCAGCGCCGTAACCAGCTGGCCGATGACGGCGCAATAATAAAGGTCGCACCCGGTGAAACTGACGCCCCCCCCTGTTGTCAGGATGGTGGCGAACCCTTCCGGCAGCACCCACACCGTCACTGCGGCAATGGCCCCCAGCGACAACACCCCGCAAGCGATGAGACCCTTGTACAACGCGCCCATGATATTGCCGGAAGATCCCAGCTTCACAAAAAAGGTGCCGATGATGGAAGTGATGATACAGGCACCGCCGATGGCCAGCGGATAGATCAGCATCGAATCCAGATAGGCCCCCTGGCCGGCGAAAAAGATGCTGGCCAGTACCATGGTCGCCACCACGGTGACGGCGTAGGTCTCGAACAGGTCGGCCGCCATCCCCGCACAATCACCGACATTGTCGCCCACATTGTCGGCGATGACGGCGGGGTTGCGGGGATCATCCTCCGGGATGCCGGCTTCCACCTTGCCCACCAGATCGGCGCCAACATCGGCCCCCTTGGTGAAGATGCCGCCGCCCAGGCGGGCAAAAATGGAAATCAGGGAGGCGCCGAAGCCCAGTGCCACCAGCCCATCCACCAGCGGACGACCGGAGAATCCCATGCCAGTCAGCACCATGTAATAACCGGTCACCCCCAGCAGGGCGAGGCCGGCCACCAGCATGCCGGTCACGGCCCCCGCCCGAAACGCCAGCGAAAGCCCCTGCGCCAATCCGTGGCGCGCGGCCTCTGCGGTACGCACATTGGCCCGCACCGAAATATTCATGCCGATATAGCCGGTCGCTGCCGACAGCACCGCCCCCAGCACAAAGCCGATGGCCACATGCAGCCCCAACAGCGCGCCAACCAGAATGGCGATCACCACGCCCACCAGGGCGATGGTCGTATATTGACGGTTGAGATAGGCCCCCGCCCCGATCTGGATCGCCTGGGCGATTTCCTGCATACGGGCATTACCGGGGTCTGCCGCCAGAACCGAACGCGCTGTCGCCACCCCATAAAGAATGGCAAGCACGCCGCAGCCCAGCACGAAATAGAGAACGTGCATGATCATGTCGTTTCCTTACCCTGTAGAAGGTGCCGCTTCTTTTGCAATGGGGCCGGACGGCCGGCGGCACTTTGGCAAGGATCAGCATGCCATGCAGGCAGGATTACATCAATCCGATGCTATCATTTCGATATTATCAGTAGGCTGGGCGCTGACTGACTGACTGGATCAGAACATCATTCACAACATCCGGCCCCAGCACCTTGTCGGTCACCTGTTTCAATTCGTCCTTGATGGCGGGAATGTTCAGGATCTGGCCATTGATCACCTGGCCGGTATCCAAGGAACCATAGAGTGCCTGGACATAAGCATCAATCAAGCGCGGGCTCTGTGCCCGCACATTATCCCGAATGGTTTCATCATCCACCTCCAGGCTGACAGTGATGATGATGTTCTGCGTCGCCTTGGTTTCCCCCATCACCGGCACGATCATGGGCCCGATGGTGGCAAAAACCGGCGGGCCAGTGCGCACCTTCTTCACCGGTTCCTTATGCTCCGCCCCATTTTCATGGGCCGGTTTGGCCAGGAACATGAAATAGGCGGCGGCACCGGCGCCCACCAGCACCAGCAAGGCCAGGATAAGGATGATGATCTTCTTCATGAATATCGGCCATCAGCAAGGGTGGCGCCACTATAGGCCGCCACCGCCCCGGGCACGAGGGCCAATTGCCCTAAAATATCACAGACCCGTATCCCGTTCGGACGGTCGCGGTGCGATCAATGGGGGCTTTTATCATTGCCGACAGCGGGCTGCGGGGCGGCTGCCGTCTCCGCCGTTAAGCCGACTTCACGGTAATATTGCTCTGCACCCGGGTGCAGCGGCACCGCCAACCCGTCCAGGGCAGTACGCAACAGGATGGATTTGCCACGCGGATGGCCGGAATCCAGCAACAAACGGGTCTGGTCATTCCACAGCGCGGCGGTGATATCATGCACCAATCTGGACTTGATATCACCACGCACGAGCCATTGCGCGCCCACGCCGAGGCTGCTGGTGGCTGCCACATTTTCATAAATCCCGGCGTTGATCCGGCTTTCAGTGAAAAAAGGCAGACGTTTTTTCAGTTGCGCCCCTTTTGCATCATCGAATGGCAACAGGGCGATGGGCAGTCGGCGCGCCAGATCGGCCACCGCCGGCAACGGATAGCCGCCAACAATGACAAAGGCATCCAGTTCGCCCGCCACCAGCCGGTCACCCGCCGCCGCCGGACTGAGATAGAAAGGCTTTACGGCTTTTTCCGACAGGCCATAGCTGGCCAGGATGGCCCGCGATGTCACCAGCGTGCCCGATCCCTGCTCTCCCAGCGCCACCCGCTTGCCCTTCAGGTCAGCCGGTGTTTTCAGCCCACCATCGGCCCTCACGACCAGATGGATGGTCTCAGTGTAAAGGTTGGCAATGGCACGCAGGTCGGCATAGGGGGTCTTGTCGAACGGCTCCTTGCCCTCCAGCGCCGCATGGGCAATATCAGCCTGTACCAGGGCCGATTCCAGCCGCCGCTGACGCAGCAGGTTGACATTCTCCACTGCACCGGAGGTGGATTGCGCCACGACGATCAGCCCCGGCACCCCACAACTGCCCCCCCGATCACAAGGACGGGTACCCGGCGGGTTGGATACGGCATTGGCGAGAATGCCACCGATCAGGAAATAAGTGCCGCCAGTGGTGGCGGTTCCGATCTGAAAGAAGCGAACCTGATCGACCGCCTGCCCCAATGCCCCCGGCACCAGCCCCAAACCCAGAAGCCCACCACCGGCCAGCAACATCCGTCGTCGCGACAGGGCAGACAGGGGTGACGGGTCGGTAAAGGCGGCTGCGGGTCCAACGCGGAACTGCATGGCGCGGTGCATCCGATCGCTCATGGTTCAATTACCCCATGGTGCGCCCCGCCAGCCATCGGCGCAACCGGAACGCTTGCGCAACAACCGACCCAAAACGGGGCCTGAGAGTATTGAGCAAAGGATTTCATCCGCCTGTGGCGAAAATATCGCCGGGATGCGGCCTTCACATGACGTTCAGCAGCATCAGCACACCGACCAGTGCGATCAGCGCCCCGGCAAGCCGTGATGCCATGCCGCCGCCGAACTGATAGAGCGTGGCGGAAAGCCCGACTCCAGCGCTCAGCACCAACAGACAGCCGGCCAGCATACCAGGCCAGAACAGAGCCTGACTGGTGGGCGCACCCCCCCATTGCGACAGCGATATCCCGTGCAGCGCCCCGGCAAGGGCTGCCAGCACCAGCGCCAGCACCTTGGGCAGAGAGACGGTAAAAGCCAGCAGCCCACCGAACAGCAGCAGCGATGCCTCCAACGCAAGAGCGGCATAGGGGATCTGGATGCCGAACCGTGTCAACACCCCGAACAACAGCCCGGCCACCAAGGCCAGCGCGGCACCAATGCCGGGACTGCCCTTGCCCTGCATATCCAGCCACAGGCCCAGACCCAGCAGGCCCAGCAAATGCAGATATGTCAGCACCGGCCCCGCCAGCCCTGCGGAAAAGCTGGGCGGCAACGACGTGGCGGCGGTGGCCTCGCTCGTAAGCGACAGCAACAACAAGCTGGAAAGGAACAGTCGGCGGGGCTGGGCGCCGGTGACGCATCGCATCAGCAGAAACTCCGCGTGCCGGTGGAAACGGTACACTTGATCGCCCGGCGAGCGGGAAAAGGTCAAGGCCGCTATCGCCTGCCTGGACCATCTCAACGTCCCGCCGTCACGGTGACGGTCACCTTCATGCCCAGATAATCGGCGGGTGAACCAGTCCATTGCCCGGCCAGCGGAACGGCTTGGGCGGCGTCACGCGTCACCGCCACCCGGATCAGGTTGCGCCCGCCGGCGATGCCGTTGGTGGGATCGAACTCCACCCAGCCGGCACCGGGCAGATAGGTCTGCATCCAGGCATGGGTTGCACCGGCCCCGATCGTGCCGGCCCCTGCCCCATCGGCGGCGGGGTCGTAAAGATAACCGCTGACGAAGCGGGCAGCAAAACC
>Ga0209373_10001820_pt1 | contig 23517 bp, 16 predicted proteins | sample Higcelweek5metaG_FD_187173 | JGI IMG/M metagenome (GOLD analysis project Ga0209373, IMG submission 187173) | Freshwater pond sediment microbial communities from the University of Edinburgh, under environmental carbon perturbations - High... | ecosystem: Environmental > Aquatic > Freshwater >... | reverse complement strand
TCTATTTTTCAAAGTTGCACCGATAAATATAGCTTTACAAAATCATTTTCAAGTCCGTAGGAACCGATTTTTTATGAATAGCCGTAGACTTTAGTCTACGGAAAAAAGAGCAATTTCGATGATGGCTTTAGCCAAATTGAATAAACTATTTGGCTAAAGCCCATAGGAATATTTCTCCTAATCAACGGCATAAATGCCGTTGCTATTCAAAAATTCACTGAACAAAATATCGGGGTTATTCAAAATCATTGCACACATACCCCTCAACATTTGCTTAACTATTTGCAACCGCAAGAACGTTTAAGGATGTCATCCTTTTTTTAGGGATGACATCCTTAGTCTTTTGAATAACTAAAAATCCGATCATGTATATCTAGGGAAGCTCAGTTGTGCGACCCGCAAGGGTCGTATGTTTATAGAAACGCAACCATTTCTATAAATAGTTGACTCCAAAGTAGTCATACAAACGGTTTTTCGAGCGGTCATTTGGTTTTTTGAGCGATCATTTGGTTTTTCGAATCGTCATTTGGTTTTTTGAATCGTCATTTGGTTTTTCAAATGGTCATCTTAATTCCTCGAGTTGTCGTCCTGAACTTTCGAATGGCTTTCCGGTTTTTGGAATCGCCTTTTGGTTTTTGGAGTTGTCATCCTGAACTCTCGAATGGCTTTCCGGTTTTTGGAATGGTCATCATAGTCTTTCGATCGGCCTTTTGGAGTTTGGAATGTCTTTCTGGTTTTTTGAATGACCTTCGGGACTTTCGAGCATGGACGGTTAAGGATGCCATCCCTGTTTCTAGAGCGAGGGACGGAATTAAAAAAGCCGCGCCCCCTATGAATCAAGGAAGCGCGGCTTTGTTACAACTGGCTATTTTATTAGCTCTTTGGCATTACAGTAAGTTCCTTTGTTTTCTTCGAGAACAACCGGTTTACTTTTTCAATGTATTTCTCCATGGTCATGTACACCGCAGGAACCAGCACCAGCGTGAGCATCAGTGAACTGATCAAACCGCCAATGATTACCCACGCCATTCCGTTTTTGCTTTCGGCCCCGGCACCTGTGGCCAGCGCAATGGGCAACATCCCGAATACCATGGCCAATGTGGTCATCAAAATAGGGCGGAGTCGTTCTTTCCCGGCTTCAATCAGGGCTTCGGCAATGGTGTGCCCTTCTTCCCTGAATTTATTGGCAAAGTCGACAATCAAAATGGCATTTTTGGCCACCAGTCCAATGAGCATAATCATCCCGATCATGGCATAAATAGATAACGATTCGCCAGTCAAAGCCAGGGCGAAAAGAGCCCCGATAACCGCTACCGGAATAGAGAACAGCACCACAAACGGATAGAGGAACGAGTTGTACAGCGCCACCATCACCAAGTAAACAAACACAATGGCCACAAACAAGGCCACAAACAAACTTCCGAAAGCATCGGCTTGCCGTTCCATTTGCCCTTTAAAATCGATGGTGATGTTGCCTGGATTAATTTGGCTAAGTACGGCTTCTGTCACTTCGGTGCCCACGGTTCCGGTTGGCCTGCCGTACACCGAAGCATTCACATACAACGACGAAATACGGTCGTAACGCTCCAGTTTGTTGGGTCCCAACGACTGGTAAATGGTGGCAAAATTCCGCAATTCAATTACTTTTCCTTGATTGTTCAGAAAGGTGATGGAACCAATATCGTCGATGTTCTTTCGGTTAAACTGGTCGAGTTTTACGTTGATGTTGTAATCCTGATCGCCTTCAGAAAACTGAAGGTTGGTGTTGCCCGCAAAAGCAAAGTTCAAGGTACTTCCCACCTGCTGAACATTCAAACCCAGTTGATCCATCTTTTCGCGGTTGATTTTCACCTGCATTTCAGGGTTGCTTTTATCAATGGAGAATTCGATATCGCTAGTACCTGGAATTTGCTTCATCACTTTTTTCACACTGTCACCAAGAACAAACAGCTCGTCGACATTTGGGCCGCGAAGCAAAACCTGAATTGGCGCACTTCCCGAGTTTCCCATCATCGACGTTGCAGTAGCAGTAACTTTTATTCCGGGCATTTCCTGTATCTCGGCTTTCACCATTGCCGCGTATTTTTCAACCGAAATGGTACGTTGTTCTTTTGGAACAAGGGTTACGGTTATTTCGCTCTTATTCTTCACATTACTACTAACGCCACCACTAGCTCCCGCATAACCAATGTTCGAAAATACTTTAACCACTTCGGGCTTTTTCAACAGCATTTCTTCAACCTGTTGAGCAACTTGTGTGGTTTGATAGAGCGTGCTTTGTGGTTCGCCTTCCAATTTGATGATGAATTCGCCCTGGTCGCCATTGTTCATAAACGCGGTTCCAATTAAACCCATTCCCACCAACGAGAACGACAGCACCACCAAAAGCGAAGTGCCTGCATACACTGTTTTCCGGTGGCCTAGTCCCCAGCGGAGCACCCGTTCGTAGATACGAACCAAACTTTTAAATGCCTCTTCAACCCATAACGAAAAGCCTCCCATTACACTGTTTTTGTTGATGATCTGGACTTTTCCAAACCTTGAAGCAAGCAGTGGCGTAACGGTAAACGAAACGATCAAACTCATGAGGGTTGAAAACACAATCACCAACGAAAATTCGCGCAGCATGTTCCCAATCATCCCCGATACCAGCGACAAAGGAAGGAATACCACCACATCGACCAAGGTAATGGCCACGGCGGTAAAGCCTATTTCTGAACGCCCATCGAGCGCGGCCTTGCGTTTGTCTTTGCCCATTTCGAGGTGGCGGGTAATGTTTTCGAGCACCACAATGGAGTCGTCTACCAAAATACCAATCACCAGCGAAAGTGCCATCAGCGTAAGCAAGTTCAACGAGAAATCGAAAATGTACATGCCAATGAATACTGACACGATGGATGTTGGAATGGAAACCAGCACAATGAGCGAATTGCGTAAACTGTGCAGGAACACAAACATCACCAGTGCCACAATGATGATGGCCAGCATTAAATCGACCATTACCGCATTGGCCGAAGCAAGGGTATATTCAGAACTATCGGAACCAATATTGAACTTTACGCCTTGGGCTGCATATTGTCCTTCGAGCTTCGAAAGTTCCTCTTTCACCTTATCGCACACATCAACCGCATTGGCATCGCTCTGTTTTTGAATGATCATCCCAATGGAGTTCTCGCCGTTGATCTTGTTCAACGTGGTTAGTTCAGCAACGCCATCGACCACTTCGGCCACATCGGAGAGCTTCACAAAACTGCCCGATGGGGTTTTCGAAACGGTTACATTTTTCAATTCATCCAACGACTTTACCTTACCCAGTAACCGCACAGTGTACTGTTTGGTATCGCCTTCGATACGGCCAGTTGGAAGTTCAATATTTGAAGCGTAAATGGCCTGATAAATCTGGTTGATGGTGATTTTATAGGCATCGAGCTTGCTTTTATTGATGTTGATTTTGATTTCGCGCTCGTTTCCTCCAACCAGTGAAATCTGTCCCACGCCTTTCAGTTTTGCCAACTGCGGCGTGATTTGGTTTTCGGTGAGTTGGTACAATTCGGTTGGTGCAATTTTGCCCGTAATCCCCAATTTTATCACCGGCAATTCGTCGGACGAAAACTTGTTAATGGCAGGTGTTTTCGAACCTACAGGAAGTTGCGACTGAACGGCATTGATTTTCCGTTGCGCATCTTGCACCACTTTGTCGGAATTGGTGTTGGCTTCGAGTTCAATTGAGATCATCGAAACCCCTTCCTGAGAAACGGAACTGATGTGTTTCACGTTTTCGAGCGACGAAAGCGCATCTTCCAGCTTTTTAGTGAGCGAACTTTCCACTTCGTTGGCCGAGGCTCCCGGATAGACTGTAACCACCGATACCATCGGGAAGTTGAGCTTTGGGATCAGTTCGTAATTCAATTTGGTATAACTGTTTATACCCAGAATGGCCAGCACGGTAAACAGAACAATGATGAGCGTTGGCCGCTTTATCGAAATTTCGGTTATTGACATGGGGCAGGAATTAGTTGATTATTTTTATTTCCTTCCCGTCGGCAAGGTTGATCTGACCATTCACAATCACTTGCTCGTTTTCGGTTAAGCCCGAAACAACCTGAAGAAACTGGTCGTTCCCTTCGCGAACGGTAATGGAACGGAGGTTGGCTTTCCCGTTTTCAGCCACATAGATTTTCGCGTCGTTCACACTACCCAATAAGGCTTGACGGGGAATGTAAAGTGCTTCGGCCACTACGGGCAACTCAATTTCAACATTGGCAAAAGTGCCCGATTTCAACGGATACTCTTTGCTGTTGGCCATCTCAATTTCCACAGCATAGTTGTGGGTGTCGTCGCCTTTAGGGCTGATGTAACTTACTTTGCCTTCCATTTTTACACCCGGATAAACATCGGTAGTCACAAGGGCAACATCGCCTTTTTTCAATTTGTACACATTCGACTCAGACACATTGAGCTTGATTTTGAAACGCGAAATATCGACCAATGTAATCATTGGGCTGCCCATGTTCACAAACTCCCCTTTTTCGAACAGTTTTCGGCTTACAATTCCGGTGATTGGTGCTTTAATGGTGGCATCGGCTAACTGTTTCTCGGCTTGTTCAAGTTGAAGAACGGCATTGTAGTACATGGTTTGCGCATCGTCGAGCTGTTGCTCGGTAAGCGTTCCACCTTTGAACAGGTTTTTGTAGCGTTCGAGGGTTTTCTGTAATTTATCCAAGTCGATTTTGGCTTTGCGCACAGCCAGTTGCTTCAGTTTATCGTCGATGGTGGCCAATACTGCGCCCTTCGATTTTACCTCGCCCAGATTGGCATTCAACGAGGTGATGACCCCTGCTGCTTCGGCGGCAATGTCTACTTCGGTAAAAGCATCGAGGTAGCCAATAAGTTTCAGGCTGTCGTTCAATGTCATCTTTTGTACCTTGGCCACATTCACCGTTACGTAAGTTAAGTCGGTTTTTACCTCCTTTGTGGCTTCAATCTTCTCTTTATTGCTCGCTAACCTGAACACGATGAGTGCCAGAAGTGCGATGATTACAGCAATGGTTATAAATTTTTTCATTGTATTTTTGATTTTCTTGATTTCTTATTTTGATCTAAATATTTCTAATCGGATATATTGTTGATTTGAATTGCCTCGTCGTTTATACCGAGGGTTATAGGTTGCAACAGCAAATTGGGCTTTAGCCCAAAAAGGAATTTGGCTAAAGCCAATTGGTAGAATACTACTCTTGTTCCGTGGGCTAAAGCACCACGGCAATTCATAGAATACAAATGGGCTAAAGAACCACGGCAATTCATGAAAAACATATGGGCTAAAGCACTACAGCAATTCATAAAAAACAAATGGACTAAAGAACCACGGCAATTCATAGAAAACAAATGGGCTAAAGCACTACAGCAATTCATAAAAAACAAATGGGCTAAAGCACCACGGCAATTCAAATCAAATGAGTTCATATTCAGTTTCTCAGTCATTCAGCATTTCAGTTTTTCAGCCCTTCTGTTTTTCAGTATCTAATCCTGGCTGTTGATGAATTCCAGCAATGTGCCTTTTGCCTTTTCTTGTTCGATGCGGGCTACATACAAATCGAGCAGCTTGTTGAAATAGGTGTTTTGTGCCACCATGAGCGAACTTTCGGCCTGCACCAAATCGAGCGAGGTGCCAGTTCCCTGCTGGTATTCAAGTTGGGTATTTTTGAACACGCTCTCGGCCAAATCGAGGTTTTCTTTCTCCTTTTTGATGTTGGCCAGCGCATTTTTGTAACGCATTTCGTAGTTCGACAAGTCAACTTTAATGGCCTGTTCGGTGTAACGGATGTTTTCCTGGGCTTTCTGAATGTTCAATTCACTTTGTGCCACCCGTGCATTACGCTGTAGTCCGTCGAAAATGGGTACAGCCAGTTTCAGCCCTATGCCATAATTGGGGAACCAGTTCTCACCGGCATTGAAGAACGTAAACTCTTTGCGCATGGCATTCACATTTAAATTGCTGTAGAACGAAAGTGTGGGTTGAAAAGCGGCCAAACTACGTTTTTTCTCCATTTCGGTGAGCGAAAGATTGGTTTTTTGCACTTTGTAATCGATCAGGTTTTCAACCGAAAAGTTGTTGTTATCGAGCTTTTCAAACTCTTCGTAACTCACGCTAATGGTGGTGTCGGCCAACGCAAGTTCACTTTCGACTGGCATTCCCATTTGGAATTTCAGCGTGTTCAACGATTGCGAATAACTCAGTAAGGCTTGTTGTAGTTGCGATTGAGTGTTGTTGTAGCTCACGCGTAGTTTATCCACATCGATTTTTTTGGCCAGCCCATTTTCGTATTTCAATTGAATGGACTTTAGCGATTGTTCCGAAGCCTTTAAGGTAGATTTCAACGTACTGATCTGCATCTGGATGACCAGCGTTTGGTAGTACACCACACTGATGTTGTAAGCCGTTAGCTCGGTGGTTTTTTGCAAACTTTGCTCCGACAGTTCGTTGCTTATTTTTGCCGACTTCATCCCAATTAAACTGGGCCGATCGTACACCTTTTGAGTGAGTTGCAGTCCACCCGACATGTTGTATTTGGTACCAAAGGTGACAGGAATCATCTCACCCGGCTTTCCGGCCAATTCGCCGGGAAGTAGTGTGGTTGCGAGTCTCAGGTTATTGTCGAGAGAACCCGAACCATTCAACTGCGGCAAATAAATGCCCCTTTGCTCCCTGATTTTCTGTTCCGATGCCTCCACATCGTAAGTTGCAATTTTCACTTTACTGTTGTTGGCGCTCGAATAGGTAATGCACTCCTTTAGCGACAAAGGTTTCTGCGCATCAACGATCAAACCCGTTGTGAACAAGAGTAAAATTGCCCCGTAAATTTTCATTGTCTTCCGCATAAATTGTATTGCTTGTCAATTATTGATCTAGTCAACTATTTTATTAAATTTTTTTTTAGAGTTGTTCGGCATTCTGCTTAATGGCAGTTACCACACGGTAAAATGCATTCATATCTTCTTCGGAAATTCCGGCAGTTAATTCGTTCGAAATTTGAGCTTCCATGTCGATGTATTGCTGAATGATCTCTTTACCAAAATCGGTAACATGTAAACAATTTTTTCTCCGATCGGTTGAATCAACTACCCGAATTACCAGTTTTTTATCTTCAAGTGAATCGATGAGCCGAAGAATAGCCGACTTATCTTTGCCCATCATATTGGCCAGATCTTGCTGTACACAGGTTTCGTTCTTCATATTGATAACATGCAGAAGTCCAAACTGCTCACCGGTCAGTTTAACGTCGGTAGTTTCGGCCGAACGCTTCCGAAGCACGCGGAACATCTCGTGCATCATTCGGCCAACCACCATACCAATAGGCATTTTCTTTCTTTCCATATTCGAAAAATGAATTATTGGACAAATGTAGAACATTAGTTGACTACTGCAACTAATATTTTAAAAAAAACAGCGAACTTTAATTTCTTATCAACTTGCTTCGTTGATCAACAAAGAAGCAGGAGCATTAAGCACTCAGTGCATCACGGAATTTTAACAAACAGGCATTGAAAGACAGATTGACAAATTGAATAGGGAACTTTTTTGTACTTTCGAAGCCTGATTTTGTTGATTGCTATGGTTCAGAAAATAAAGGATTTAATGTTGCCCATTGCCATTGGGTTGGGTTTATTATTTCACAGTTTTATTTCACAACTCAACACCCTTACGCCCTGGCTCATTTTTGTGATGCTTTACCTTACGTTGTGCAGCATCGACATTAAAAAAATGAAGATCACGTGGCTGCATATTTGGGTTCTTCTGTTTCAGGTAGGTGTAAGTTTAGGATTGTATTTGATTCTGCGGCCGTTCAACGAAATATTGGCTCAAGGTGCAATGGTGGTGGTACTCGCGCCTACGGCAACATCGGCACCAGTAATTGCCACAATGCTTGGAGCAAATTTATCGACAATGGTTACCAGTACCCTGCTCAGCAACCTAGTTGTGGCCGTTGTCTCTCCCATCTATTTTTCGATGGCAGGGAAAAATGTAGATGTTTCCTTTTTACAATCGAGTTGGATCGTTCTTTCGAAGGTAATCCCTGTTATCATTATCCCATTTATTTTGGCATTGCTCACTCAACGATTTTTGCCAAAACTGGCTATCGGCATTGGTAAACTTAAAAACCTATCGTACTACATTTGGGCAATAAGCCTCACAATTGTAATCGGATGCACCATTGAGTCTATTTTCAAGATGGACAGTTCAAAAGCAGGGCTATTGGTTGTAATGGCTGCCCTCTCGATATTTATTTGCGCCGCACAGTTTTCGTTTGGACGCTTTATTGGAAAGCGATACAACGATGTTGTTGCCGGCGGACAATCGGTTGGTCAGAAAAACACCGTACTGGCTATATGGATGGCTCAAACTTACCTCGCCCCTCTCTCTTCGGTGGTTCCGGCATTGTATGTTTTGTGGCAAAACTTGTTTAATAGCTACCAGCTACTTCAGAAAAACAGAAAAGAACAGAAGCAATCACCTACCGACTAACTGTTTATAAATAGAATCAAAAAAAATTGACACAGAGGTATATGTTCATGCTTCATACTGATGCAACGCAAATTGAAAATTATTGTGTCATAAGAATCCCTCGGTTAAGAGAAGACACTGAGAGCCCGGAGTTTAAAATCGCAAAGCGATTTTGTTTCTCTGTGACCACTGTGTGTTCTCAATAGGAAAGATTTATTTGGGCACAACAAACACAACTGAACTTCAGCAACTTAAAAACTACAATCAAATTCTCAGTATCAAATTTAAACTGCTTCTAAAACAATCTTTAGCTGGCCACTTTTCCGTGCATCAGCATAGCCACAGCCTCGTCGAGCGAACCGGCAAGTGTCACTTTTCCGGTATTCACAAAATAGATTTCGTCGGCATTGGCAATGGTGTTTAGCCTATGGGCAATGATTACTTTGGTGGTCGATGATGGCAATTTTTGTAATATCTCATCAAGAAATTTTTCGGTTACCGTATCAATGTTTGCGGTGGCTTCATCGAGAATCAACAAATCGGGTTTACGAAGTACTGCACGCATAAATGCGATCAACTGTTTTTGTCCCAAGCTGATTCCGTCGCCAGAAATGTCGACTTTGGTGTCGAGCCCTTCGTCAAAACGCTGCATCAATAGCTCCAGACCGGTTTCGTGCAGAATCTGGGTCAGTTCGGAGTTTTCACAAGTACTGAACTCTTCGTTTCCGTATAAAATATTTTCGCGCACTGTACCGCTGAAAAGGAACGGCTCCTGAAGAATAAAGCCAATCTTCTTCACCCTCTCTTCGGGAGAATAGCTGCGAATATCTTTCCCTTCGAGTAAAACCTGGCCTTTGGTGGCATCGTAAAGACGCGCTAACAGAGAGGCTGTAGTTGTTTTTCCGCCTCCGGTTGGCCCAACAAACGCATAGGTCTTGCCCCGTTCGAGGTCAAAACTGATGTGGTGCAACACCTCTTTGCCATTGGGATAGGAAAACGAAACACATTTAAAAGCAATAAGCGGATAAACCTCTTTCCTCTTTTCCCGCTCTATAACGGGCATGTTATTTTCGAGGTTCAATATTTTCACAATCCTGTCCCATGCTGCTAATGCCAGTTGAAAATTGGTCCACATAGCGGCCATCTGCTGCAACGGATGGTAAAAATTGTTGATGTATGCCAGAAAACTGATCAGCAATCCAACAGTAAACTGGCCGTTTACAATCAGATAAATTCCAAATGCCAGCACAATTAACTGCCCAATGTTTGAAAATAAAGTGTACACTGGAGTAAACAAGTTGTTTACAACTCCTGACTTAACCGCACTGTTGTAATTGTCGCGGTTAACCTCTTCGAACCGCTTTTTAAAGTAGTCGCGACGGTTAAAAGCTACAATCACTTTAAAGTTGTTCAGGCTTTCCTGCACTTCGGCACTTAGTAAACCTACACTCTTCAAGTTGGCCGCATTCAGTTTTTTCACCCAGGGCGAAATAAAGCGGGTAAACAACCAAATAACAATGGCAGGTGCAAGTGCAGCTGCTCCAAGTTCGAAATTGATTGACAAAAGAAAAATACCGGTACCGATCATCATGATGATTGACCTGATGAATTGCAGCAACGACTGAGAAAAAAACTGGTTGATTTTATCGGTATCGTTGTTGATTCTTGAAATGAGGTCGCCGGTTTTGTTCTGATTAAAGAAATCGAGCGGCAACTCCTGAATTTTTGCAAAAACCGAATTCCGAAGGGTGTACAACATCCGCTGGCCTACAGTTCCCATCAATTTTGACTGCACAAATCCGGCAAAGAGCGAAACAGTGTACATCGCCAGCAAAATTCCACTAAACACCAACACCCCATGAAATTGCTTGGTCTGAATGTAGTTGTCAATGGTATATCCAATCATAACGGGGCCAAGAAGGCTAAGAACAGCCGCAACAATCATGGCAAAGAAAGAAATCAGCAACAGCCTTTTTTCCTCAACCATGTGGCCAACCAACGATTTCAGTGATCCCCATGTGTTTTTTTTCTTCTCCACATGATCGGTTATGGTATTCAGATTATAGTTATAGCTCATAATGGCTGGTGCTTCGTTGTGAATTGTATATTTGAACATATTCGGGACAAGTATCTTTCAACACGTTGTGTTTCCCCAATGCAATCATCTCCCCTTCCATCAGCAAAATAATCTGTTCGAAATTTTTCACAGGAGCAATCTTTTGAGTCACCGAAATCAGGGTCAAATCGGGATAGTTCTTCCTCACATTATCAAGAATCTTCTTTTCAGTCTGCGGGTCAACACGGGCCGTAAAATCGTCGAGCAACAGAATTTGCGGGTTTAGCGCCAATGCCCTTGCAAGCATTATCCGTTGTTTTTGTCCACCCGAAAGGCTGGTTCCCCGTTCAGAAACAATGGTGTCGAGATGCTGCGGAAGGGTTTCAATAAACTCTTTCAGCTCGGCCGTTTCAATTGCTTTTTCCAACGATTGGTCGGTAACGGTTTCACTAAATGCAATGTTTTCGCGCAGGCTCATGTTGAACAAAACACTGTCTTGAAACACAAACCCAATTTGCTGGTAGAACGACTCTTTTTTATAGTTGTCGATCGTAATTCCATCGAACAATATTTCACCCGAAGTGGGTTTAATCAATCCGGTGAGCAAGTAGAGCAACTGGCTTTTCCCTGCTGCTGTTGGTCCAATAATGGCAGTTTGCGAACCGGGTTCAATGGTCAACGACAGCTCTTTCAATACCGGTTTATCGTTGTACGAAATGGTAATGTTTTTCAGTTCAATTTTACCTGTCAGTTTTGAAGTCACAGTCCCGGCATCAACCGGATCGGGGGCTTTCATCACCCGGTCAATCCTGTCGTACGACGCAGTTGCCTGAGCGATCAGGTTGCTCATGAATCCGATGACCATGATGGGGAAAATAAGAATGCCCACATAACTGTTGAACGCTGCAAAATCGCCAAGCGACATGGTATCTGAAATTACAAAGTGCCCGCCAATTGCCAGAATGACCACTGTTGCCAGGTTGGCCACAAACATGATCAATGGAATAAGCGTGGCAAACATGGTTAAGATCGAAATGCCTACTTTTTTGGCTTCGTTACTGGCTGCAATAAATTTTGCGTATTCAATTTGTTGCGAATTGATCACCCTAATGATGGCCGACCCGAGAATGCTTTCGTTAATTACCTTGTTGAGCCAGTCGATCACTTCGCGCGAACGGCGAAACAACACACTCGCCTTTTTGAAGATGATAGAAAAAACGGTGGCAATAATTGGGATGATGGCTATTACCGGAAGCGCCAGTTTCCAATTGATTGTTAAAAGCAGTATGCAGGTACCCATAATAAGGAATACCGATGAAACAATGGCCGACACTGCCTGGGCAACAAACATTTTCACCGAATCCATATCGGAAGTGAGGTTGGTGAGCAATTTGGCCGGGTTCGCTTGTTGAATAAAAGAGAAACTCTGACCAGAAATTTTATACGATAGCTTTTTTCGAAGGTCGAAAGCTACCTGCTCTGAAGTATATGTTTGAATAATGGATTGAAGATAGGAAAACAGAAAAATAATGAGCGAAGCAACAAGGAACTCAACAATCATTCTTTTGCTGCTATAATCGCCATCCTTGTAAGCGTCAATTCCGTGCGAAATTATTTTAGGAATGGCAAGATTGGCGGCATTTCCAATAAGTGTAAAAACAATTAAAAGCAGAACAATCCACTTGTAAGGTTTAAGCAGACCGAAAATGTTGGTTTTACTTTTTTCACCCGCGCCATTGCGGTACTGATTGTTTCTGTTTGCCATGAAACGAAATTTTTGTCATGCAAAGAAACTGAAATATCAGAAATAAGTTTACAAAAACTTGGAAACACATCATAGGAAAGCTCATAGGTCGCAAGGAGAAGCATACTATAATTAAGTTTTCAGATTTTGACCTAACAACTGTGGTCTCATTTATATAATCAATCGGAATTATCGGATATACGGTTGATTTGAATAGCAACGGCATTTATGCCGTTGAAAGATGAATAATCGTTATTTTGGCTTTAGTCGAAATATCTAATTAATTGGGCTAAAGCCGAAATTTGGCTGTATCTCATTTTCCCCAGACCTAAAGGTATGGGCCATTCATAACCAATAAACCGATAAGTCCGAAATCAATTAAACAGATCAGCTGAATCCTTCAACCATTTCAGGAATGATGAACCGCACCAACATGGATGTTAACCGCTTGGTGCAATTTTCTGAGTTGTGCAAGTTCAATTTCTTCCGCGAAATAGCAGAGATGCTGCCTTTGGAAGACCCAGCACCTCAGAAAACCGAATCGGCAGCACAAATAATTGCCGGACTGAATGACCACATCAAAGAGCTGGAGATGGAAGTAAAAATTTTGCGCCAAACGCTGAAGGATATTGTGGCGAGGTAAGGGCATTTATCATTCAATAAAAGATTTTTATAGGTTGTAAATATTTTCACTGATTATCTGAAAAATAATTTTCAAATTTGTATACTCAAAGTTTATACAATTATGGAGGCAAAAGTTAAAAGATGGGGAAATAGTTTAGGAATTCGAATTCCTAAATCATTTTCAGCACAGGCTGGAATAACCGATGGTTCAGACATTGAACTTCAACTCGAAGGCGACAAGATTACAATTGTTCCAATCCATAAAAACGAATATACCTTGGATGAGCTTCTTTCTCGGGTATCAGAGGACAACATCCATTATGAAATTAAAACCAATGGGCCACTTGGGAATGAGGTATGGTAGAAATCGAAAATTATATTCCCAAAAGAGGTGATATAGTATGGCTCAATTTTGAACCTCAAACAGGGCGAGAACAAAATGGACGTAGGCCAGCAGTTGTGCTTTCAAACACAAAATACAATAAAGCAGTAGGTCTCGCCATTTTTTGCCCAATAACCTCCAAAATAAAAGGTTATCCATTCGAAGTTGAATTGCCATTTCAATTTCCAATTAAGGGGGTTGTTTTAGCCGATCAGGTTAAAAGCTTAGACTGGAAAACTCGTGAAGCTGAATTTATCGGAAAGCTCGACAACCTAACAATGGAGAAAATTGTTGGGTTAATTGGGGCAATTATCGAAATTCGCTAAACAAGAAAGCCGCCCCTTTCTCAGAGACGGCTTTTCCATTGACTATTTTCTAATGTCTTTTTTCTATTTCCTAATGACTTTTTTGTACCCGTAAATGGCTTCGTCGCCCAGCTCTTCTTCAATGCGTAGCAATTGGTTGTATTTAGCCATGCGGTCGCTACGGCTGAGCGAACCGGTTTTGATTTGTCCGCTGTTGGTAGCCACGGCAATGTCGGCAATGGTCGAGTCTTCGGTTTCGCCCGAGCGGTGCGATGTTACCGAAGTATAACCTGCGCGGTGCGCCATTTCAATGGCATCGAGTGTTTCGGTCTATGTACCAATTTGGTTCACTTTTATCAGAATAGAGTTGGCTGCACCCAGTTCAATCCCTTTCTTCAGGTATTCAACATTGGTTACAAAAAGGTCGTCGCCCACCAGCTGAATTTTGTCACCCAGTTTTTTGGTCAATGCCACCCATCCATCCCAATCACCTTCAGCCATACCGTCTTCAATAGAATCGATCGGATAGTTGGCAACCAGTTCGGCAAGGAATTCAACTTGCTGGGCCGAGGTACGTTTTACACCGGTAGCTCCTTCAAATTTCGAATAGTCGTATATCCCATTGCTATAAAATTCCGAAGCAGCACAATCTAATCCAATTGTAACGTCAATGCCCGGTTTGTAACCCGCTTTTTCTATTGCTTTGATAATGCTCTCCAAAGCATCTTCGGTTCCATTCAACGTTGGGGCAAAACCACCTTCATCGCCCACAGCAGTGCTTAAACCACGGTCGTGGAATAGTTTCTTCAAGCTGTGGAATACTTCAGCACCTGTCCTCAAAGCTTCGCGGAACGATGGAGCACCAACAGGACGAATCATAAATTCCTGAAAAGCAATGGGGGCATCGGAGTGCGAACCTCCGTTGATGATGTTCATCATTGGAACCGGAAGCGTTTTGGCATTTACACCTCCAATGTAACGGTACAGCGGCAATTCGAGATAGTTTGCAGCAGCTTTGGCTACGGCCAGCGAAACACCAAGAATGGCATTTGCACCCAATCGGCTTTTCGTTTTTGTGCCATCGAGCACAATCATGGCTTTATCAATTGCCACTTGATCAAAAGCACTCATGCCTTCCAATGCAGGGGCAATCACTTTGTTTACATTTTCAACTGCTTTCAGTACACCTTTACCAAGATAACGGCTTTTGTCACCATCGCGCAATTCAATGGCTTCGTTTTCGCCTGTTGATGCACCCGACGGAACAGCTGCAATTCCTTTCATTCCACTTTCTAATGTCACTTCTACTTCAACGGTTGGGTTTCCGCGTGAATCGAGAATTTCTCTTGCTTTAATTTCTTCTATATACATTTCTATCTTTTTTAGTTATACATCAATATATCATGCAAAATGAACGCTTTACTTTGAAAATTGTTTTTGGTTAAAACGTTAATACTTCTAAAGTTTTACTTTTCAACCACGAAATGGGCAGTTACTACCGTTGAAGCCCAAGTTATACAAGCAAAGAACCGGTTGAAAACAAACGAAAAATTTAGATTCCACCACAACAGCATTCGTGCTTGAAAGGGTGTTGCAATGAACTTATCACAACAAATCAACTCTTCAATAATTTGGATCTTTTTTGAACGTTGAAACCTCAAAGGTGCAAAAAATGAGCTAATGTGTGGGCAAAAATTGTATCGGCAACTGATTCTCGATTTTTGATCTTACTTTTATCGTAATCAATTCGTGATAAGTATAAAATCACGGGTTCAACTTTATAAAACTGGCAATGAATCGAAAACGAATTATCGGCATACTTATTTTCGCCCTGTTAATAATTGCAACCACAACATATGGGCAGTTACGCCTACCTAAGCTCGTCAGCGACGGGATGATTCTTCAACGTGATGTTCCTGTAAAAATATGGGGATGGGCTTCAGCTGGAGAAAAGGTTACCATTCAGTTCAACAATCAATCAGTTGAAACGGTTACCAATAATGAAGGCAATTGGCAAATCACCCTTCCGTCGCAAAAAGCAGGTGGTCCGTTCACCATGGAAGTTGTTGCCAGCAACCATATTTCGCTGAAAGATATCCTATTTGGCGATGTGTGGCTTTGTTCAGGCCAATCGAACATGGAGACGACCATGGGCAGGGTTTCGCCCCTTTATGGCAAAGAGATAGAAGCCAGTACCAATCCAAACATCAGGTTCTTTCAAGTGCCCACACGTTGGAATTACAATGCACCCCAGCAAGACATCCAAGGCGGAAAGTGGGAAGAAGCAAATCCGAAAAACATTCTAAAATATACAGCTGTGGGCTATTTCTTCGCCCTCGAACTGTATGAAAAATATAAGATTCCAGTGGGAATACTTCAATGTGCAGCAGGCGGCTCGAGTGCCGAAAGCTGGTTGAGCGAAGAAACGTTGAAAGCCTTTCCCGAACAATACAAAATTGCCAAACAACTTTCCGACACCACCTACATGCGGAACCTCCTTACTTCAGAAAAAGAGGCTCAGTGGAAGTGGTTTAATGAACTTGGCCAGAACGATCTTGGACGAAAAGAAACTTCTTGGCTAACTCCACAGCTTGATGATTCTTCGTGGCCTACCATCGAAATTCCGTCTTCGTTTGCCGATGCAGGAATGGATTTTAAAAATGGTGCAGCTTGGTTTCGCAAAGAGATTGTACTGCCCGAAAACTGTTCTGGAAAACAGGCACTTCTTGAATTTGGCCGCATTGTAGACAGTGATTCGGTTTTTATAAACGGAAAATACGTTGGAAACACAACCTACCAATACCCGCCACGCCGATATGCCATTGCTCAAGATATTTTGAAAGCCGGTAGAAACAACATTACTGTTCGTGTGGTCAGCCAGTCGGGAAATGGAGGTTTTATCAAAGACAAACCGTACCAATTAACCGTCGACGGGCAAACGTTCGATCTAAAGGGAAAATGGAAATACAACATCGGAGCAAAATGTGGCCCCAGCCCATCATCGACTTTTTTTCCAGGAAAACCACTCGGTTTGTTCAATGCCATGCTTGCCCCCATTGTAAGCTACACTCTCAAAGGGATGGTTTGGTATCAGGGAGAAGCAAATACCGAACGGGCAAACGAATACAAAACAGTTCTTTCAACCTTAATTGGTGAATGGCGCAACCTTTGGGGGCAAGGCAACCTCCCATTCCTTTTTGTACAACTACCCGACTTTATGGAACGGAAAAATGAACCTTCGGAAAGCAGTTGGGCATCTCTGCGTCACCAGCAATTAAAAACGCTTTCGGTACCCAACACCGCAATGGCAGTTACCATTGGACTAGGCGAATGGAATGACATTCATCCGCTTCGAAAGAAAGAAGTTGGACAACGCCTCGCCCTTGCTGCTGAAAAAATCGCTTATGGCGATAAAAAAGTGATCGCTTCGGGGCCAATTTACCAATCGATGAAGGTTAAAGGCAACAAAATTGAACTCACCTTTTCTAACTGTGGAACCGGATTAACTGCAAAAGACGGAAAAGAGTTGAACTACTTTGCCATTGCAGGAACCGATAGAAAATTTGTGTGGGCACAAGCAAAAATAGAAGGCAAAAAAGTGATTGTTTGGAATGAAAACATAAAACTTCCGGCAATTGTAAGATATGCCTGGGCCGACAATCCCGATGGTGCTAATTTGTACAACAAGGACGGGCTCCCAGCATCGCCATTCACTACCGAACCCTAAATAAATGAGAAGATGAAAGGTGGCGTTTCGGAAAACTCCCAGATTTTTTGATGACGATAATATAGGGAAACCAATTCAACTGTTTTTTTGATTCCGATGATTCAGGGAATAAAAAAATTCAAACGATATAAAAAGTATAGTTTATGAAAAACATTTTTTATTTAACCGCTATTTTACTAACCCTCTCCACGCTAAATATTTTTGCGCAAACAAGTCAAAAAGAGAGGGTAATCATATTGTCGGATATTGAAGCCGACCCCGACGACACCGAATCGTTTGTGCGGCTTCTATTGTATTCGAACCAAATAGACTTGAAAGGGCTAATTGCCACAACATCTTGCTGGCACAAAACAATGGTCAACCCCGAATCTATTCAAAAAGTAATTGATGCCTATAGCGAGGTACAACCCAACTTGAATAAGCATGAACCGGGTTTTCCAGATGCCGGCATACTTGGTCTTTTGATAAAAAAAGGGTTGCCAAAATATGGAATGGAAGGAGTTGGCGAGGAAAAAGATTCAGAAGGTTCGGACTGGATCATCAAAATACTTGAAGAAAAAGATGAACGCCCGCTATGGATCTCTGTCTGGGGAGGTGCCAACACTCTAGCCCAGGCATTGTATAAGGTTCAGCATACAAAAACAGCACCCGAAGCCAAAAAATTAATTTCGAAACTTAGGGTCTATGCCATATCCGACCAAGATGATAGCGGTATCTGGATCAGGAATAATTTCCCCGATCTGTTCTTCATTGTAAGCCCTGGCGACGATTACGGCACCGCAACATGGAGTGCCATTAATAGCTTTATTGATGGAATAAACAATGAAACAATCAGCAATAGTTGGCTCGCTCAAAACATACAACAAGGACACGGCCCCCTTGGTGCAATATATCCCGATGTGGCCTACGGAATGGAAGGCGACACCCCATCGTGGTTGCCATTAACCCCAAACGGGCTAAACAGTGCCGAGCATCCTGAATGGGGCGGCTGGGGCGGCCGTTATGAATTGTACAAGCCCGACTTCGCAAAACAGAAAAAAGGGGGTTCGGGAGTTCCGTTTGAACCCGAAACCCGTGCAATATGGACAAACGCCAGCGATAGTTATACTCCTTCTGTACCCTGCAATTATGGGCAAACAATGAAAGCCGATACAGTTACTTTCACCAGCGACAAAGTAAGCCTGTGGCGGTGGCGCAATGATTTTCAGAACGATTTTGCCGCCCGCATCGACTGGTGCATCAAAAGTTACAACGAGGCCAATCACCCTCCAGTTGCGGCACTAAACCATCCCGAAGAAATTACTGTAAAATCGGGACAAGGGTTTAACTTAGAAGCAAGGCCATCTTCCGACCCCGATGGCGACCATCTTAATTTCCTGTGGTTTAACTACCCCGAAGCGGGCACCTACAAAAAGAAGATAAAGCTTGAATCGCCCGAAATTTTATCAAATATATGGGTAATTGCACCCGTTGTAGATAAAAGGGAAACTGCCCATTTCATTGTAAAAGTTACCGACAATGGCAAGCCTCAATTATCGCGTTACAAAAGGGTTATCGTAACAATATTGCCAAAATAAAACCTATGCCGAAAATTATTCTGGCAGAACAATTAACCAAACTCTTCATATACCGATGAGAATAAGAAACCTACTTTTTACAATTGCTTTACCAGAGAAATAGAAACAAAACAATTTATATAAAATGAAACAGACTTTAAAATCGTTATTGATAGCAGTGTTTGTATTGACAACTCAAACAGTTTTTTCACAAATAGCACCTTCGTACGAAGTAGCAACATGGCCTGGATTCCGCAACTGCGCGGTCAGTTATACCTTTGATGATGGTTGTGCAGAGCAGTTTTCGAAAGCAATTCCAATATTCAATGAATTCGATTTCAAACTCACGCTTTTTACCGTTTCGGGCTGGACTTCGAACTGGAACAACCTCCAAAATGCGGCAAATCAAGGGCACGAAGTAGCCAACCACAGCACCACACATGCCAATTTTGGCACCCTAAGCGTTGATAAGCAGGAAACAGAATTAAAAACATGCAACGACCTTATAAACACAAAAATATCGGGACAACAAAGCATAACAATGTCTTATCCCTATTGCGCCAAAGGCAACGATGCGTTGCACAAAAAATATTTTATCGCTGCACGCGGATGTCAAGGTTTTATTGAACCGAAAACACCAGGTGATTTTATGAATGTAAGCTCATTGTCGTGCGGAAAAGAAGGGCCGGTAATCAGTGTAAAGGATTTCAAAACTAAAGCCGACCAAGCTTCTGCTTCGAAAGGATGGTTGGTTTACTTAATTCACGGGATTGACAACGACGGTGGTTATTCTCCGCTACCATCAGACACGCTGAAAGCCAGCTTACACTACTTAAAGGAAAACGAAAACAAGTTTTGGGTGAGCACTTTTGTGAATGCAGCCCGCTACATTAAAGAACGAAATTGTGCTTCGGTAACCGAAACAACTGTAACTGAATCCAGCATTGGTCTTTCAGTATCAGATACGTTAAACAATGAACAATTCGATTTTCCACTAACCATACGCAGAACCCTGCCCACAGGTTGGTCTCAAGCAACAGTTAGTCAAAACGGAAAGGCTGTAACGTCTTCGATTGTTGAAGTGAATTCAATAAAATACATCCAGTTTGCCGTAGTTCCTGATGGTGGAAGTGTACTGATTACAAAAGTTATCCCTGCCAATTTAAAAGAGATAAAAGGTTCTATCGAGAACAATAAGTTCAACGTTTGGATCAACAACAACTCGTTGCATTTTACGGTTCCAGCGAATTGCAAATCGAATCCAACTGTTTCGCTTTATAACTTTAACGGCAGCCAAATTAATACGTTTAAAAATGTTGCTATTGTTGACAAAGTTGGATCTATTCAACTATTTGAAAAACTAAATGCAGGATTGTATTTGATCCAATTAACCGATAACCTATCGGTATGGACCAATAAAATCAGGATTACAAATGCCTAAAATGTTCTAAAATAGTTTAATGAAATGTACCGTTCTTCAGTCTGAAATTGGGGCTAAATTTGGCTAATGTGCTTTTTAATTAAATCGAATAAATCGTCTCTTTCTATCGGTTTTACGATATAAGCATCAATTTCTGACTGAAGAATTTTTTCTATTTCAGTTGGAAATGCGTATGCCGTTTGAGCAATAATTGGAAGTTTAGGGTGCATCTTCTTTATTTCATTCGAGGCTTCTATTCCATTCATCTTAGGCATTTTTATATCCATCAAAACAATATCGAAACTGTTTTTTTCTGCAAATTCGATGGCTTCAGCTCCATCTTTTGCCCAAGTTATTTCAACTTCCAATTTCTCGAAAAAACCTTCCAACAAACTAAAATTTGACTCCTCATCCTCAGCGATTAGAATTCGGAGACCTTTGAGGCTAACCAGACTAGTGCTTTCAGGGATGATAATATTAGGTTCGTCTATTCCCGAATCAACAATAGGGTGAGTAAAAAAGAAGGTTGTTCCTTTGCCCAGTTCTGATTCATACCATATTTTTCCATTCCATAAAACAACCAAACTTTTACTAATGGCCAAACCCAAACCTGTGCCCCTGAAAAGATGGCTTTTGTCGTCTTCAATTTTATAAAAACGGTTGAAGATTGAATCGCCTACACTATCTGAAATGCCAATTCCAGTATCTTTCACAAAAAAAGTAATCATATCGGTCACTTCAAGAATACCAAATTCAATGCTCCCCGATGAAGTAAATTTTATTGAATTTGAAATTAAATTCGACAACACCTGCTTCAGTCTAATTTCATCGAACATTTTGGTGTAACCGGGATCAATTGCCGAAATCGATAGTTTAAGGGTAATATTTTTGTCAACAACTTCGATCTTAAACGTTTCATTGAGCCTTACCAGTAAATCGTAGAGATTGACTTTTTTGGGAAACAGTGAAACTTGTTGCGCCTGAATACGCGACAGATCAAGTATATCGTTAATCAAAGTCATCAACGAATTCCCATTTGTTTTGATAATGTTGTTGTATTTTTCTCGCTTCTCTATTGCTTCTTCACTTATTAAAAGAGAAGAAAAGCCAATTATCGCATTCATTGGGGTGCGAATTTCATGCGACATATTTGTCAGAAAAGATGTTTTAAGCTTATCAGATTCCTCGGCTTTCACTAACGCTTTTTCAAGTTCACGAGTACGCTCTTCGACCAAAGATTCGAGCTTATTCCGATGAACGAACAGTTCATTATTTTGCTCAAGAATAATTTTTTGATGTTCTTCAAGGGCTTCGTATTGTGCAATAATCTCCTCTTTTTGCTGGCTAATTTCTTCCTGACTTTCTTCTAAAACAGCATTTGCTTCTTCTAACGCACTGGTACGTTCTTTTACTTTCTGCTCTAAACGAACATTCAACTTGCTTAACACTCTGAATCGGAACTTTACATACAGATAAACTAAAATAATTACAACCCCAAAGGCCATAATTTTAAACCATATCGTTTGCCAAAATGGAGGGACAATGGTTATTTCTAGCCTAACTTCATCTTTTGGGCTACACATTAGCCCGTCGTTATTACTTGCCCTTAAAACAAAAGTGTACTCACCGGGCGGCAATCCGGTATACGAGGCATAACGTTTCCGGGCATCGGTATTTATCCATTCTGAGTTAAACCCTTCGAGCTTGTATTGATAATGGTTTTCATCGGGGGCCGCAAAATGAAGAGCCGAAAATTCAAGTGTAAAATCGGCTTCTTTATATGAAAGTGAAATCTTCTTGGTATCGTATATCGATTTATTAAACAAAACCCGACCATTAATAGAATCTCCGGGCGAAACAATTCTGTTCTTTAATAGGAAATTAGTTATAACCGGGCTGGCTGATAACGGATTTGGCACTAAATTTTTTGGATAAAAAGAGACCAGCCCAACAGACCCACCAAAGAAAAACTCTCCGGTTTTAGACATCGAACTTGCGGTTGTACTATACTCATTGTATTGAATACCATCTGACTGACCAAAAGATTCAATTTGTTTCGTTTTTGTGTTATACTTAATAATCCCTTTGTCTGACGACATCCAAAAATTTCCACTCAAATCGGGCAAAATACAAAAGATGCTACGCTTAAAAATATCCCCACTTTCCGAAGCTCTTTCAAATGTTTCACCCTTCGGATTGAATTTTTCAAGCCCTTGACCCGTTCCTACCCATAAAAAGCCATCACTATCTTCGTAAATGGCATAAACGGTATTGTTAATAATACTTTTGGAATTATTGGGTTCGTTCAAATAATGCTTGAATTTTTGGCTTGATTTATCAAATTTGCATAAGCCTCCAAAATTAGAACCCGACCATACAACCTGATCTTTCGCAATGTATACCGTACGGCAAAAGGCACTTATTAAATTTAACGAATCTCCAATTTCGGAGTGATTTTTAAATTCATTCGAATTCCGGTTCCATTCTACCAAACCATTACCCGAAGCACACCACAAATTGGATAAATTATCGGCAACTATTTTTCGGCAAGAAGTAAAGTTATAAGCTTGAAGTATTTTAAATTTCTGAATTGAATTATCTTCAAAATCACTCAAATCGGGAGCAGAAACACGGTATGTATAAGACAAGTATGTACCCAATAAAATATCACCATTGATATCTTCAAAAATTGACAATATCTGTTCTGCCTTGTTTAAATAAAAACGTACCGATTTTGAACGGTCTTTGTTATATATAGTGACTCCAAACTTTGAAGTACCTACCCACAAATTACCTTTGCTATCTTCAAGAACCGAGGCAACCGTTTTATCTTTATTCAGATCGGAAAATGAATTAATTGAATTTTCATACAATTTAAAGGGCTTTTGCCTTAAGTCGGCTTTATTGATTCCTCGCCTATTTACACAAAGCCACAAATTTTCGGTCCGATCAATAAAAAGACCACTGATTGAATTGTCGATTAAACCATTGCTTTGAGTTTGGTTTGTAACGTTGTGCGAAATTGTCCAACTGTTACGATCAATGATTGAAACACCGCGGGCTCCTGAAATATAAACCTTTCCACTATTGTCTTCAACAAAATTGAATCTATTATTCTGCATATCAGCATTTGGCAGTTCAAACGACGAAAATGATTTTGCATCATAATGGCCATTTTGCAACACATACAATTCTAATTT
>Ga0209373_10001819_pt1 | contig 23552 bp, 15 predicted proteins | sample Higcelweek5metaG_FD_187173 | JGI IMG/M metagenome (GOLD analysis project Ga0209373, IMG submission 187173) | Freshwater pond sediment microbial communities from the University of Edinburgh, under environmental carbon perturbations - High... | ecosystem: Environmental > Aquatic > Freshwater >... | reverse complement strand
TGTATCAATCGAGGAAAGTCCCAGACGCTTCTGGTTCTCTTCGACAAGAAGGATGCGCGATTCATTCGAATCAAGCGCGAGAATACTCCCTTTGTCCTTCATTCGTTCCGCCAGGTGACAGGCTTTACCACCCGGAGCCGAACACACGTCGAGAATCTTGTCTCCCGACTTCGCGCCGAAAAGGAAGGATGCCAGCATCGCCGCCTCATCCTGGATCATATAGCGCCCCTGTGAGAACGACCGAAGCGACGTGACCGGCCGTCCGCCGAGCTGAAGATAGATCGCGTCCGGGCACAGAGAACCAGGCGTCGCGGGAACACCCTCCGACTTCAGAATCGCAATGAGTTCCTCCGGCGAATTCTTGATCCGGTTCACTCTTGCGGTCACGCGAGGTGAGGCAAGAAAGGCCTCTGCTAGGTGCTCCGCGCGCTCTTTGCCATACCACGCGATCAGACAGCCGGAGATTTCGCGATTCAAGGAGAAGCGGACATCAAACTTCTCCTGCTCCGGATGAATCAAACCTTCTTGTACGTCGCGGTCGATCGCACGGAGTACCGCATTGACCAACCGAACTCCGCCCTCATTGGTATAGAGCTTCGCAAGGCGCACGGTCTCGTTAACCGCGGCAAACGCCGGAATGCCGGGGGAGAAGATCAATTGGAAGGTCCCGAGTAGCAGCAGTGTATGTACATTGTTTTCGAGCGTATCGAATTTCTTTCGCAAATTCTTACGAAGATAGTGATCCAACGTATATTTTCGCGTGATGATCCCATAAAAAAGCGCTGTCGCGAAGCTCTTCTCGACAGGCGTCAGCCCGGACGACAGCAACGCGCCGCGCACGGTAAGGTTTGAGTATCCTCCGTGATCAAACACGTCGGATAACATTCGGAAGCATAAGAGTCTGGCGGGTTCTGCGCGACCTCTCATAGACCCTCTTCGCCGAAGCATAGCCCGGCGCGGTAATTATGAGCACAGTCACAGACATTCAACCGCTTAGAGGAATCCGGCTGCACGCATAACAGGGAGATACAGCCGTCACCACATGCGACGGAGAGTTCGGTCTTGGAGGCGTAAACAATGGTGCCGGGTATGGCGATTCCGTACGCCTTCTCATAATCGAGCTTACGGGTACAACCGTCGCGATCGATCGCAGAGGTAAAGATCTTGATCCGTGATCCGTCAAGATAGGTATATGCTCCCGGCCACGTCGACAACGCGCGCACGCGGTTATGAATATCCTGAGCCGACAGGGACCAGTCAAGCATGCCCTGCTCTTTACGGATCGGCGGAGACAACGTCACCAGAGCATCATCCTGACGGATCGGTGTGATGTTACCGCTTAAATAGGACGGGATCGTTTCCGCAAGAAGCGACGCCCCGAGTGACGCCAATGTGCCGGTGAGCTCCGCGGTTGTTGTATCCTGACCGATTGGTGTTCTCACGACCGTCAGAATATCACCTGTATCCATGCCCGCATCCATCTTCATGACCGTAATGCCTGTCTCGGCGTCTCCCGCAAGGATTGCCCACTGGATCGGTGCTGCGCCGCGATGACGAGGAAGAAGCGACGCGTGTACATTGAGGCAGCCATAGGAAGGCACATCAAGAACAGCCTGCGGCAGAATCTTGCCGTATGCTGCGGTGACGACTAGATCGGGTTTGATCTCGGTTATCTGAGCGAGGAAATCCGGTGTGCGCAAGGAAGTCGGTTGCAGGACAGGAATTCCCACAGACTCCGCCAGTGTCTTAACCGGCGGCGGTGTCAGCTTCATGTGCCGACCGATCGGCTTATCCGGTTGGCATACCACCGCGGCAATTGTATATGGCTCCGAGACGAGACGTCCGAGTACCGTCGCAGCAAATTCGGGTGTTCCCATGAAAACAATTCGCGTACTCAATCCTTACTCTCATCTCCCGTCAATTTATCGATAAACAGAATGCCGTCGAGATGATCGTACTCGTGGCAGATGCACACGGCGAGGAATCCTGTCGCGTGCAGTTCGAATTCTTTACCATTCCGATCAAGCGCGCGAATCGTCAATTCTTCGGGTCTTTCTACGCATCCGGAGCGACCGGGCACAGAGAGACAACCCTCGTTTGATTGAACAGAACCGCTCTTGCTGATTATTTCCGGATTGATGAATTCTAATAGGCCTGACTCGTCGCCGACATCGCAAATGAATATCCGGCGTAGTATCCCGACCTGAACGGCCGCAAGCCCGACACCTCGGTTCTCAAACCGCATGGTCTCCGCCATATCGTCAAGAAGTGTATGAATCTTGTCATTTATCTCCGTTACCGGGCGCGATACCTTGCGCAATATAGGATCGCCAACCGTCACAATTTCTCGTAATGCCATGCAAAGCCTCCGTGTTCTCCATTCAGGTTCGTGTTCGTCTTTTTTTATTCTACCATATCGGATCAATATCCATGCCGATACGAATGTCGTTTCCCGGAGGGTTCTCCGATATTTTCGCGAAAAGCAATGCCAAATCCGACTTCTTCTTGGCCTTGATATTGATCACATAACGATATCGATCGTTCACGCGATAAAGTCCGGCCGGTGAAGGCCCGAATACTTCGACACCCTGCGGTGACGCTTCGTTGCGAAGGATCTCGAAAAGATCGTTCTTCAATTCTTTGGCCGCTGCGACCGCTGTATGTTCCTCCGCGTGAGAGATAAGAATACTGCCGATCGCAAGAAAAGGCGGATAGCCGAGACGCTGACGGTAGATGATCTCATTTTCAAAGAAGGCTTCATAATCTTGCTTTGCCGCAAACAGAAGCGTGTCGTCTTCGGGCTGGTAGGTCTGGATAAAAACTCTGCCCGCCTTCTCCCCTCTTCCCGCGCGTCCGGATGCCTGTGTCACAAGTTGGAACGTGCGCTCCGACGCCCGATAATCGGCGGCTCGCAGAAGGAGATCTGCCGCGATAATCCCTACGACGGTGACATCCGGGAAGTCATGGCCTTTCGCGATCATCTGTGTTCCGACGAGAATCGATGCTTTTTTCTCGCGAAATTCCGTGAGAATCCGCTCGTGTGCGTCACGGCCGACGGTCGTATCCTGATCCATCCGAATAACGCGACCCTCGGGAAACTCCTTACGAATCCATTCTTCGAGTTGCTCCGTACCGAGGCCGAACTTCCCGTGTACCTTACTGCCGCAGGACGGGCAGGCTTCGGGAACCTTGTCGACACGTCCGCAGTAGTGGCAGATAAGCGTGGGCTTCTGCGAGCGCTTTGCCGTGTGGACCGTCATTGCGACCGAACAATGCGGGCACATAAACGATTCGCCGCACGCCCGACAGAGCATCATGCTCGCGTACCCTCGTTTGTTGAGAAAAAGTATAATCTGTTCTTTCTTTTCGAGGGCGGACGTGATTGCCGCGTGGAGACGACGACTGATGACCGAGTGGTTTCTGTGCCGAAGCTCTTCTCGCATATCGATCATCTCGGTCACCGGGAGCCCGGCGTCCGCGATACGCTCCGGCAAATTGAGCAGGACGCTATATCCTTTGGTCGCGGCAAAGTATGACTCGATCGACGGGGTCGCCGATCCCAATACCAGCGCCGCTCCCGTGATGTTCGCCCGACGGCGAGCGATGTCTCTCGCGTGGTAGCGCGGATGTGTTTCGGATTTATAAGAGGAATCCTGCTCTTCGTCGATCAGGATGAGGCGGAGGTTCTGAAGAGGTGCGAAAACAGCGGAGCGAGCGCCGACGACAATTCTGGCTTTACCCTTGCGAATCGCGTCCCACTGTTCATATCGTTCTCTGGGCGTCAGACGAGAGTGCAAAACGGCCGTCATACCCGGGAAACGACTCCGGATCCACATGACCATCTGCGGCGTCAGTGAGATTTCCGGTACAAGAAAGAGAACGCTGCCTCCTTCGTCCAGAATTCTGGAGGCACATTGCAGATACACCTCCGTCTTACCGCTGCCGGTCACGCCAAACAGGAGAAACTCTCGTTTGGACGTAGGATTCAGGATTCTCTCTATAGCCGTCTTCTGTGAATCGGAAGGAGGATGAGGTTCGGTCAAAGCGGCCTGCGGCTCAAACGCATCGCCATCGCTTTGCAGCGGACATGCCATCTTTGTAAGATACAATAAACCCTTTTGCCGCAACGTATCAATCGGACTTCTTGAGATCGACAGTGCAATCATCAGTTCTGTAACCGGAGTTGTACCATAGGAGATTAGATACTCCAGTACGCGCAGTTGTTGGAGGCTTCGGATCTCGTCCTCTTCCAAGAGCGCGATAACCAGGTCGCGATCGACGATATCGACGGCGCTCTGCACGCGTTCACAACGCGTCGTCACAACGGAAGGTACCATCAGGCGAACCGCGTCCCCGTACGTACAGGTATACCTCGAACGCACGAACGGAAGAAGCGCGATCTGATCCGGGTTCATTACTGGCTCCGCATCCCGAAGCGAGCGTATCTCTTTTATCGCGAATTCTGTCGGCTGATCCGCAACAACCTCGAGGACAAGCGCGATCTCGATGCGATTTCCCGCACCGAACGGCACCTCGACGAAGTGTCCCGCGCCGACGACACCTTCAAGATTTGAAGGAATCCGATAATCGAAAATTCTGTCTGTCGCTCGCACACAGTCGCGGAGGACAACTCGGGCTTGCATGGCACTCTCCTTTCGATGAGGATGTCGGCTTAGAAAAGATTCACATCAGCGAAAAGAGGTCAATCTGGGACGAGTCCGGCAGATGATTGAGACAACCTGTCGATACAAGCTTCGCCAAAGCTGTCGGTCCGATTCCGCTTCTTCGCAACAGCTCATCGCGTGTCTTGAAAAGCCCCTCATCGCGAGCGCGCGTGATGGACTCAGCCATCGCCTGGCTGATCGTAGGAATCGCAGCAAGAGGCGGCAGGATCTTGCCCTTTGCAACTTTCCTGAATCGAATAGCATCGGATTCCTCAAGGCTGTACGGAAGGAAATCGATTCCTCTGGCATGCATCTCTTCGACAAGTTCGCACAGATAATACTCGGATTTCTCGTTGGGCTTACGATTGTTGAAGTTCTCACTTAGTTCCTGGCGCCGGGCCTTTACCGTCTCTATGCCGGCACAGAGGTAATCTCCGTTGAACTCTTCCGCCGCGCGCACGGTGAAGAAAGAGCAGTAGTATTCCTCCGGAAAGTAAACCTTGAACCAGGCGATGCGCAGAGAAGAAATGGAATACGCGGCGGCGTGCGCCTTGGGGAACATATACTTAATCTTTTTGCACGAGTCGATATACCAGTCCGGGACCTTGTTTTCGCGCATCAAAGCCTCATGCTCCGGAGATAAACCCTTTCCCTTTCGGACCTTCTCCATAATGTCGAAGGCGGGCTTGTTCGGAAGGCCCCATGAGATGAGCTGGGTCATAATGCCGTCTCTGCAACCGATAACCGTGTTCAGCGTGCAGGTCTTATTCTGAATCAGATCCTGGGCATTGCCCTTCCATACGTCTGTACCATGCGATAGGCCCATCAACTGGACGAGATCGTAGAAAGAGGACGGGCGCGTCTCGGCGATCATTCCTCGTGCCATGAAGGTTCCCATCTCCGATAGACCCAGAGTACCGCATCTCGAATCCGTCGCCTCCGGCGGGAACCCAAGAGCCTCTGTCGTGACAAACAAGGACATGACCTTGGGATCGGGAATCGGGATCTGACGTACATCAACGCCTGTCAGATCACTCAACATACGAAGCATCGTCGGATCATAATGACCGAGGATGTCGAGCTTCAAGATCGTGTCGTGCATGGCGTTGAAGTCGAAGTGCGTTGTCGTCGTTCCGCATGTCAGCTTGTTGGCGGGGTGTTGAATCGGAGTGAACTCATAGACATCCATCTCCTTGGGCACGACGACGATGCCGCCGGGATGCTGTCCCGTCGTTCTTTTCACGCCGATCAGTCCAAGGGATTTGCGCCGAAGTTCCGCGCGGCTGGCCGGAACCGCACAGGCGGCCTGCAGCTTATTGATCACCGCGATGGCGTTCTTATCGGCGTAACATCCGATTGTTCCCGCGCGGAATGTATGACTCTCGCCAAAAAGCTCGGCGACGTATTTGTGCGCGCGAGACTGATACTCGTTCGAGAAATTCAAATCGATATCCGGTTGCTTGTCTCCGAAGAATCCAAGGAAAGTCTCAAACGGGATATCCTGTCCGTCACTTCGCATCGCAGTACCACAATTCGGGCAGTCGCGTCGTGGCAGATCATAACCGGAATGGATATCACCGGACTCTTCAAAGACCGAGAAACGGCAGGACGGACACACATAATGCGGAGGCAACGGATTAACCTCGGAAATGCCGCAGAATGTTGCGACAAGAGACGATCCGACCGATCCTCTCGAACCTACGATATACCCGTCCTCATTGGACTTCTTTACCAGCCGGTATGCGATGTAGTACATGATGGCAAATCCGTTCCCGATAATCGAGTCCAGTTCCTTCTCGACACGTGCCCTGACAGTCTCGCATACTTCACCTTCATATCCGTAGATATCACGGGCGGCGGCCCAGGTCAGGTTTCTGATATCGTCAGGCGCTGTCTCAATGATCGGCGGATAGGTTCCGTCGGGGAACGGCTTAATTCCTGCGACGACGCGATCTGCGATTCTTCTCGTATTCTCAACCACAACCTCGTAGGCTGCAGCCTCGCCGAGATAGCGGAATTCCTGAAGCATCTCCTCCGTCGTGCGGAAGTACAGATCGCTCTGGAACTCCGCGTCTTTGTACTCCATATCCATGAGGATATATTTCCGGTATTCCCCTTCAGACTTCTCAAAAAAATGGGCGTCTGTCGTCGCGCAAACGGGAAGCTTCATCCGTTCACCGAGAGCCATGACGAGGCGATTCAGATTCATCAGATCCTCATCGGAAGTAAGGCCGCTGTCCGGATCCCGCAAGAAGAAGTGATTGTTCGTGATCGGTTGGATCTCGAGATAGTCATACATGCGAAACGTGCGGATTGTCTCCCGATCCGAAAGAAGGGTAGCCTTCGCCTTCTCCATATCTTTCTGCGAGTCACGGTAAACCTTCATGATATGAGAGAACACTTCACCTCTTTCACACGCGCTGCCGAGTATGATTCCCGCGGAGAAATACTGAAGTTCCGATCGCGGAATGCGCGGGCGCATGTGAAAGAACTCTGTGTGAGATTCCGAGACGAGTCGATACAGATGATAAAGTCCCAACGCATTCTGCGCCAGAAGGATGATGTGGTACACCTTCTGTTTTCGGGATACGACCATCGTCCTGTCAATCATGCCGGCCTTCTCGTTCAATTCCGCCGGCCGCAGAATCTGATGCTCGCGAAGAACATGTGACAAGATCTCGCCGCAAGCCATCGCATCCGATACGGCACGATGGGCGCGATCGATCGTTACGCCGAAAAATGCCGCGACACTGGCAAGCTTCTTCTCTTCGATCTGAGGGTATAGGTGGCGCGCAATTCCCAAGGTATCGATAGCGACCTGGTTAAACTTGACACGATACTTCTCGTGCTTCTCAATGTCGACGTCAAATCCGGCTTGGCGCAGGAAGGCGAGATCAAATAATACATTGTGCCCACACAACGGCCTCTCTCCGATAAACTCGGACAGAAGCGTTACCGCATCATACGGAGAAGGCGCGCCGGCTACGTCCGCGTCGGTAATTCCGGTTAATTCAACGGTCGTATGCGAGATTGGTTTACCCGGAGAAACAAAGCTGTGAAAAGTCTCCGTGGCGACAAATACATCCTCAGCATTCTTCTCGAATCGTACGGCGCCGATCTCGATCAAAGCCTCGCACGCGGAATCAAGACCCGTCGTCTCCACATCGACTGCGACGAATCCTTCGGAAAAATCCGTCTCTTCCTTCGCGTGGTATGCGATGCAGGGACCGTCATCCACAAGATAGCCTTCCATTCCGTAGATCACCTTGAATGGATCGTCGGTTCGTTTCTTATTTAGCGTTTTGTACATTTCCGCAGCATCGGGAAAACTCTGGACCACACCGTGATCGGTGATCGCACAGGCGGGATGCCCGAATCGGCAGGCCTCTGAAAGGAGGTGTGTAACCTCCATCACCGCGTCCTTCTCACTCATCTTGGTGTGACAGTGAAGTTCCACGCGTTTCACCGGCGCGTTATCGCAGCGTTTCGGCGGTTCTTTTGCCTCCATGACACCTTCTACAGCCGCCTGAAGATCCTTCGAATATCGATCGTCAAAGTAGACGTTCGCCTGGAATCTGGCGTATCCGCCCTTTTTGAAGCGTGCCTCAAAGGCATCCGCATCTTCCGGCGCCATAAAATACACGCAGGCGACACATCCAGATTCGTCGGTAACATAGAAATTGACGCGTACCTTACTCCCAGATTTTGTGAGATTAAACTCCGCGATTTCGACAAAGCCGTCAAATCGTGCGTTCCCGGTATTCGCGTTCATCTCGGAAATCTTGACAAAGGGATTCGTCGGATTTACCTTGCCCCACAGAATGCCCTCCGCTTTCGGCTGCCGCGTGAACGTCGATTTATTTTCCTTCGCGACCTCCTTCGCTCGAAAAGCCCAGGAATCTGTCGAGATCGGCTCCGGTGGCAGAGGCGGCGTGTTGGCGTTTTCGGGCTTATTTTTCATCGAAGAAGACGGGGTCGTCTTCTCTCCCGCCTTCCTGTCGGTTGAGCTTCTCCCCGATGTTGGTCTTGCCATTCCGCGAACCGCGGGGGCGGCAGGCTGCGAGCCGGAATCACCTGACTCCGATTGCTCCAAATCAACCTGTGAGAGAACGGTGGCCGCTTCGCGTCGAAGATGCTCGTCGTGCTCGCGCGCGAGGGACGACAGAGATATTGCTTCTTCTCTGCTGTCACGCTCAAACGTGAACTCGCATTCCAGGTTGAGATATTTCTGCAGAAAACCGGAAAAGCTCTCCGCAAACAAACGCTCTAATTCCGGATCGAACGAGTCCGCAAGTTTACCGACAACGCATGAGGGACCATGCGTAAACCGGGTGTACGTGATCAACGGCGCATACATCGGATTCTCTCTGCGAAGCGCGGATAACATCCAGGGTAGAAGTGGCATCAGAAAAGACGTATCCAAGTAATTGCGGAAATCCGCGGAAAGAAAAAATCGCACATGTGGAACCTTAAGAGAGGAACGCAGAATATTTTCGAGCTCATAGAGATCCCTGCCGTCCGGGATTTCCCCGAGAAGCGTAAGTAGTATCTCGATTCCGCCGCCGTTTCTCGCGACACGGAGGCCGGTGACTTGCGCGTGAACACGACCTGCCGCCAGGATCGCTCTCTCGTCATCGGTTATGGATTGGATCATTTGATTGAAGCTCGTCATGTCTTTATGTCTTCTCCTAAATCTGTTTGCTCTTCCCGAGAATATGGATTTCTCGCATCAGTTCTTCAAGGGCATTCTCCGCGGGAATTTTGCGAATCGGCTCACCCTTCATAAATAAGAGAAACTCGTTATCTCCGCCCGCTATTCCGATGTCCGCTTCACGAGCCTCTCCGGGGCCGTTCACTGCACAGCCCATGATAGCAATCTTCAGATCATACGGCAGATTCTTGACTTCATTCTCAACTCTTGCCGCGAGATCGATAAGCGGTACCTTTGTGCGCCCGCACGTCGGACAGGAGATCAGCTGGATTCCTCTTTTACGCAAAGACAAAGCCTTGAGAATCGCGTACGCGGCCCGGACCTCTTCAACGGGATCACTGGTTAACGACACGCGAATGGTATCTCCGATTCCCTCATACAAGAGTGTACCAATACCGACAGCGGATCGTATGGCACCCTCAAACGCGGTTCCCGATTCCGTGACGCCGACGTGAAGCGGATACTTCGTATGCTCAGCCAGAAGCTTATAGCTCTCAATTGTCAACAGAGGGTCTGACGACTTGATGCTGATCACTGTATTATAGAAATTCTCAGCTTCCAACGCTTCGACCGCTTGGATGGCACTCTGTGCCATCGACTCACGATTGACGCCGCCATATTGGAAGAGAATCTCTTTACTAATCGATCCCGAATTCACGCCGACGCGAATCGGCAGTTTCCGTTCAGCCGCAACCTTCGCGACAGCGGCGATCCGATCTCTTCCACCGAGATTTCCGGGATTGATCCGGATCTTCGCCGCACCGTTTTCCATTGCCATAATTGCGAGTCGATAATCGAAGTGGATATCCGCAACGACGGGAATGGGAGATTCCTTCGTGATCTTCGCGAGCGCCAACGCCGCTTCTCGATCCGGAATCGCGACGCGAGTGATCTCACATCCGCTCTCGGCCAGTGCTCGAATCTGATGGAGTGTCGCATCTGTATCGCGCGTGTCCGTGTTGTTCATCGACTGTACGACAATAGGTGCGCTGCCACCGATTTGCACCGTATCTACAAATACCGGGATTGAGAATCTCTTCATCAGAATCCCTCCTTAATCCGAAGAATATCGGAAGTCAGTGCCAGAATAACCAATGCGATCAGAACAACAAAACCGATGACATTGAGGACTCTCTCTGTCTTTTCTGAAATCTTCTTGCCGCGTATCATCTCTACGGTTACAAGAACAAGTGCATTGCCATCAAGGCCGGGCAACGGCAGCATGTTGGAGAATGCCAGACCTACGGAAATCAAGCCGGCCATCTGCAATAACTGTTCGACCTTAATCGAGTTATCAACTTGCGGGGTCTCGACGACGGAATTGACAAGCATAACCATGCCGACCGGTCCGGATAGTACATCCTGCACCTCTACTTCGCCTTTGAACATGTCCTGCAAGGCCATAACCGAAACGCGAATGATTGAAACCGGATACAGTAACGACTGCTTAATGAGATCACCGGCATCATTGCCACGCGCCGTATAGATGCCGCGATAATTCGAGACGCGGCGGATGATCGGCTCCATCTGAACCTCCATCTCAACCCCTTCGCGAAGAATGACAAGCGTCAATGTCTTGTCTCCGTTCTCCTCCATCACATTACGATATATTTCGTCAAATAGAGGCGCGCCATTTACGGTGACCAATCGGTCCCCCGGAAGGAGAACCGGAGCCCCGTTATTCTGTTCAGGATCCACTGACAAGATTTCCCATCCACGCTCTTCCTCACTCTTCGTGAGAACGGTAACGCCGAGAAAAGTCTTCGGGGAGATCTCCGGAACGAGCGAGACATCATATCCTTCTCCGGTAGCCTGCGATACCAATCGAAGATCGACGGGATCATCGTTCATCAGTTGAGACAAGTAGAAGCTCATGTCCAAGTCCGTATACACGGGTTCCCCGTTGATCGACTCGACACGGTCACCCGGCTTCGCGATGGTTTTCGCGATCTGATCCTCCACGCCGAAGTTGTCGAGCTTTGTCGTATAGAAACCGAATATCGAGAAGGTAACAGCGAATATCAGTATGCCGAATACAACATTCGTCAGAGGTCCTGCCACGGAGACCAATAGCCTCTTCCAACGCGGTTGATTCAGATATGACTCGGGAAGAAGTTTCCCGTCATCGTCGGTCTCAAGACCGAAAAATCGAACGTACGCTCCGAATGGAATCAATCGGATATGGTAATCCACGCCCTTACGATTCCAATGAATCAGTGACGGTCCCACAAAAATCGAGAGTTCTTCAATCTTAATACCGAGCCACTTTGCCACGAGAAAATGTCCAATCTCATGTACAGCTGCCAGTATACCGAGGCCAAACAGACCGATAACAATACTCCATATATTCATCATGTTCTCCTGACCATAAATTTTACGCACAAAAAAATCTACGCTTCCTTCCAGTTTATACCAGAAAGCAGGGTTGCGGTAGGCAGTAAAAAATCAGGTTCGAAGGTTCACAAGAAAATCCGAAGCAATCCGACGTGTCTCACTGTCAATCGCAAGAATGTCCGAAAGAGAGTCCGGGATCGAGCACCCACGCTTCTCATGAGCCTCCATGGCGTCATGAACACATCGGTCGATTCCCGTAAAGGAGATCTCTCCACGAAGAAAAGCCGCGACAGCCACTTCGTTCGCCGCATTCAATACAACCGGCAAAGATCCACCTTCCCGTCCTGCGTGCATCGCGTAAGCAAGACACGGAAACGCCTGCTGATCACAGGGTTCAAAATGAAGATCTGCGATGGCAAACGGATCAAATGGCGCACTCAACAGAGGACCTCGTTCCGGATAACAGAGGGCAATTTCAATGGGAAGCATCATGTTCGGCTTCCCCATCTGCGCGAGAACCGATCCGTCCCGCAGACGAATCATCGAGTGGATGATGCTTTGCGGATGAACGACGACGGTTACCTGATCCACAGAAACATCAAAAAGCCACGCGGCTTCAATAACCTCTAATCCCTTATTCATCATCGTCGCGGAATCGATGGTTATCTTGCCGCCCATCTTCCATGTCGGGTGAGAGAGTGCCTGCTCGACGGTCACATTCGTTAATTGCTCACGGGAACAACCGCGAAAAGGCCCACCCGATGCGGTTAGAAGAATCCGTTCCAGACTCGCCTCCGGCTGTCCCCAAAGACATTGCCAAATCGCCGAATGCTCGCTATCGACAGGAAGAAGTTTTACGCCCTTCTTGCGGACTCTCGGCATAACGACAGATCCGCCTGCAACAAGAGTCTCCTTGTTCGCAAGCGCGATATCTTTTCCCGCATCAATCGCGGCCAGCACAGGCGCTAGACCGCAAACCCCAACCATAGCTGCAACGACCATGTCTGCAGATTCAATGGTCGCGCATGCGATGTTGCCTTCGTCACCGCTCCATACCTCGATCGGCAGCCCCGTTAGGGCTTTGCGAACGAGAACCGCGTCGGTTTCGGAAGCAACACTGACAAGCTGCGGGAGAAATTCCTTCGCCTGTCGGATGATCAGATCGATGTTCGATCCACAGGAAAGCGCATGTACACGAAAATCTTCCGGACAACGACGAATGACCTCTAGCGTCTGGCATCCGATCGATCCGGTTGACCCCAACAATGAAATATTTCTCATTTATCTACCTCAGCGAAAAAGCATAGCGATCGCAAACGCTGCCGGAAGCGAGAAGAATGCGCTGTCGAAACGGTCAAGAATGCCGCCGTGCCCGGGCAGGAGATTGCTGAAGTCCTTAATTCCCGACCATCTCTTGATCGCGGAGGCCATCCAGTCGCCGAATTGGGAAACCACGGACAGTACAAACCCATATACGAAGCCAAAAATCAGAAGCATCGGCAGGTTCAGCCGCGTCTCGGTCGCGCGTCCCATGAACAGCCAGAAGAACAACAGCATGCACACAGCACTTCCGATCGCGCCTCCGATACATCCTTCCCACGTCTTTTTCGGACTGATATGAGGGACAATCTTGTGCTTCCCGATAAAGGATCCGGTGAAATACGCGAAAACATCCGAAACCCAGGGTGTCAGCAGTCCGATGGCGACGAAATACCACCCATTATCGAGATACAAAGAGGTGATGTTCGCGCATGCTAAAGGAAATGACACATAAAGTACAATGCCGGATGTCGCGATACCATCCGCGAATGCGTGTTCGCCAGGATGAACCAATGCCTGAAAGATCACCGCATGCATCGCCGAAATGAAAACCGCAAGCGAATACAGACCGAAGGCCAGAAGCGGCGATTCCGTAAAGAACCTCGCAACGATAGGGATAAGTGAAAGTCCCGCGCCAAAATACGCCATAATCCGTCCGGGGCGCATTCCCTTCTTGCGTACGCACTCGAGCATCTCATGCGTAGAGATCACGGCGACGATCGTCCAAAGGGCACATAGGAAATACGGGGAGAAATATCCCGGAATAAAGAACGCCAGTATTACGATCGAAAACAAAATGCCGGTAATAACTCGCTGTTTCATCTCACAAGGTTGAGGATACAGTAAATACTATCCTCTTCCTCCTTTCGTTGGGGCGATTTCTGAAGGCTATGCTAAGAATGCAAGCGATCATTTTGGTGATAATCCGCCAAAACGCCGGTCACGAGCGGTATAGGCCCGTAATGCCGCCGTCAAATCTTCGAATCCGAAATCCGGCCACAAAGTATCGGAAAACCAGAACTCCGAATAGGCGGTCTGCCACAGGAGAAAATTGGACAGGCGTTCTTCCCCGCTCGGCCGAATCAGAAGATCCGGATCGGGAATGTCAGGTAAATAGAGCCTCTTCGCGATTTCATCTTCCGATATCGCATCCGGCGACAACTTCTTATCCTGAATATCGGATACAATCTTCTGGCAGGCCTGTGTAATCTCGCGGCGCCCGCCATAATTCATCGCAATAATGAGATCCATGCGTTTGCGGTGAAGCGAATTCTGCTCGGCTCGCCTTACGACCGCCTGAATTCTTTCCGGCAACGCTGCAATGTCTCCAGAGAAACGAACGCGAATTCCCTCTTTCTCGAGTTCAGGATCGTATCGATCAAAGAATTCGACAAAAAGATCCATCAACATATGAACCTCATCGTCAGGCCGGGACCAGTTCTCGGTAGAGAACGCGTAGACCGTTACATAACGAATCCCATAGAATCCGCAGTTACGACAAAGTTCCTTCAGGTTCTCGGCGCCTGCACGATGGCCGGCCGATCGCGGAAGATTTTTCTTTGTCGCCCAGCGGCCGTTACCATCCATAATGACAGCCAGATGCGTCGGAATCTTTAGATTCTCTTCGAGCGGATCATGTGTCCCCTCGACGCGTTTCCTGCCGACGCCGAATAGTTTCGTCAGCAGGCTCTCGTTCTTTCTATCCGACATGCGGTCACACCATCTTTCTTACTCACCGCAATCCTACTTCCATCGCAATCGTCTCTTGGAAACGAAGACCCGGGCGAAGATATACGGGCGTACATTAGCGATCAGATCTCCATGAGCTCCTTCTCCTTATCCACGGCATGCTTCTCCGTCTCCGCGATATAGGAATCGGTAATCTTCTGGATCTTCACCTCAAAGTCAGCCATATCATCGTCTGTTAATTCCTTCTTCTTGTGAAAAGCACGGAACTTCTCAATGGCGTCGCGGCGAATATTGCGAATTGCAACCTTCGCCTCTTCCTCATAGGACTTGACGTTCTTAACTAATTCCTTGCGTCGCTCCTGTGAAAGAATCGGAAACGACAGCCGGATGATCTTACCGTCATTCGACGGATTGATACCTAGATCGGAAGCAAGAATTGCCTTCTCAATTTCGCGAAGCATCTTCGGGTCCCAAGGTGTCAATGTGATCATGCGCGGCTCGGGTACCTGAATATTGCACACAGCATTCAGTCCGGTCTTCTCCCCGTAATACTCGACAGAAATCCGATCCAGTACATGAGGGTTCGCGCGGCCTGCGCGAAGCGAATTCAGATTCTCCCCGAGATTCTCGATCGTCTTGGTCATCTTCTCTTCATAGTGGGCATACGTGTCTCTGGTAATCGTCTGCATATTCGAACTTCCTTTCTGGTTCTCATTACTTCACAAGTGTTCCGATACGTTCTCCCTTGATAACGCGTATAATATTCTGCGGATCCTCCATGGAGAACACGAGAATCTGCGTCTTGTTGTCCCTGCACAACGCCGCGGCCGTCGCATCCATGACGCGAAGGTTCATCTGAAGCACTTCGTCATGTGAGACGGTCTCATAGCGAACCGCGTCAGGGAATAGATTGGGATCTTTGTTATAAACTCCGTCAACCATTGTTGCCTTCAAAAATACGTCGGCTTCAATCTCTGCCGCACGAAGAGCAGCCCCCGTATCGGTCGAGAAAAACGGATTTCCCGTCCCGCAGGCAAAGATGACGATTCTGCCCTTCTCTAGATGACGAACGGCACGCTTGCGGATATATGGCTCAGCCATTTGCTTGATCTCTATAGCGGAAAGGACCCTCGTCACGGCTCCCGCCTGCTCCATTGCGTCCGATAAAGCCAATGCATTCATCATCGTCGCCAGCATTCCCATATGATCGGCAGTAACGCGATCCATATGCTCACTGGTGCGGCCTCTCCAGAAATTACCACCGCCGACCACGACAGCTACCTCTACGCCAAGGTCACTGACATCTTTGATCGTCTGGCTGATTCGGCCAAGTACCGCATCGTCAATTCCGATCTTCTTCTCGCCAGCCAGCGCTTCACCGCTGATCTTGAGAAGAATTCTCTTATAGTATGGCTCGCTCATTCTTCACCTCCTGTGACCCGATGATCAACTTCCCATATATTCTATCTGTTCAGACCCCGAAAAAAAAGCCGTCACGAAAAAATCATGACAGCTTTCTCTTATAATATCGGGAAAACATTACTTAATCTGCTTCATAACCTCGTCCGCGAAGTTCTCTTCCTTCTTGGCGATGCCTTCACCCATCTCATAACGGGTAAAACGACGGATCGCAACCTTCTCACCGATCGCTGCAGTCATTTCCTTCTGGAGAATCTCAATGGTCTTGGAATCGTCCTTGACGAATTCCTGCTCCAGGAGGCAGTTCTCTTTGAAAAACTTAGCGATCGATCCCTCGACGATTTTGTCAAGGATCTTCTCCGGCTTGCCTTCGTTGAGAGCCTTATTGCGGATGATGTCCTTCTCCTGCTCGATCGCATCAGCGGGAACTTCCTCGCGGGAAACCCACTTCGGATTAGCAGCAGCTATCTGCATAGCGACATCCTTAACGAAGTTTCTAAATCCTTCGTTCTTCGCTGCGAAGTCTGTCTCAATATTAACTTCAAGCAGAACGCCGATGCGTCCGCCGGCGTGAATGTAAGAATCCACGATGCCCTCAGCGGCAATTCTGCCGGCCTTCTTAGCAGCAGAAGCGATGCCCTTCTCACGCAGCCAAATGACTGCCTTGTCGACGTCGCCGTTGCTCTCCTGAAGAGCCTTCTTGCAATCCATAATACCGGATCCGGTAAGCTCACGTAATTCCTTGACCTGTGCGGCTGTAATCTCTGCCATAAATAGTTCCTCCTTCATTGCCGCCCTTGGGGGACGGTATCGAATCTTGTCGTATAAAAATTACGCCTCGGCGGCAATCGTCTCGATGGACTCTTCGACCTTCTCTGTGATCTCCTGTACAACGACGGGAGCATCCAGTTGCTCGCCCTGGCGAGCCTCGATAACAGCATCCGCCATACGTCCGGCGATCAACTTCACCGCGCGAATCGCGTCATCATTGCCGGGGATTACGTAATCAACCTCTTCCGGATCACAGTTCGTGTCAACAATCGCGACGATCGGAATACCCAGTCTTCTGGCTTCCTGAACAGCGAGGTGCTCCTTGCGCGTATCAACGATAAAAAGAGCTGCCGGCATGTGCTTCATCGTCTGAATGCCGCCCAGGTTCTTCTCAAGCTTCTCCATCTCGAGCTTCAGCTTGGCAACTTCCTTCTTCGGGCGCAGATCAAAAGATCCATCCTGTGCCATCTTCTGCAGTTCGTTCAAACGAGCGATTCTCTTCTTGATCGTTGTGAAATTGGTAAGCGTACCACCGAGCCAACGATTGTTGATGAAATACATACCGCAACGGAGAGCTTCTTCGGCAATCGAATCCTGTGCCTGCTTCTTCGTTCCGACAAAGAGGACTGAGCCTCCATCCATCGCGATCTGGCGAACAAACATGTAGGCATCATCAATCTTTCTTACGGTCTTCTGAAGATCGATAATGTGAATGCTGTTGCGCTCTGTGTAGATGTACTCCGCCATTTTGGGATTCCATCTGCGTGTCTGATGTCCGAAATGAACACCTGCTTCGAGTAGTTGCTTCATTGAAATTACGGGCATAAATCTTCCTCCTGTTTGCTTCCACGGGGTGTACACCGGACATCCGGCACACGAGAAATCCCCCCGTGTGATAATTGAACCTCTAAAATACTACCACGAGTAAAAAAGATACGCAAGACATTATTCCCTACTCTTCCCTGGATTTCCTGTGTTTCCGAGCTTTCATCGTCATATGGGCATCTCATGCTACAATAGGGGTAGGAAAAGACGATGAAGGAGAACATGATATGCCAAACGAAGTTTCACAATCAACAAGAGAAAAGATACTACAAGTACTTTCTGATATTATAGCCATTCCGAGTGTTAAATCAACGCCATCCCCTGATGCGCCGTTTGGCGATGCGACCGCAAAGGCGCTGGATTACCTCCTCGGCGTCGGCAACGACATGGGCTTTCACACCGAAATGATCGAACACAAGGTTGGATATATCGAGTGGGGCGATTCCGGTCCGATCACCGCGATCCTCTGCCACCTCGACGTTGTTCCCGCAGGTGAAGGCTGGAGTGCAAATCCTTTCGTACTTCGTCGCGAGAACGGCCTCTTGATCGGACGCGGTGTGGTCGATGACAAGGGTCCGGCCGTAGCTTCGCTTTTCGCGATGCAGAGATTGAAACAAAGCGGGTACACGCCCAAGGGAAGAGTCCGGCTTATCCTGGGATTAGATGAAGAAAGCGGATCCCTGTGTATGCAACGCTACAAAGAGACTTGCGAATTCCCTTTACACGGTTTTACACCAGACGCATCCTTCCCTGTTATCTACGCGGAGAAGGGTATTCTGCATATCCGGATCTCCGGCTCGGGATCTGTTGATATTCACGTCGATGCCGGAGAAAGGGCGAATATGGTCCCCGCTGCTTGTCGCGTTTCCCTTCCGAAGGATGGTAAGGCCTATGAAGTGTCGGGCGTTCCCGCACATGCCTCAACGCCGCAGATCGGCGAGAACGCAATTGCGAAAATGGTATCGCAGTTGCCCGGGGATGTTCTTGCTGCCAGCAAGCTTCTAACCTTCATCAAGGACTATATCGGGTTTGACACGACCGCCTCTCACCTGCCGCAGGATCTCCGGTCTGATTTATCCGGGCATCTGACGTTAAATGCGGGAATTCTGAAGATTGATGATACCTCGGGCGATCTTTATCTTGATATTCGTTATCCTGTCACCAAGAACGGAGACGACGTTTTTCGAGAGATTGCAGAGGCGGCGTCGAAATACACCCTTCAAGCAGAAGTTCTCTCACACGCTCTTCCACTACACAAGGATCCCTTGGATCCGATCATTCAATCCCTTATGGAGGTATATCGCAAATACGCTCCAGATGCTTACAAATTCTCCGGTCCATCAGACGAGGAATTCCCGGCAAAGGCCTCCTCGCCCGTAGCGATCGGTGGCGGGACCTATGCGAGATCCATGCCCGGCCTGGTCGCATTCGGACCTCAGTTCCCATGGGATAAGGACCAGGCCCATTGTGTGGATGAGAGCGTCAACGAAGAAGTTTTCTACCTCTTTGTCGATCTGTATGCAGAAGCGATTCAATCCTTATCGGAAAGCGTATAAGCGATTTATCCACCGTTGAGGATACGTATTTATTTCTGACAGAAAGGGACTGTTGCAATTTGAACGTAAAGGTTCAGTATGCAACAGCCCCTATTTCTTGCGCGAAGCTGAAATGAGCGCCACCTGTCGTGAATATGGGCGATAAACAGCTATGGATCGATTTCGCCCATAAAACATGAACCTGGATTCCGGCGCTGGGAAGAGAGTTATGGGCGAAAACACTGCTTGTGGTCGATTTCGCCCATAAAACACGAACCTGGATTCCGGCGCTGGGAAGTGAGTTATGGGCGAAAACACTGCTTGTGGTCGATTTCGCCCATAAAACACGAACCTGGATTCCGGCGCTGGGAAGTGAGTTATGGGCGAAAGCACAGCTTGTGTTCGATTTCGCCCATACTTTTTGATCGCGCGTTATGGGCGAAAACACTGCTTGTGGTCGATTTCGCCCATAATCGGGATCGGATCGCGTCTCCTCCGCGCATTTATAAAGCACGGGATTGTTGCAAAATGAAAGTAAAGGCTCAGGATGTAACAGCCTCTACTTATCTGAAAAAAGCAAAAGGCAGGTTCGAAAACCTGCCTTTTGGAAAAGATCATCCTGCAGCGACTCTGAGAAAGGGCACTGGAGGCAGTTTCTCCTAATAACATGAAAAGGGGCTGTTACGCCAGTGATTATTCAATCACTTTTGCAACAGCCCCGCGCTTTGTCATGCTTGCATTACAGGAATCTACGGATTGTCGTAACACTCGACGTGCTAAAAGTACCTTCGACGACTGAATTGCGGCGGCTGGACGCATGAACAATGGCCCCGTCTCCGATATAAATCGCTACATGATCTACGGTTCCGTCGCCACTGAAATCATAGCAGACAACATCACCGGGAGCGATATCCGCAGCCGCAACCTCCGTACCCATGGTTGCGATCTCCAGTGAGCGGTGCGGCAGAGAGATATTATACTTGTTGCTATAGACATAGCCGACAAATCCCGAACAGTCAAACCCATTCTTCGATGCTCCCGCATAGACATACGGTACTCCGATAAAGGATCTGCAGTAGGTCGCCAGATCTGATGAAGAATCAACGGGAGATACATCCGAACTTCCGGTATCCGTGGACGGTGCGGGTGCGGTTCCGGTTGAAGGAGTACCACCCGATGTCGGAGCGACGGAGGTAACAAGACTTGCCATTACGTACGTATCCTTGACAGTACGGTACCAACCGTTACTTGTCTTTGCAAGGACTTCTACAGGAGATCCGGCAGAAAGAGTCTTCAGGACATCATATTCTGTACCGGGACCCGTGCGTACATTGATCTCACCGACGGCATAATAGGTGCCCGATGCCTTCGTCTCTGTGACAGCCGGCTTGGGTGTCGGGGTTGGGGTCGGTGTTGGTGTCGGAGTCGGGGTTGCGATGAACTCCGTAGACACGAAACCCGTCAGCACATATCCGATTCTGCCGTCAGCAAGAGTAATCTCAGACCACGAAGATCCGATACCTGTACGAAGAACGGAAGAAGCGTAGGAAAGCGTTGTAACCAGATCGCCGCTCACGCCGGGAACCGATCGAACGTTCACTCCTGATGTGTTGATGTAAACAATCGTCTCATCTTCCGCAAACAATGTGGGATCCAGCAGTTCTACCGGCACGCCGTTCTCTGTCTCCTCACCCGTGATAACGTATGTGTTGCTCAGAATGTCAGAAGTTGTGTTGTCGGATTCCGAGAGAAGGATCGCAGCATCAGACGCCGTAGCTGTATTCAATTCGTTACTGGTTAGCAGCGCCGCCGTGTCAGCACTACGATTCGACAGGTCATACATCTCCTGATTTACCGGAAGATACATGAGATCTTCGGTTGAAGCTGTCGTCGGAATTTGAAGATACACGTCCTGAGAATATCCTACTGTGAAAAAAGGTATCGCTGAAATGGCGAAAATAATACCGAGTGCCGCGGCGGTTCCTCGCAATGCGGACACTCCGGATAGCTTGATACGCAAATAATTGGAATTCGTATTGCGTCGATTCTTGAATTGGTTCATCTTGCCTCCCGATTGTCTCGGTCATGTTTACAATTACGTCAAACTCGGATGTCAACAAATTGATCATATCCAATCGCAATTCTGGGTTAATTATAGTGCAATTGAACAGTTCCGAAAACCCTTTGCGACAATTTGTAACATTTGTTCGAAATTCAAGCACAAGATTGTTACCTTGCGAAAACGCTATATTCTAGGGTATTTTTGAGGACTGATTGTCAGATCCTGATTTCCCTAGGACAAAATAGTTATATTTTGTCCTTCAAACTAATCAATTATTTTCGAGAACAAAAAACGTCCGCGTATAATTGTTACACGCGGACGTTATGATTTGTATGAACAAACTGTTACCAGAACTTAGGATTCTTCTTCCTGGGGAGCGACTTCCTCCGTTACGACGGGAGCAACTTCCTCCGTTACGACGGGAGCAACTTCCTCCGCTACGACGGGAGCGACTTCCTCTGTTACGGCGGGAGCCTCTTCCTGATAAAACGGATCAATCGGCTCTACTTCCTTGATGCTGATGCTGATTCTTCTGGCCTCATTGCTGACCTCAAGAACACGTGCATCGATCTCCATGCCTTCCTTCAGAACATCATCCGGCTTGTTCAGTCGGACATTCGAAATCTGGGATACATGGCAAAGTGCGTCAAGTCCAGGCTCAAGTTCGACGAAAGCTCCAAACTGGAACATGCGAACAACCTTGCCATGAACGATCGAACCTATCGGGAAACGCTCCTCGATATCATGATACGGATCGTCCTCAGCCTTCTTATACCCGAGAGAAATACGCTTCTTCTCCGGATCGAAATCCTTGACAAATACATGAATGACATCGCCGACCTTGACAACCTCGGAAGGATGACGAATGCGGTTCCATGACAGCTCAGATACATGTACGAGACCGTCGACGCCACCGATGTCTACGAAGGCACCGAAATCCGTAAGGCTTCTGACGACACCGTCGTACTCAGCTCCGGGAATAATTGTACCCCAGACTTCTTCAGCCTTCGCTCTTCTCTGGGAATGCAGCAATGACCGGCGAGATCCTGACACGCGCAAACGGCGCTTATCCGGATCAAACTGAGTGACGAGAATCTGCATGGTCCTGCCCTTGTACGCATCCAGATCGTCAACAGCATTCATCTCCAACTGTGTGCGATGAATATAGATGTCAACTCCGCCGAACGTTGCGATCACGCCATCCTTGACGACATTCGTAATCTTAACTGTGACAGGTGTCTTGTTCTCATACGCTTCTTCGATCTGTGTCTTGTACTTGCCGAAGTCGACATGCGCTTTGGAAAGAAGGATCTCCTTGCCCATATCAGAATTGCGAACGCTTCTGACATAGACCTCGATCTCCTGATGGGTCGCGATTGCGGTATCAAGGTCGAAATCCGGATCACTAGCGAATTCATGACGAGGAATCCTTCCTTCGGACTTATCATGGACGTCGACATACACAAACTCATTATCCGCCGAAGTAATCGCTCCCTTCACAGTAGCGTTCTTTCTCAGCTGAGGAATACTGTCGATGTAGTCTCCAAAATTGATGTCCATTGGTTCCTGATTAGCCATTCCTTCGTTCTCACTCATTGTTCGGATAACCTCCCTGATTATGCTTTCCGGCGTCGACGCCCCTGCCGTTATACCGATTCGTACACTCTCCGATCGCAAATCCAAAGATGGAAGGATCTTCATCAAGTCGTCAGTACTCGTGATCAGGTACGTATTCGCACAGTGACGTTCGCAGATATCGAAAAGCTTCATCGTATTGGAGCTGCCCCGAGAACCGATGACGAGCATGTAGTCCGATGAAGATGCAATTTCTCGCGCTTCTCTTTGCCTGTTTTCCGTCGTACTACATATTGTATCAAAAATCTCCGCTTTTGCAATTTTATTCTTGATGTTTTCACGTATTTTGTGGAATTCTTCTGTGGAAAACGTTGTTTGTGACACAAGAACATATTCGGAATGATCATCGGACAGTTTAGGAATATCATCCACGCGTGAAATAATGTCGATCGGGCCCTGCGTCTCCCCGATAATGCCCTCGACTTCCGGGTGTCCTACCGAACCGGAAATGAGGATTCTCTTCCCCTCTGCTCCGGCTTGTCGCACGATTCGATGAATCTTGGAAACAAATGGGCAGGTGCAGTCAACGACATCACAATCTAGCCGTGTCAGCTCCTCTCGGACAGAGGAGCTGACACGGCTAGATT
>Ga0209373_10001818_pt1 | contig 23575 bp, 23 predicted proteins | sample Higcelweek5metaG_FD_187173 | JGI IMG/M metagenome (GOLD analysis project Ga0209373, IMG submission 187173) | Freshwater pond sediment microbial communities from the University of Edinburgh, under environmental carbon perturbations - High... | ecosystem: Environmental > Aquatic > Freshwater >... | reverse complement strand
TGCGGCTGGACCCCAGTTTCCCATCGGCTACAATATTCCATTCTTTTTCGAGCCTTCCCTGTCTGTTGCGGCTGGACCCCAGTTTCCCATCGGCTACAATCATCGGCAAGCGCGGCGCATAGGTTGGCGCGTTGCGGCTGGACCCCAGTTTCCCATCGGCTACAATTTTAAAGGTGCGCGCCCATTCCGCTTTATCGTTGCGGCTGGACCCCAGTTTCCCATCGGCTACAATAGATCACGGGATAAGGCGCTGAAATATCAGCCTTATCCCGTGATTTTCCATGTCTGAATCCGGCCCGGCGGGGGTCAGAACAGGACATATTGCTCGGGATTTTTTCGGGATGGCAGGCGGGCGCGGCCGTCGAAGCACAAGATGGTTTCGTATTGCTTGTCGGTGATGAAGACGATGTGGATCTTGCCGGTGTCCGGCGCCGCCTTTTCGATCCGGCGGGTCAGGGATTCGGATTGCTCCTTGCCCACGCAGTGACGCATGTAGACGGAGAGCTGCGACATTTCGAATCCCTGGTCGAGCAGGAATTTTCGGAAGGTCGCCGCCGCTTTCCGTTCGCGCTTGGTCAGGGTCGGCAGGTCAAACAGCACCATCATCCACATGATCCGGTACCCGCTCAGCATCGTCAGTCCCCCTTGCCGCCGCCGCCCGCCTCTTGCGCCGTTGGCGGCGCTCTGGGGGGCGGGGGCCATTCCAGCGCGGTCGGCGCCCAGGACCGTCCGCCGTCCCCGCCGGGCAGATCAAGCGTCGAGTCGCCGCTTTCATAGGCCAGCGCCAGCGAGGTCGCCGCCCGCGCCGCCACGGTGGACAAGGGCGTGGTTCCCTGCGCCGTCGGCAGATCCAGGGACGGGACCAGGGCCAGGAAACGCTTGGTGTCCGGCGTGACCGCCCTGTGCCCGCTTTCGATCAGACGCAGCACGGCCAGATCGACGAAGGGGCGGAACGGCTCCATCAAATCGTCCACCAGACAGAGCGGGTTGGCCCGGTTGTGGTGGAACAGCCCCAAGGACGGGTGCAGCCCCGCCGCCATTACCGCGCGGGCCATGGTGGAGCGCAGGATCGCGTAGCCGTAATTCAACAACCCGTTCGCCCCGCCGCTGTCGGCGTCGCGGCGGAATTCCTCGCCGAACAGCAGGGGCCAATAGCGCCGCGCCGCCTGCGCCTCCACATTTTCCGGGTCGCCGGAGCGCACCTTGCGGGCCAGCGCCTCAAACGCGCCGGACGGCTCGCCGCGCGCTTCCAGCGCGGCGCCCTGCTGGCGAATCTTGGCGCGCACCAGGATTTGCCAGAGCCGCTTGGCCTGCGGGCTTGAGACGTTGAGTTGCGCCCGCATGCGCTGGGCTTGCACATGATGGCCGTCCACCGGCCACAGGAAGGCCGCTGGCAGGTGATTCGGTCCGCACAGAACCACCACGGCCCCACGCTCGGCCAACGCGAGCAACAGGGTGTTGGAGTAGGTCAGGCCATGCGCGTTCGCCATCACCACGGCGATGTCGTCCAACGCCACCCGCCCGATTTCCTTGCCCCGCTCCTCCACCACCAGAAAGCCGCGCGACAGCGACAGGTGACGGCCATCCTCGGCGATTTCGACGATGCGGCCGATCATGGATCGGCGTCCTCGTCGGATGGCGCGGGCAGCGTCAGGGCGGGCGCGGCGGCCCATTTGGGGAAACCGGGGTCGCGCAGCCGCCCCAACGGATCGACCGTCACCCGCCGCGCCTTGCGCCGCCGCAGCACGTCGTAGGAAATGATGAGCCAGCGGAAGGGATCGACCTCGTCGAACGGCTTGGCCATGGCCTTGACCGCCGCCTCGCCCTGCTTTTCGATCAACTCGTCCAGGGTGTTGGCCTTGGCGTGGCGCTTGTCCAACTCCCCCGCCTGCTGGTGTTCGACCATGCGGACCCGTCCGTTGGCGGGTTCCAGCCGGGCCACCCGCATGACGCGCGGGCGCCCGTCATGCTCCAGCTTCACCAGATCGCCCTTGTGCAGGCGCATGACGAACCGCTCGCCGTCCTGCGGCTGGCAGGGCGCGGCGCGGCCATCGGGCAAGGCGTCGCGGTTGGCCTCGAACAGGGTGGTCGCGCGGCCCGTCCATCGGCCATCGGGCAGAGCCAGCAGGTCGATGTGGTGGATGTCGCCCGCGATCAACCCCTTGTAGGGCGCGCCGTCCGGCCCGGTCAGCCAGATCGGGTTGGCTTCCTTGGTCAGCAGACGAACCCGGCGGATGCCGACCCAGGGCGCGGTCGCGGCCAAATCCTCCGCCGCCTTGACCACGGCTTGTTTGACGTCCAGCCGCTCCGGCCCGGCCTTGTGGAAGGCCACCCGCTCTTGCATGGCCGTGCGCAGGTCGGGCGCGCGGATGCGGGCGATTTCCTTTTCGGTCAGGCCGTCCAGCATCTTGCGATAGACGAGGTTGTAACCCAGCGCCCGCTCCGACTCCAGGGTCGGGCCATAGGCGGTGTCCTCGTGCAGGCGACCGCCGACGCCATGTTCGGGCCGATGCGACACGATGACGGTGCGCGCGCGGGCGGCCAGCTCGTCGCGGAAGCCATCCCACGGATCGGGCAGATCCTCCATCAACCGTTCGATTCCCGCCTGTTCGGCGTTGGACGCGGCCCGCGCCACCGCCTGGACCATCCCCTGGTCGATGCAGCCGATCACCGCCGCGTCCAGCGCGTGGTGCAGGTGGTTGTCGCGATTCTTGACGGCGCCCTTGTCCACCGGCGCGTCGCCGCCCTGGCGGTTGTGGTCGCGCAGGATCGAATCCACGCCCCAGCGCCGCCGCAACTGGGCGGTCAGCCGCCCCGGTGAAACGCGCACCCGGTTCGGGTCGCAGACATGGCCCAGATACTCCCGCGCCAACCGCGACAGATATTGGGTGTCGGTGATTTGTCGGGCCTGGAATCCGCCCTCCTTGTCCCAGCGTTGCAGGGCGTCTTCGGCGAAGCGCTGGCGCTTGTTCTTTGGCAAGTCCTCCACGCAGCCGAGAATCCGCGCCCAGCGCGCCGGGTCGCCGCCGAACGCGTCAAAGGGCGTGCGGTTGCGTTTCTCCCGGTTGGCCTCCGTCAGGCAAACCACCTTGTTGGCGGCGCTGTCGTCGAGGCATTGGGAGAAGGGCAGGATGTGGTCGATCTCCACCTTGTCGGACAGCAGAAGCTGCAAGCCGATGGGATCGCCGGTGTAGGGGCAGCGGCGGACGACGTCGCCCTGCTCCTCCCACAGCCGCAGCTTCAGCAGGTTGCGGGCGTTGATCGGGTGGTTGACGCTGAGCAGCAGGGCCTTGCGCTCTTCGTTCTTGCGCTGGTTGGCGGTGTGCTCCTTCTCCGCGCGGTCGCGGGCCTCCTTGGTCTGTTTCAGGTCGCGGGCCAGTTCCACCACGATCTCCTGCGGCGGGCCGTAGCGCTCGATCACCGCGTTGACCACGAGGCGCAGTTGATTCAGCCCGATGTGCACCGTCGGGTTGGCCAGCCGCCCCAGCCGCTTTTCCAGCGGATCCTTGGGATCGCCGCTGCCGAAGGCGACGTGGCGTTCCAGCGCTTCGGCGTAATAGGGCAACTTGGCAAGGCGTTCGCCCGGTCGGCGGTCGGAATGATGCTGGCCGGGGAAGGCGACCGGAACCGCCTCGTCATACCGGATGGGCCGGTTGGCGCCTCGGTTGGCGCCGGTCTCGGTTGGCCGCGATTCCGTTTCCAGGACCGGCAGCAGCCCGGCCAGAGCTTTCCGCCCGATGTTCAGGTGAAAGTCGGGCAGGGGCGCGTCGGCGACCAGGACGGTGGCCTCCGGCGTCAGGCCCCAGCGGACGGCCAGCCAATCGAGCAGCGCCCCCTCGTTGGTTTCCGACAACAGCCGTTCGACCAGTTCATCCTGTTCGGCCAGGGTCAACTGCGCCCAGCGCGGGCCGAAACGCTTCTTGTCGGCCAGCACCGCCGAGGTTTCGTCGGTGGTCAACCCCGGTCGCCGCTCCGACTCGATGGAGAATGTCATGCCCGAAGCGAGCTTCAAGGTCTTTCGGACGTCGTCGAAGGAGAGCGCCTTTTTGGTCGGCTTGGCCTTCGCCGCGCGCAGGATGGCGTCGCGCTGCTCCACGGTCAGCGGCTGTTCGCTGTGGTCCGGGGCGACGATCCTCAGGTTGGCGAGTTCGGTGTAAAGCCGGTAGCGCTGCGCCGAGGGCAGGGCGCGCGGCGCGCGCGGATCCTCCGGGATCAACGAGCATTTGCCGATCTTCGGCGGTTGCAGCGGGCGTTGGTGGAAAATGCGGTCGCGCAGCGTCGTCCGCCGGTCCTCCGTCAACAGATCGGGGTGATGGCGTTTCTGCGCCGCCCACAGTTGATCGAACTCGCTCTCCAGCATCCGACGTTCGGGGTAAAAGGGATATTCGGCCTTCGCCCCCCGCCCGACCAGACGGGCGCGGGCGCTGCGCCCGTTGGCGCGCAGCCAATCGAAGAAGGCCCCCAAGGTCGGCGCGCCGGTCTCGTCCATCTGAATGGTCAGGCGGTCGATGGCGCTGCGGATCTTTCCCGCCTCCTCCGCGTCGCCGGCGCCGCGCATGACCTTGAAGCCACGGCGCTGGTTGATGTGGAACAGGGCGCGGCCAAGCTCATGCGGCTCCAGCCGTTCGCTCAGCCCGCGAACCCGCAAATCCAAGGGATCCCGCGTCTCCAGCGCCTTGCGCTCCCCCCGGTCCACCGGCATCAGGCCGAAGCGAATCAGCGCGGCCATCAGCCGTTTGCGGCGCACCAAAGTGCGGTCGCGTCGTCGCCGCATCTGCCGGGCGATCCGCCGCCCCACGGCCAGCGAGCTTTCATCCTTTGGGCTGCGTCCATCGGTGAAAATGCGCACGCCCAACGCGCGAATCCCTTTGGGCTTCGGCGGCATGCTGCGGTCAAGCTCCAGCACGCACCAGCCAAGGGAGGTGGAGCCAAGGTCAAGGGACAGGCGGTAAGGTTGCATGGAAAAGAGCGTCTCCCTTTGGTTTCGCGTACTTTAAGGCATGTCATGCTGGACAGCACGCGACATGAGTGGAGCGTATTGTATGATTGACAATCAAAAGGCTGTGTTTTAGCTTTGTCAAAGCTGGAAACACGATCCATTTTAGCCGATGGGAAACAGGGTCCAGCCGTTAACAAGTTTCGCTTCGGCGGAGCACAAGATGCGGGGCAGGCTACGGCCTGCCCCTTTTTGTTTGGTGGTGGGAAGCGCCGCCTGTGGCAGGTGGATCGCTTCACACAAACAGCGCCCTTTTCTAGGAAGACGCCCGTCCTCCTCGCTTTTGCGGCGGAAGGCATGCCTTCTTGAAAGCACTCAGCGCGCCTTTGTAAGGTTCCTGCATCTTATCGCGCGGAAGCTTGACGCAAGCCCCTTGCCCGCGCATAAAAGAGAGCCTGCGGAGGGATGCACCCCGCCGCAGGCCATGTAAGTCATCCGAGGATTTCGGGCGGCTACCTTCGGTAGTCCGCCCGACGTCTTCTTGTGGCAGACGGCATGTTATCCACCATTCCACCCTCCTTTCCGCTTGAGGCGCGGCATCGCGTAAGCGCTTCAAGTTGTATAGGGGATCGTAAGCTGTTGTGCAACAAGTTTGCGCAACGTTCATAAGCGCAATCTCATCCTGTTCGATAGACCCTCCTACCGTACTTGATGGACGTTGCGTTGCGGCTGGACTGCCATTGGCGGCCAGCCGTTAACAAGTTTCGCTTCGGCGGAGCACAAGATGCGGGGCAGGCTACGGCCTGCCCCTTTTTGTTTGGGGTGCGCGGATCGTCGTCGGCGGTTTTATCGCTTCAGCCTGGATTTGAAAAACACCGCAGGCCCAAGAGACCACGCGCAAAAACGCACCATCCGACCCAAACGGCCAGAGCGCGAAAGCGTTCAAATTTTCGAGAGGGAGCGCGCGATGGAGCGGGTGAAGGGAATCGAACCCTCGTCGTAAGCTTGGGAAGCTTCTGCTCTACCATTGAGCTACACCCGCGCGCCCGGTGTTTATAGGCGAGCGTCGCGCCGGATTCAAGCGTTCCCGCAACGGAAACGCAACGCCGCCGCACAATCGCCGCCGCACAATCAGGGCGCGGCGGGGGCCGGGGTGGTTGCGGCGGCGGGGGTGGGGGCCGGGCGGCCCGACACGGCGCGGGCGACGCCTTCGGCGATCACCCGTTGGCAATGCTCGGCCAGCGCCTTGCGGCTGGAGAAGTCGTCGATGGTGACGGGCGGGTGGAAGTCGATTTCCACCGTCATGCCGCCCAATTGGAAGACCTGCCACAGGTGCGGGGCGAGGTCCATGTCGCCGTACCAGGCGTAAAAGGGGCGGAAGGCGATTCCCATCGGGATGCCGTCCAGCCGGGTCGGCGTCACGCTGACCGGCTGCACGGTCAAGGGCCGGTCGCCGATCCGGCGGGCGGCGACGGCGAACAAGGCGGTCTTGAAGGGCAGGGTGCGGTTGCCGTCGCTCGACGTGCCTTCGGGGAACAGGATCAGGCTGTCGCCCGCGTCCAGGCGGGCGCCGATGTCGTCGCGCTGCTTGCCGACCTCCGACCGCGCCTTGCGTTCGACGAAGACCGTGCGTTGCAGCTTGGCCAGCAGCCCGAAGAAGGGCCAGCCCGCCACCTCGGTCTTGGCGATGAAGGAGCCGGGGATCAGCGCGCCCAGCACGGTGATGTCAAGGTAGGAGGAGTGGTTGGAGACGAACAGCACCGGCCCCGCCGCCGCTCCCGCCGCCTGTTGGCCGCGCACCACCAGATCCAGCCCCAGCAGACGGGCGCATTGGCGGTGGTAGAAGACCGGCAGGCGATGGCGCAACGGCCAGCGCAGGGCCACCGCCAACGCCTGAACCGGAATCAGCAGCAGCGTCCACAGAAGATAAACCGTCAGACGGAGCGCGCCGCGCCCGACCGATCCCAACGCGCGTGCGGTGTCCGTCATGGTTCCTGTCAGCCGGGTTGGCTGTCGCGGCTGCGACGCTCGTAATGTTTGAAATATTTGTCGGTGATGAGGTCGGTCTTCACCACGATGCAGACGTCGGTGGTGTTGAACTGGTGGTCGATCACCACCCCGTCGCCGATGAAGCCGCCCAGCCGCAGATAGCCTTTGATGAGCGGCGGCAGCACGTTCAGGGCGCGGCGCGGGTCGATCTGGTCCTTCTCCATCAAATTCATCGAGACGTAGCGGTCGGGCAGCGCGGTGGCGCGCAGCTCCGGCGGGGCCAGATGATGGTGATGGAGATAGGCCAGCGGCTCGGCCAGCGCGGCGGGGTCGGTGCCGGGCAGGCTGGCGCAGCCGAACATCAGGGCGATGTTGTGCTGGAACACATAGGCGGCGATGCCGCGCCACAGCAATTGCATGCTGCCGCGCGTGCGGTATCCGGCATCCACGCAGGAGCGGCCCAACTCCAGGACTTCGCCGGGATAGTTGAGCAGCGGGCTGATGTCGTATTCGTCGCTGGAATAGAAGCAACCGGCCTTTTCGGCGACGGGGCGGCGGATCAGCCGGTAGGTGCCGACCACCATGTCGGGGCCGTTGCCGCGCGCGTGGTCGATCACCAGCAAATGGTCGCACAGCGCGTCGAAGGCGTCGAAGTCGCGGAGCTGCGCCTTCATCGCGTCCGTCGGGATGGCCGCCATTTCATCGTAAAAGACCCGGTAACGCAGCGCCTGCGCCCAGTCGATCTCAGCGGCGGTCTCGGCCAGCCGCACTTCCAGGGATCCCATCCGAAGCTCGGACGACTCGCCCTGGTCCACGCTCGTATCAGCCATATCGAGGGTTCGCTGCCGTGGTTCGCGACGATGCCGCGCGCCGCAACCCACCGTCACCGGGAGCAAGAGACCGGATGCGAGGGGCAGAGCGCGCACGCATCGCAAGGCATAACACAGAGCGACGGGCGACGGTCAACCGACATTGTCCAAAACGGCAGCGTCGATGTGACCGTCGAGGCCCATCAGGTCCCAGTGGGACAGGCTCAGACCGCGCCGCGACGGGCGCGCGTGCCCAAACCGATCTGCTTGGCCAGCGAGCTGCGCTGGCGGGCGTAGTTCGGCGCGACCATCGGGTAATCCGCCGGCAAACCCCAGCGGTCGCGGTATTCTTCCGGCGACATGTTGTAGGCGGTCTTCAGATGGCGCTTGAGCATTTTCAGCTTCTTGCCATCTTCCAGACACACGATGTAATCGGGCGTCACCGACTTCTTGATGGGAACGGCGGGCTGCGGGCGCTCTTCCGTCACCACCGGCTCGTTGCCGACGTTGGCCAGCGACTTGTAGACCTGTTCGATCAAGGTCGGAAGATCGCTCAGAGCCACTGTATTGTTGGAGACATGCGCCGCAACGATCTCTGTGGTCAGAGACAACAGCGCGTTGGAAGGGGACCCGGTGGTCATGTAAGCTTGCTCCACAGCATTCGTTCCTCTCCATATAAAGAGGTTTTTCCCAAGGTGCAATATCCATCCTTTGCTCATAAAGAGGAAGCAGTGAGCCAAAAAATCTCCACCGACTTGTTTATCGACATCACCACCGAGGTCTGTCCATTGACCTTCGTCAAAACCAAGTTGATGGTGGAGCGGATGGCGGTTGGCCAGACCCTTGAAGTCCGCCTGAACGCTGGCGAACCCTTGGAAAATGTTCCCCGTTCCTTGGCGGAACTGGGGCACAGCATTCTGTCTCTGGATTTGGAACAGGCGGAGGGCGGCGGGAGCGTCCACCGCCTGCTGGTGCGCAAAAATTAGGCGTCACAGCCTGGGGATGGTGTGGCGCAGGACCAGCGCGGCGACCGTGCCGCTTGGTCTTTTGTAGTAGCCGGGGCGTCGGCCAACCGAAAAAAACTCGTTGGCCATGTAGAGAGTCCGCGCCGCCCCATTGTCTTCGGCGACTTCAAGAAACAGCGCGTCGGCGCCGAGTTCTCGCGCGTGCGCCAGCGTGGCCTCGACCAGCCGCCGCCCGACGCCGGACCGGCGTTCGGTCGGCAGCACGCCGATGGCCAGAATCTCCCCCTCGCCCGCCGCGACGCGGGCCAGGACGAAGCCGACCGGCTCCTCCCCGCGCAGGGCCAGCAGGGCGAAGCCCTCCGGCGGGGCGCACAGGCTGGCGATGGACGCGGCGTCCCACGGCTCTTCGGGGAAGCAGGCGGCTTGCAGGGCGGCCAGAACGTTGGCCTCCAGAGGACCGGCGGTTTGCAGATGGACGTCGCCGCGCCCCTCGCCGCCATCTTCGTCGCGCTTCGCCGCCGTCACGCTTTGGCTTTCGGCAGGCTGACGTCGGGGGGACGCAGGTAAAAGGGATCGACCGGGCCGCCCACCGGGCGCGTCGCCCCCAGCCGGGCGACCACGGCGGCGTCGGGAATGCCGTCGCCGCTGGCGAAGGTCAGATCCGCCCGTCGGTCCAGCGGCGCGCGCAGCAGCCCGGCCCCGTCGCCCGCGACCAGCAGCGGGCCGGAGGGCCACAGACCATCCAGCCAAGCCGCGATCGCGGTCGGTGCCAGCATCGCCGGATCGCCGATGGGCGTCAGATCGGGGGCGAAAAGCTGCAAAAAGGGTTCGGCCCGGCGGCTGTCCACCGCGACCAGCACCGCCCGTCCGGCGCGCTCGTCGTCGGGCAGCCCGTGGGCGATGGCCTCGAAGCTGGTGACGCCGACCACCGGCGTGTCATGGGCCAGGGCGAAGCCGCGCGCCGCCGCCAGCGCGATGCGCAGGCCGGTGAAGGCCCCCGGCCCGACCGTCACCGCGATCCGGTCCAACGCGGCGAAGGCGACGCCCGCCTCGGCCAGCACCGCTTGCGCCATCGGCGCCAACACTTCGGCCTGACCGCGCGCCATGGGCGCGCTGCGCCGAACGATCACGCGCCCGCCCGGCACGCCGTCATCCCGCATGTCGTCATCCCACAGCGCGGCGGAGCAGCCCGACGTCGCCGTGTCCAGTCCCAGAATCTTCATCGCCGCGCCACGCCCGTGCTAGACAGCACTCTTCCGCCCTCCCATTCGCACTCAAACGGTTTTACGCACCATGCTGATCGAGATCGCGCCACCGGCGTACGACGTCGAGTTGGACCTTCTTTACGCCACGGCGGACAATTTGTCCGGCGCGCCGATCTACCGCGCCCCGGTGTGCCTGCTGCACCCCGACGCCGCCGCCCGTTTGCGCCCCGCCATCGCGCTGGCGCGCGGCGTCGGCTGCCGGTTCCGGGTCTACGATGCCTTTCGCCCCGCCGAGGCGCAATGGCGGCTTTGGCACGCCTTCCCCGACCCCGCCTACATCGCCGATCCCCGGTTGGGATCCAACCACACGCGGGGCGTCGCCATCGACCTGACGCTGGTGGATTTGTCGGGCCAGCCGCTGGACATGGGGACCGGATTCGACGCGATGACCGAACGCTCCCACCATGGCCGCACCGATCTGACCACCGACCAGCAGCGCAACCGCGCCCTGCTGTTGGGGGTGATGAGCGCGGCGGGCTGGGACCATTACGCCACGGAATGGTGGCATTACCAGTTGCCCGACCCGGAACGCTACCCGCTGCTGACCGACGCCGCCATCGGCGGGCGGATGATGTGAGGCGCTAAGCAGGTTCGGATTGGGGTGAAGCGCGGACGGATTGTTGCACGCGCGCATCGCAATCCAGCCCTTTGCGGGAAAACGCCGTTGTTAACTTGTTTGGACGGCGGGGATTATGGCACATCTCTTGCGTTGATCCGGGTTTCGATCCGGGCGTCCTTTGCCATGGGCCGTCATGCCGTTCCGCCGCGCCGTTCGGGTGCTCGTCACCGCCGCTTTGACCGTTTGGGCCTCTGTGGTCCCGACGTCGCGCATGGCTGCGGCGGCGGACGCGCCGACGGGAAACAGCGCGGTGGTCTTCGCCTATGACCGCTTTGGCGAGGATCAAAACCCGTCGCTCAGCATCCGCCTCGACCAGTTCGAGTCGCATCTCGACGAGTTGACTGACGGCGATTACGAGGTTCTGCCGCTTCCCCGGATTTTGGAGGCGCTGCGCACCGGCAAGCCCCTGCCTGACCGCGCCGTCGCCATCACCATCGACGAGGCCAGCCGCTCGGCCTACACCGAGGCGTGGCCCCGGCTGAAGGCCGCCGGTCTGCCCTTCACCCTGTTCGTCGCCACCGACGCGGTGGATCGCGGGTCGCCCGCCCACATGACCTGGTCGGAAATCCGCCAGATGGCGGCGGCGGGCGTCACCATCGGCGGTCTGGGCGGCTCCACCCAATCGCTGGTGCCGCGCACGGCGGCGGAGGTCGCGGCGGAGCTGCGCCGCATGTCCGACCGTTTCCAGGCCGAACTGGGCCAGCGCCCGACCATCTTGGCCTACCCGCAGGGGGAATATTCGCTGGCGGTGCGCAAAGTGGTGGCCGAACAGGGCTTCGTCGCCGCCTTCGGCCAGCAATCGGGCGTGCTGCACCCCCAGGCCGATCCGTTCGGTCTGCCGCGTTTCCTGATGAACGAGACCTATGGCAGCGTTGACCGCTTCCAATTGGCGGCGAACGCGTTGCCCTTGCCGGTGTCGGATCTGACGCCGGACGACCCGCTGTTGACCGTCAACCCGCCGCCCTTGGGCTTCACCATCAGCGACAGCGTCGGCGACAGCAGCAAGCTGGCCTGTTTCGCGGCGGGCCAGGGCCGCACCGCGCTGGAGCGGATTTCCGACGACCGGGTCGAGGTCCGCATCAAGGACGCCTTCCCGCCGGGCCGCGCGCGGGTCAATTGCACGCTGCCCGCCCCGGATGGGCGTTGGCGCTGGCTGGGCGTGCAGTTCCTGATTCCGGAATAAGGTCGGACCAGGGACGCGGGCGCGCGCCCCCGGTTCCGGCGACGGTCCTTATTGAACCGCGCGAACCTCGACCACCTCGGGGATGTAGTGGCGCAGCATGTTTTCGATGCCGTGCTTCAGCGTCGCGGTCGAGCTGGGGCAACCGGAGCAGGCCCCCTTCATCGCCAGATAGACCACGCCCTTCTCGAACCCCTGGAAGGTGATGTCGCCGCCATCCTGCGCCACCGACGGGCGGACGCGGGTGTCGAGCAACTCCTTGATCTGTTCGACGATCTCGTCGTCGTCGCCGTTGGCGCTGGCGGCGTGGCCGTCCCCGGCGTCGCTCAGCAGAACCGGGCGGTCGGCGGTGAAATGCTCCATGATGACGCCGAGGATCGACGGCTTCAGCAGGAACCATTCCTTGGCGTCGGTCTTGGTGATGGTGACGAAATCGGCGCCCAGGAAGATGCCGACCACCCCGTCGATCTCGAACAGACGTTGAGCCAGCGGCGACCGGGCGGCGTCCGCCGCGTCGGTGAAATCGGCCGTGCCGCGTCCGAGCACGTCACGCCCCGGCAGAAACTTGAGAGTCGCCGGGTTGGGCGTCTGCTCGGTTTGAATGAACATGGTGCTATCCTCCATCGACGCCGAACTGGACCTAGCGGCGTTTCCGAAATTTGGGCAGAATCCCCGCCGGGATCAAGCACCAGATTGGTCCGGTTTCGTCTTTCTCGCTCTGACCGCCCGTGGTGCCGATGACTTTCGACCAAGCGCTCCCCCCCGCCGCCTTGCCGAACGCTCCCGTTGCGGAGACGCACAACTGCGGGGCGGTGGTCGATTGGCTGTTGCAGGAGGGGCGTCAAGCCCCCGACGCCGAAACGCTGGTCGATGAGTTCGGACGCCGCTTGAACGCCATCGGCTTGCCGCTGGCGCGCAGCGTGCTGGTTCTGCAACTGCTGCACCCGCAAATCCGCTCGATGATCTATATTTGGCGCGACAACGGCGACCCGGTGCGGACGGTGATCGCCAACCATGGCGACGAGCAGACCGAAACCTATCTGAAAAGCCCCTTCGCCACGCTGATCGAAGACGGCGCGCAGGGGCTGCGTTATCGGCTGGAACGGATGAGCGCGCCGTGGCCTTACCCGATTTTGGGTGATTTGGCCCGGCAGGGGGGCACCGATTACGCGGCGATGGCGGTGCTGTTCACTGGCGGGCGGCGCAACGCCATCAGCTTTTCCACCGAACGGCGGGGCGGCTTTTCCGTCGCCGATCTGGCGCTTCTCGACGGGCTGCTGCCCGCCTTGGGCGCGGTTTTGGAAACGCTGGCGTTGCGGCGGCTGGCGGCGACCGTGCTGGACACCTATGTCGGGCGCAAGACCGGGGAGCGGATTTTGTCGGGCGACATCCGGCGCGGCACCGGGGAGAATGTCCGCGCCGTGCTGTGGTACTGCGACCTGCGCGGCTTCACCCCGCTGGCCGACCGTCTGCCGCGCGAGGAGTTGATCGCTTTGCTGAACGGCTATTTCGAGTCGATGGGCGACGCGGTGGAGCGCCATGGCGGTGAAATCTTGAAGTTCATCGGCGACGCCATGCTGGCGATCTTCCCGCTGACGCCGGAGGATGAAAGCGGGTCCGCCGCCGCGATCAAGGCGCTGTCGGCGGCGACCGACGCCCTGACGACGATGAGCGGCCAGAACGCCGAACGCGCCGCCTGGGGGCAACCGACCCTGCGCTGCGGCGTCGCCCTGCACATTGGCGAGGTGATGTACGGCAACATCGGTTCGACCGAGCGGCTGGACTTCACCGTCATCGGCCCGGCGGTCAATCTGGTCAGTCGGATCGAGGGGTTGTGCGGGCGACTCGACCGCACCGTGCTGACCTCCGCCGAGTTCGCGGCGCTGGTTCCCCCCGGCGGGCCTCACCGGCTGGACAGCATCGGCCCGCATGTGGTCAAGGGGCTGGTCGAGCCGCTGGAGGTTTTTGAACTTCAGCTTCGCCCGCAGCCCTCCGCCTCTGCCGCCGCCGCCGCCGCGCCGATCCTTACGTGATCGCGTCCAGCGCGTCGTTGCTCAGGCCGCCGGGCACGATGGTCAGCGGGATGCGCAGGCGCGACAGGCCGCGCCCGGTGTAATAGGAGATCAACGGCCCCGGCCCTTCCGGGTCGGTGTCGGCGGCCAGCACCAGGATGGAGATGCTTGGCTCCTCGGCGATCAGGGCCAGCACCTCTTCGTGGCGGTTGCCCTCGCGGACGTAGAGCGCGGGCAGGGAGCCGGTCAGTTGGATGACCTCGCGCGCCAGCTTCTGGAGCTTGCGTTCCGCCTCGTCGCGCTTTTCCTCACGGATCAGGTTCTCCACCGCCAGCCAATGCTGCATCTCTTCCTTTTCAATGACGGTCAGCAGGGCGACCTTGCCGCCCGATTTGCGGGCGCGCAGGCAGGCGTAACGCAGGGCCACCTTCAATTCCGGGCTGTCGTCGGCGACGACCAGGAAGATGCGCACCGGCTTGGCGGCGGCGTCCGGCGGCGTGGATTCGGTCGCTTCGGTCATCGGTTCTCTCCTCCCTGGCAGCCTGTTCTACACCCGGCGGAAGGCGGCGCCCGCCGCCCAGCCCGCCGCCACCGCGCCCAGCACCGCCAGCACGCCATAGGTGATCGGGCGGTGGCGGGCCATGTCGTAGACCTCGGCGCTGAAGCCGACCTTCGACACCACCAGCGGCGTGGTCTGGGCGCTGACCACCTCGCCGTCGCGGATCAGCAGCGCTTCGACATTGTACAGCCCGGTCGGGACGTTGGCCGGGAAATAAATGTTGGTGCGGAACAGCCGGTCGCCCAGGAAGGACACCGCGCCGACGTTGGTCCCATACAGCCCCGCCCGCTGCTTGTTGCGGATCAGCGCGGCGCGGAACGCCGCCAGCTCCTGCGGGTCCAGAGTTTCCTGCGGGTCAAGCTGAAGCTGCGGCGCGCCGATTTGCTGGCGCTCCAACGCCGTCTTGGCGACGATCTGGTCGAGCGGGCGGCTGGCGGCCACGCTGTGATAGCTGGGGGCTTGGGAAAAACGGACGCTGTCGGTGTTCATCCACATGCCGAGCACCCGCGTCTTGCGGCGGACGATGGCGGGCAGGCGCGGGCCGTTGACGATGATGGCGACGTCGCCCACCCCATCGGTGGCCCCAAACAGCACGACCTCCGTGCCGGTGAAGCCGGTGGTGATGGCGATCAAATGGCTCGACAGGTCGGCGACCATCTGTTGCGCCCAGACCGTCGCCGCGAAGGTCACGCCCAGCGCCAGCCCGGCCAACGCCGCCAGCCCCTGGACGACGCCCCGGACGACGCCCCTGCGCGTTGGCCAACGCATCAGGCGATTCCCATGCTGAGGGTGTAGACGTCCAGCGGCGGGGCGAACAAATCCCAGGCCAGCTTCAGCGCCACCCCGACGACGATGGTCGCCAGCATCAGGCGGGCCTGTTCGCCGGGAATGCGGCTGCCGACCTTGGTGCCGAACTGGGCGCCGACGACCCCGCCGACCAGCAGCAGCAGCGCCAGCATGGCGTCCACCGTGTGGTTGGTCGCCGCTTGCAGCAGCGTGGCCGCCGCCGTGGTGAAAATGATCTGGAACAGCGAGGTTCCGGCGACCAGACCGGCGGGCATGTTCAACAGATAAATCATCGCCGGGACCAGCAGAAAGCCGCCGCCGATGCCCATGATCGCCACCAGAATCCCGCCAACCACCCCGATGCCCGCCGGAAGCAGGGCGGAGATGTAAAGTTTTGAGCGATGGAACCGCATCTTGAAGGGCAGGCCGTGCAGCCAGATGTGGCGGTGCAGCTTGCCGCGTTTGGCGGTGGGGGAGCGGCGGCGGATGATGGCCCGGCTGCTTTCCAGCATCATCATCCCGCCGATGGTTCCCAGAAAGAAAACGTAGGACAGGGTGATGGCGATGTCGATCTGGCCCAAGCGCTGAAGAATCCCGAAGATCCACACGCCGATGCCGGTGCCGATGACGCCGCCAATCAGCATCACCACCCCCAGCTTGACGTCCACATTGCCGCGCCGCCAATGGGCCAGAACGCCCGACACGCTGGCGGCGACCAGTTGGTTGGCCTGCGTGCCGACGGCGACGGCGGGGGGGACGCCGATGAAGATCAGCAACGGCGTCATCAGAAAACCGCCGCCCACCCCGAACATGCCGGACAAAAAGCCGATCAGCCCGCCCATGCCCAGCACAAGGAGCGCGTTGACCGACATTTCAGCGATCGGCAGATACACTTGCATGGTGGGGAGCGACCGCGACGGAGGGAAGACCAGCTTACCCGACCCGCTCCACCGGCGAAAGGCTTGGTCGTCGCCAAACCGCTCAGTGAACGGCGGCCGGGCGCACCGTGCCCGCCGACAGGCTGCGGGTGTAGCCGGCCTTTTCAGGAAAAACCCGTTCCACCTCGCGCCGGGCGGAATCGATGTCGGAAGCGTAAACCACCAGTTGGTTGGCGTAGTGCCAGGCCGGGCTGACCGCCCGCCCGGCGGCGCGGGCGGCCAGGCTGTCGAACATCACCTCGCCATGGAAGGGGCGCACGCTGGAGCCGGGCTGGCCCAGCGTGTGGACGAAGATCGGCGGGGTCCGTTCCAACTTGGAGATGTCGCGCCCGATCTGCACCAGCCGGTCGTCCAGAACGCCGATCTGGTGGTGCGTCTCTTCGATTCGACCGCGCAAATCCTTGTAGATTTCGTTTTCCGCGACCCACTGGTCGTGCAGCGGCGTCAGGTCCCGGCGCAGGCGGTTGATGCCGATCAGGCCGGTCCAACCGCGCCGCACGCCCCAAAAAGCCAGTTGCGCCACGACGCCCAACGCGGCGGCGGCGGGCAGAAACGACGTCAATGCGGTGGTCATCCCGAGCCTCCTTGCTCTGAGCCTTCGTGTCCGAAGCGATGCGCCCTCCTGGCACAGCGCTTGCTGTCTTTCAGGAAAGCCAGGAAAGAGCAGCAAGGATCATGCCGACCGCGATCCTGAAAGAGGCTCTCGCCGTTGTCGGCGGGGCCGGGTTTGACCCATCCCAGCCTGCTGTTCGTCGCCCTGCGCGATCCGCTCCTGCTGAAGGCGGCGCAGGACAGCGGGTTTCAGCGGAGCTTGTCGCGATCAATCAAAGAATTTCCAGTCAAGGAGGTGGTGGCGTGATGACGGGCTTCTCAGGAGGCGCGAACGTGGAGAACGAGGTGATGGCGTTGGGCGTGGTCGGCGTGTTGCTGCTGGCCTGCCTGATGTGGATCGGCGCGTCGGTTTTGCGCGCCGCCCGCCATATCTTGGGGGTGCGGCGGCGTTATTCCTGGCTGATTAAGAAGCACGCGACCCTGGAACGCGATCTGACCACCGTCCGCCACTCGATTCGCCAGGAGGGAATCGCGCTGAGCAAGGCTGAAGAGGTTCTGCGCGCCCGACGGGAGGAGATCGCGGCGGCGGAGGAGCGGTTGCGGACCACCCGAACCACCTGCGTCCGGGTCTATGACGTGCTGATCGAACGTTACGCTGAGAAGGACCGGCTGTGGCTGCTGGCGGACGGGAAAAACGGCGCGGCGGGCCGCTGGGCGGTGGCCGCGCCCGACGTCAAAACCGCGACGGAGATGGTGATGAAAAAGAACTCCGGCGCCGGAAAGCTGGCGCAGGAAGGCCAGATGTGACCGACGGGCCGGGCGCCGACGGGGCGGCGGCCTGTGTCAAAATGCAAAGACCCGGCGGGCGCGTTGCATTTTGACACGCAAGACGCATGGGCGCGCCCACTGGCGGGCTTTTGCATCTTTTGGGAAGAGGAAAACAACGAGGTGGTGTCCGCGGCGGGATTCGAACCCACGGCCCCAGGATTCATCCCACTTCGGCTTTCGCCGCCGCCCTTGCGGGGCGTTCGTGGTCTGGACTGTCCCTTCGCCCTAGGCCCGAAGGCCCGTAGGCGCCGCCCGTCCAGTCTCTACACCTTCCCCCTCGCAGGGGCTTGGCTCGGGATCGGCATGACGCAAGCGCGCCGCAGCGTTCCCCGACTTTGAGCGGATCCACTGCGCCGTTTCCGAACGCAGCGCCCAATTGATACTTAGGAATCCTGTGCTCTATCCTGCTGAGCTACGCGGACCTAACCTCGTTGTTCCCCACTCTCTACCCTGAACCGGATGATCCGGCAACACCCGTCGGCTCAGAAAGCGGCGCGTCAATCGGAGTAGCGCTCCTCGGTCCAAGGGTCGGCGTGGTTGTGATAGCCGCGAACCTCCCAAAAGCCGGGGTGGTCGTCGGCCAGCAGCTCAACGCGTTTCACCCATTTGGCGCTTTTCCAGAAATACAGCTTGGGCAGGACGATGCGCACCGGCCCGCCATGGTCGAGGCTGATGGGCTGGCCCTGCCAATGGGTGGCCAGAAGCACGCCGTCCTCGGCGAAATCGGCCAGCGCCACGTTGGTGGTGTAACCGTCGAAGGAATGGAAGACGACGAAGCGCGCCTCAGCCCGTGGCCGGGCCAGCGCCAGCAGATCGCGGGCGCTCACCCCCCGCCATTGGTTGTCATAGCGTGACCAGGTGGTGACGCAATGGATGTCCGATTGGGCGGTGGTCTGCGGCTGCGCCTGGAGATCGGCCCAGCGCCAGGACAACGGTTGCTCAACCAGCCCATCGACGGTCAGCAACCAAGTGTCCGCGCTGACCTTGGGCGTGATGCCGAGGTCGAGCACCGGCCAATCCTCCACCAGCCGTTGGCCGGGGGGCAGGCGGTCGCGCGGGGTTGTCTCGCTTGAGGCGCCGGTCAGCCCGCGCCCGTCGCGCGCCCATTGCTCCTTGGTCGCGATCAGCTTGGGGCGGATGGCCCCGTCCTGATCCAGGTCGGGGGCGTCGTCGGGCGTGTCGGCCATGGCGTGTCCTTTAAGACAAAGGGGCGCGGGGACAAAGATGCGGCGGGCGATCTGAAAAGCGATTGGATCATAAAAAGGATCCGCTCGGCGGGTTGGCAAGCGGGAACAGGGCGACTACCTTCGCAAGATTCCGTTTTGGCAGTTTTGAGTGATGGTTTGATGGATCGGTTCGCAACGCCCGCAACGTGTCGGCGCGGGTTGGCCCGCCTGTTCGGCGCGCTGGCTTTTCTGACGCTGGCTTTGGCTGGCCCCGTCACCGCCGCCGCTCCGGCGGCGGGCGGCGCTGCGGTGGCCCCGGCCCCGGCGGCCCCCGCCGCGACCGCCCCCGCTGGCGCGGTCGCGGCGGGGGAGCCGACGATCCAACAGTTGGAGGCGATGGCCTCCACCCTGGAAAACCCCGAGGCGCGGGCCAAGCTGGTCGAGCAGCTCCGCGCCCTGGTCGCCGCGCAAAAGGGCCTGACCCCGGCCAAGCCGCCGGAGCCGGAAGCCTCGCTGCCGCAAACGCTGGGCGCCCGTGCGCTGGGTTTTTTGGCCGATCATATGGATGTGGTCAGCCGCCAACTGGTCCAAGTGGGGAACATCGTCGCCGATCTGCCGGGCACGGTCGCCTGGATCAACCGGCAGATGGAGGATTCCTCGGCCCGTGACCGCTGGTCGCAGATCGGCTATGAGCTGCTGCTGATCCTTGGCGTCGGCGGGGCGACGGCCTGGGGGATCTGGTGGCTGCTGGGGCGTCCGCACCGGGCGCTGGCGGCGCGGGTCGTGCCGTCGCCGCTGATGCGGATTCCAAGGCTGCTGGCGCGGGCCGCGCTGGAGCTGGTTCCCATCGCCGCCTTCATCGTCATCGCCTACACCGTGCTGTCGGTGACGGAGCCGGGGACGCGGGTGCGGCTGGTGGTGCTGGCCGTCGTCAACGCCTCGGTCATCGTGCAGGTGTTGTTGATCGTGGTTGGCATGCTGGTGGCGCCGGGCGCGCCGCATCTGCGGTTGATCCGCGCTGGCGAGGTGGGGGCGCGGCGCGCCTATGTCTGGATCCGCCGTTTGATCGCCGCCGCCGTCTACGGTTATTTCCTGGCCGAAGCGGCTTATGTGCTGGGGCTGCCGCTGGGCGCGTATGGCGCGCTGCTGAAGCTGTTGGGCGTGTTGATCGCCGGGATGCTGATTGTCCTGATTTTGCAAAACCGCGCCAGCGTCGCCGCCTGGATGCATGGCAACCCGCTTTCGGGCGACGGCGACCCCGACGCGACGGCGGAGCGCGAGTCCGAGGGGCAGGGCGCGGTCCTGCGCTCCGCCCGGCGGCGCTTCGCCGACATTTGGCATGTGCTGGCCATCGCCTATGTCAGCGTGACGTTGGGCGTCTGGGTGCTGAACGTCTATGGCGGGTTCGAGTATCTGGCCCGCGCCACCGCCATCACCATTGTGTCGGTGGTCGCCGCCCGTCTGCTGGTGACGGCGCTGAACCGGGGGCTGCGCCGCAGCCTGACCGCCAACCGCGAGCTGCGCGGCAGCCTGCCGCAGCTTTACGAACGCGCCTTTTTCTACCTGCCGATCCTGCAACGGGTTGGCAAGACGCTGATCTGGCTGGTGGCGTTGGGCGTGGTGCTGGATGGCTGGGGCATTGATTCGCTGGCCTGGACCGAGTCGGCGCTGGGCCGTCACATCGTCGGCAGCGTGCTGTCCATCAGCCTGCTGCTGTCCGGCGCGGTCGTGGCGTGGGAGGTGGTCAGCGCCCTGATCGAGCATTTCCTGACCTCCACCGACCATGACGGCACGCGCATCGAACGCAGCGCGCGGGTGCGCACCCTGCTGCCGCTGCTGCGCAACGCCTTCCTGATCCTGCTGGTGACGATGGTGTCGCTCATCACCCTGTCGGAGTTGGGCGTCAACATCGCGCCGCTGCTGGCCGGCGCCGGCGTCGTCGGCTTGGCCATCGGTTTTGGCTCGCAAAGTCTGGTCAAGGACATCATCACCGGCCTGTTCATCCTGTTTGAAGACACGGTGTCGGTTGGCGATACGGTGGATGTCGGCGGCGGTCATGCCGGGACGGTGGAGGCCATCTCCATCCGCTCGATCCGGCTGCGCGACGGCGCCGGGGCGGTGCATTCCGTGCCCTTCAGCGCCGTCACCACGGTGAAGAACATGAGCAAGGATTTCTCCATCGCTCTGTTCAACGTCTCGGTGTCCAACCGCGAGGATCCCGACCGCGTCATCGCGGTGCTGAAAGAGGTGGGGGCGGACATTCAAGAGGATCTGAGGTTGGGCCTGGACATCCTGACCCCGCTGGAGGTGATGGGGGTGGACAAGCTGTCCGACACCGGCATCAACATTCTGGCTCAGTTCAAGACGAAGCCGACTCGGCAATGGGGTGTGTCCCGCGCCTTCAATCTGCGCATGAAGAAGCGGTTTGACGAGCTGGGCATCGCCATGCCAAGCCAGTCGATGCAGTTGGTCGTCGGCCAGGGCGCCCACGACCGCGCGATGGCCGAGGCGTTGAGCCAAGGCTCGTAACGGCGGCTCTCAGCCGGGCGGCGGCGGTTCTGTCATCGCCGCCGCCCGTTCCCGCTTCCCCTGCTCCCAGGCCAGCAGGGCGCGTTTGCAGGGAACGCCGTAGCGGTAGCGGTGGATGATCCCCGATTTTTGGATCGCCCGATGGCAGGGAACCAGCAGACACAGCGGGTTCCGCCCGCCCGCCGCGCCCACCGCCCGCAGCGCCGCCGGGTTGCCGACCGCTTGGGCGAGCGACTCGTAGGACGCCACCGCCCCGCAGGGGATGCGCATCAGCGCCCGCCACACCGCGATCTGAAAATCGGTTCCCTTCAGCAACAGGCGGATCGGTTCGCCGGCGCTTTGGACAGCGTTTTTCCCCCTCCCTAGCCCTCCCCCGCTGGCGCGGGAGAGAGAACGGTTTTCGCGCGTCGCCAAAGATCCTGTCTCCCTCTCCCGCGCAGCGGGGGAGGGGCGGGGAGGGGGCAGGAGCGCTTCCTCCTCCGGCAGCGGGCTGAGGCCGAACACCCGCTCCGCCAGCGGGCGGGTGGCCGCCTCGTCAGCGACCCGTTGGGCGTCGGGCCAGAAGGCCGCCAACTCGTCCAAACCGTCGCGGCCATCCTCCGCCGTGGCGAAGCCCAGCCAGCACAGGCCGCGCTCGCTCGTCGCCAGCAGGCTGCGGCCAAAGGGGCTGTCGTGCCACCCCCAGCGGATGACCAGCCGTTGCCCCAACGCCTTCGCGTCGGCGGGGGAAAGCGTCTCCACCACCGGCGGATCGGGGGCGTCTGGCGCGGGAGCGACCAGTTGCCGGGCGATGTGGTCGGGCGCCAGAAAGGCGACGAAACGCTTCGGCTCAACCCCGGCCCAGTGGGTGAAGAGGCGGCGCAACGCCTCCGGGGCCAGCCCCGCCGAGTCGGCCAGCCGGTCCAGCGCCGCGTCGTCCACCCCGCGCTGTTGCAGGATGGCCAGCGTGTCGGCCAACAGGCGGGCGCGCGGCGCGGAGTCCAGGACGGGCATCGACGTTTATCCGGCGGGGGCGGGCGGGCAGGGTGGGCGGCGCCACGCCCGCAGCGCGTCGTCCAGCGCCAGGGCGAAGGCCGCGCGCTCCTCCGGCGACAGGAAGGATCCGACGCCCACCGACTGCCCGTGCGAGGACAGCGTGACCTGCGGGCCGTGCGGGGATTGATCGTCGTGGCGAACGCGCAGCCAATAGGGATGAAAGCGGGTCAGCCGTTCCCGCGCCCGTTCGTCCACCCGCAGCACGGTCAGATCGGCGTCGGTCAGACGAACCTGCTCATAGCGCCGGGCGGCGCGGACGTTGACGCGGAAGGCCAGCCACAGCAGCAGAACATCCAGGCCGCAAAAGGGGGCGACCGGCCAAGCGCCAATGGCCCAGGCTCCCCCGGCGATCAACAGATTGAGCGTGATGACGACGCCCATCAGGGCGCGAACGCCGCCACGCCCCAAACTGCGGTGCGGGTGGAGGATGGCGTCGAAAAACACACGGGACGCGCCGCCTGTGGATCCGTCGCTGGGCATCGGAGCAGAGTAACGGAGAAGGCCGGGCGGGAGAACGGCGAAGATCCCGCCCACCCCATTCGATTGGCTGGCCTTAGGCCGCCATGGACACCAGCGGAACGACGCCGCCATGCAGAACCCAGGGCATGGCGATTTCGCAACCTTCATCGGCCCAATCGGGCAGGACGAAGATGCGGACCTGATCGGTGGCCCCGGCGGCGATCATCGCGTCGGCCAAGGCGGAGGCCCATTGCCAATCGGTCAGCACAATGGCGCTGCGCAGATGCCCGCAGGATCGGGCCAGACGCATCAGTTCGACCACCCGTTCGGGCCGGAAATTGTCGGCCTGGAAATGGTCGAACTCGATCAAGCTGGTCCAGGCGCGTTCCCGCAAGCTCAGACAGCACTCTTTGATTTGAGCGATGGCGGCGTCGCGCTGCGCCATCGACAGATCCCCTTGCATCCGGACATGCAAGCCCCAACTGGTCGGGACAACGGCGTAAGAGCCTGTCATGCTTTCTCCACCTCGCTTCCGAAACAGACGCTGCGTCCGGTTCCGGTTGGGCCAACTCCGCCATCGGTTGTTCCGATGGAAAGATTTTTTCACCAAAGCCATTCAATGAAACACGCTCGTCTGCTTTATCAATACCAAATCAATGCAGATGATGGAAGACTTAACTGTTAAGAAAATCTGACAAATTCATTCCTATATTGCGATTTGATTTCCAATTTGCAAAAGAGACTCTCAAATTGCGACGAATTCTGAGAGTCCGACTCAGAATCGGTTAGGTTGCTGAAGTTCGAGTGATTCGTCGCGAGAGTAGTTTGACGCTGGCGATCATCAACCAAGCGAGAGCGCTTTCGAGGGTGGCTTCGAAATCCTTGGCGAGGCGCCGATTTCGGTTGAGCCAAGCGATTGTCCGCTCAACGACCCAGCGCCGTGGGAGG
>Ga0209373_10001817_pt1 | contig 23594 bp, 21 predicted proteins | sample Higcelweek5metaG_FD_187173 | JGI IMG/M metagenome (GOLD analysis project Ga0209373, IMG submission 187173) | Freshwater pond sediment microbial communities from the University of Edinburgh, under environmental carbon perturbations - High... | ecosystem: Environmental > Aquatic > Freshwater >... | reverse complement strand
AAAAAAAGAAGAAAGAATGATCCGATGTTTTGCGGAGCAAAAATCGAATGAAGGCTCCATGGTCAAGCGGTTAAGACATCGCCCTTTCACGGCGGTAACGCGGGTTCGATTCCCGCTGGAGTCATTTGAAATAACAGAATGCCGATGTGGCTCAATTGGCAGAGCAGCTGATTTGTAATCAGCAGGTTATCGGTTCGAGTCCGATCATCGGCTTAATAATGGTTTTATTTGTAGTGTTGTAAGTATTACTTTATCCGAAAGTATTCGGACCTTTAGCTCAGTTGGTTAGAGCAACCGGCTCATAACCGGTCGGTCCTGGGTTCGAGTCCCCGAAGGTCCATTAAAGTGAAACAAGGCCTAGTGGCTCAGTTGGTTAGAGCGCCGCCCTGTCACGGCGGAGGTCGTCGGTTCGAGTCCGATCTGGGTCGTCGTTTCGATTTTTTGTAAGCAAAATATCGGGACAGTTTAAAATTACCTGAAGGAAATTTTGAACATAAAAAAATTTAACAGGGGATCTTAGCTCAGCTGGGAGAGCATCTGCCTTACAAGCAGAGGGTCATAGGTTCGAGCCCTATAGGTCCCACTTCAACTACATAGTTGATAATTAGTATGAAAAGCCGGCGTGGCGGAATTGGCAGACGCGCGGGACTTAAAATCCCGTGGTGGCAACATCGTACCGGTTCGATTCCGGTCGCCGGCAGTATAAGAGTGTCTATCATTTGATAGGCGCTTTTATTTTTATGTTTTATCAGTAGAGTGTATGTGATACAATAATATCATTGCAAAAGGCGTAAAGAATGATTTATGGAGATAAAAATATGGAAGAAATGATAACGTTATGTGGAGGTAATTGCATGAAATGCCCTAGGTACAATGCAAACAGTAATGAGGAATTAGAACAGGTTGCAAAATTATGGTACAGGATTGGATTGAGAGATACTATAGTATCAACGGAAGAGATTAACTGTAGAGGTTGCTCGCCTCATAAGCAGTGTGCATATCAGTTATTTGATTGTATTGAAGAACATAAAGTATTAAAATGTAATCAATGTGTTGCGTTTCCTTGCGAGAAAATAAAGAATATGTTGAAAAAAAGCAAACTGTACCAGGAAAAGTGTAAAGAAATTTGTTCAAAACAAGAATATGAAGCATTGACAGAAGCTTTTTTTAATAAAGAAGCAAATTTGTATAGAGAGAAAGAAGGTAAATAAATGAATTATAAGGTAATTGATAAAGACCAGTATTATAGAAAAGGTATCTATCAGCATTTTACAAAAGATTGCAAATGCGCAGTTTCGATTACGAGTCGAATTGATGTAACAAAACTATATGAGTTCTCAAAAGCTACAGAAACAAAATTTTATATTAATTTTCTATATTTACTTACGAAAACATTAAATTCCAGAGAAGACTACCGAATGGGATATTTGTATCAGACGGATGAGCTGATTGTATATGATATAATCAATCCAACACAATATATTTTTCAGGAGGAGATTGAAACCTGTACGCCAGTATATACGAAGTATTTTGAACAATATGAAGAATTCTATCGACACTGTGAAGAAGATATAGATACTGCGAAACAAACAAGAGAATATGGACTTGATATGGAGAAGCATGCGAATTGGTTTGATGCCTCCTATATTTCGTGGTTGTCATATGATTCACTTAATATTGAATTGCCGGATGGTCATTTATATTTTATGCCAATTATTAATTGGGGAAAATTCCGCAGAGAAGGTGATCAGCTGATGATGCCTGTCAGTGTACGAATGAATCATGCTGTTGCTGATGGGTATCTGGTTGCAAAGGTATTTACTTACTTAGAGGATGAAATAAAAAAATTTGTATCAGAAAGTAGCAACTAGTTTTGATTTTGTATAAGAAAGAAGTTTTCAGACAAGGTGGAGGACGATATGGAATTTACAGTGGCTAAAAAAAGTGACATTGAAGAATTGGTCGAAATGAGAATGCTGTATATTTTTGAATATTTTAAAGAGGTTACAGATGCACAGGCACAGGAAATCAAAAAGCAATTACCTGACTATTTTAAAAAGCATATGGGCCAAGATATGACTGCATTCATAGCGAGAGAACAAGATAAAATGGTCGCAACGGCAATACTGATCAAAATGGAAAAGCCTGCAAATCCCAAATTTGTTAAGGGAATCATTGGAGAAGTATTAAGTGTTTATACTTGTAAAGAGTATAGGAGACAAGGGATTGCCAAGCAGTTAATGAAGATGCTGATATCCTATTCAAAAGAACAGGGCTTTGATTTTATTGAATTAAAGGCTTCAGAGGATGGTTATCCACTATACAAATCGGTAGGATTTGTTGATGAAAAAATATCTTATGCCTTAATGAAGTACATTATTTGAAATATCATTAAAATGGTGAAGAAAAAAATGCTTAAAACACTACCTTAAATGTTTTAAGCATTTTTCATTTTTAGCTTTTACAATAGCACATCCATTTTTTCAGGTTCTTTCTCTTCACAGACTATATTTTTTATCCAGATTCCACTTTTCATAATAATAAACCCAACTGTTGCTTTTATGATATCCAATAGCTGACATAAAAGAAAAACCAAAAGGATGTGTATATCTGTATAATGTGTCAAAATAAATGCAGCGGGAACAGCAATCGTCCATAGAAAAACACTGTCAAAAAGAAATGTAATAAGCGTCTTTCCACCGGATCTGATCGTAAAATAGGTCGCATTAAGAAAAGCCTGCAAAGGCATGAGCAAAGCTGTTATGCCGATAAACCATCCAGCAAGATATCGCACATCTTCAGATGTATTATATATCTTTGGAAACAATGTGGATGTTCCTGCCATAAAAATTCCAAGTAAAATACAGCAAAGTACAGAGAATTTAATGATTTTACTAGCTGTTTCCTTAGCCTCCTTAAGCTTTCCAGCACCAAGTAACTGTCCGACGATAATAGAAATAGCACTACCCAATGCAATAAATACAATACTAAATACATTTGAAATCGTAGAGCTAATATTCAAACCTGCTATGACAGAAAGTCCGCGAAAGGAATAACACTGCGTTTGTGCAGCAACTCCTGATGCCCATAGACCTTCATTTATCAACAGCGGGACCCCCATAATAATAATTTTCTTTGCAAGTCTAGGTGGAATTGCTATATTTCTATAGGCACCAATAATAAATTGATTTCTTTCGGCATGCATATGTGTCCACGTAAGGATGATTCCTGCCTCGACAAACCTAGAGATGACGGTTGCATAAGCGGCACCAGCTACACCTAACGCAGGGAAGCCAAACTTGCCAAATATTAAAATATAATTTAGCACAAGGTTTACAAATACAGCTACAATTCCAGCGTTCATAGGTACTAGTGTCTGTCCTGTTTCTCGTAGTGTAGAAGCATAACATTGTTCTATGATAAAAGGTACGAGTCCAATCAGCATGATAGCCATATAGCGCTCTGCATAAGATAAGGTTGCAGTAAGACTTCCCCCAGAAGCACTTTCATGTAGATACAATAAAATCAGATTTCTTCCGGCATAGGTAAAAACACCAATACCACATAATAAAATGAGAATACATGTCGCAATTTTAAACCGAAATGTATCCCGCAGACCTTTGAAATTCTTTTGCCCGTAAAATTGTGCTCCAAAAATAGAGGCACCTGATATTCCACCAAATATAAACAGGTTAAAAACGAAAATCAACTGGTTTACAATGGATACACCCGACATTTGTTCCGTTCCAATGCGTCCTACCATAATATTATCAAGCAGACTGACAAAATTAGTGATTCCATTTTGTAGCATGATGGGAATTACAAGTGTGATTACACTCTTATAAAACTTCCTGTCATCAAGCAATTTCTTTTTCATAAAAACTCCCCCTCGTATTTCATATAATAGATCAAAAACAAATGCATAGGAAGCGAAAAAAAAAACAGGACATGAGTCCTGCATTTCACTTTCCTATATCATGTTGCGACTGTTTCTCTCCGGTAGTAAAAATCCGGATACAACTGGCATTTATCTAAATCTCGTCGTATAAATCCTGACTAAGTACACAGATTTGAAAAGCCGATATGGAATAATGCTGACAAATGAACGGATGCATCGATTATATAATCATGAACGAAATCTCTGTATCTATTATTATAGTAATCAAAATCAAAATCTAAAATAACATTTGCACCCATATCACACTTTTCCTTTCCATTTATTACAAATCACTTGTGGATTATCATAACACAATCAATTAAAAATGTCTATCTGGAAAATGCATGGAAAATAGTAATCATTAAAAGAAATTTTTTTCTTTTCAATACACAGTAAATATCTTATAATGTTAAGCATGAGAAAAAATGAAAATATAAATTAAAAAAATATGGATAGGAGTGTGCAAGTGAAAGGGTTAAGACTTAGAAATTTTTCGGACGAAGACATCATATTATTTAAGAACTGGGTGTATTTACCACATATTTTGAAATGGTATCATGAGCCACTAGAATGGATTGATGAAGTAGAAAACAGACATCATACTGATAAGTGGTTACATCATTATATAGCCGAGTATGATACGCTTCCGATTGGTTTCTGCCAATACTATGAATATTCTGAAGGCGGAGAGCTATGGCATGGCAATATAGAAGTGAAGGGCACATATAGTATAGATTATCTAATTGGCGAACTCAATTATTTAAAAAGAGGATTTGGAAAAGAAATGATTAAGGAACTGATTGGAAAAGTGAAGGGTCATGATAATGCGAAAAGGGTTATTGTCCAACCAGAGGCGGAAAACGCAGCCTCCTGTAATCTGCTATTATCCAGTGGCTTTAGGTTTGACGATGAAAATGGCCTATACCTGATAAATTTATAAAAAAGTCGGGAAAATGAAAAACATATTGACAAACGTCGATGCATAAGTTATACTAACAATAGTTCGATATATATCGATATAAAATGTTAGGATGGTGCGTATATGAAAACAATATGGTTTTTCTTTCAAAATCAAATACTAGGAATGAAATGGCTAAACACATTAATAGGAGACGGCCTGTCTGCACTAGGCATTGATATTACAGCAAGAGTAGGTAGCAGTATTCAGTTTTTCTTGTATGATACTATAAAAATATTAGTGTTGCTATCTGTGTTGATTTTTATTATTTCTTATATACAAAGTTTTTTCCCACCAGAAAGAACAAAACAGATACTTGGCAGGGCTCATGGCATTAGAGCAAATATGCTAAGTGCTTTACTTGGAACAGTAACACCATTTTGCAGCTGTTCCTCTATACCATTATTTATAGGATTTACAAATGCGGGACTACCAGCGGGCATTACATTTTCATTTTTGATTTCTTCTCCACTAGTTGATTTAGGAGCATTAGTGCTTTTGATGAGTGTATTTGGAGCGAAAGTAGCGTTGACCTATGTAGTGGTAGGACTTGTACTTGCAGTACTGGGAGGGACGCTAATTGATAAACTCCACATGGAGGATCAGATTATACGCTTTACAAAAGCAAACATAGTTGGAGACATTGAAGCGCCTGCATTATCTAAAAAGGACAGGATGATTTATGCACGAGAACAAGTGCAAGCAACTGTTAAAAAAGTTTTTCTCTACATATTGTTTGGAGTAGGAATTGGTGCCGTTATTCATAACTGGATTCCAGCAGAAATGATTCAAAAAGTTTTAGGTACAAGCAATCCTTTCTCTGTAATAATAGCAACAGTAATAGGCATTCCAATGTATGCAGATATTTTTGGAACGATACCAATAGCGGAGGCGCTATTATCAAAAGGTGTAGGAGTCGGAACGATACTTTCTTTTATGATGGGTGTCACGGCATTAAGCCTACCATCAATGATTATGTTAAAAAAAGTTGTTAAAAATAAATTACTATTTACTTTTATAGCGATTGTAACTATAGGAATTATTATTATTGGTTATTTATTAAATGCACTTGATTTTTTACTGTTATAAGGAGTCCTACTAATTTAAAAGAGTACAATATTTATCAGATAAAGTATTAATATTTTAAAATGTGAGGTAAAAAGATGGGAATAAAATACGAGGATGAGGCAAAAATATTTAAAGCACTCTGTGATCCCAATCGGATCATGATATTGGAGACATTGCAAGGGGAAGAAAGATGTGCATGTAAATTGTTAGAGGATCTTGAAATTGTGCAATCAACTTTATCACATCATATGAAAATATTATGTGACGCAGGCTTTGTTAATGCTAGAAAAGACGGTAAGTGGATGCATTATTCAATAAACAAAGAAGGATTTAAAATGGCAAAGAAGTTTCTTGATGAATTTGATATGCATTTTTGACTTGCAATCTTAAATAAAATGTTCTAGTGTAGTCTTAACAATTTTGCTTATAGCTGTTAGCAAAATTGTTTTTTTTTGTAAAAATAAAAACAGTTTAATTCTTGGAAATTGACATTGCCATAATTGTGTATGCTATTGTAAAAATAATGTATTTGAGGTATAATTGTAACATCTATTTCTAAAATTGTATTAAAATATTAATTCGATAAAAATAGTTTCAGAAAATATAAATTGGGGGTAGGTGATTTGTATATTACGGGCGGGATTTATTGACTTCTTTATCCACTTATCCGTAAGTAATGATTGCTATAATTTAAAGGAATATCGGAACACAGGTTATTTTCACGTAAACAACTAATGATATTTTGAGGAGGGTTTTTAAATGAAAAGTATAAAGCTTAAAATTGCGGGTATATTTGTTATTGTAATTATTGCAATCTGTACATTCTTTACTGTTCTGGCGATTCAGATTTCATCAGGCACACTATTAGATGAGGTAGAAACGCAATTACCGGAACTGGCAGTCGTAAGTGCAGAGCGTATTACTGCAGAATTAGAAGTACATTGGAATGCACTTGATGCGTTAGCCCAGAATGAAGCTATTATTCATCCTGAAACTTCATGGGATGTGACTTCCGCACTGTTGCTAAAAGAATTGGAGCGAAATGGTGGCTCAGATATTGCAGTTGTAGATGTAACTGGAAAAACTAAATCAGCAATAAATGATAGTATCGACATATCACAAAGAGATTATTTCCAAAAAGCACTTAAAGGTGAAAAGGCCGTATCTGATCCTGTTGTGAGTAAACTGGATGGTGCACTTATTATAATCTATGCAGTTCCTATTAAGGACGGGGACACTGTAGTTGGCGTATTAATGGAAATACGCGACGGAAGTGATTTATGCAGATATGTGAGTGATATTGATTTTGGAGAAACGGGTTCTGCATTTATCATAAGCGGAGAAGGAACTGTTATTGCGCATAAGGATGAAAGCAAGGTTGTCAAAATGGAAAATGCAATCGCACTTTCTAAAACAAATCCCAGTTTGTTAGGTTTAGTTGCTATTGAAGAAAAAATGTTAGCCAGAGAACAGGGCTTCGGAGAATATGCTTATGGTGGAGTTGAAAAAGTATGTGGGTATGCTCCTGTAGCTAATACCGACTGGGCACTTGCTATTACTGCAGAATCTTCAGATATTCTTTCTGGGCTAAAGACACTAAGAGTTTCTATGATCGTAGTTTCGGTTATACTAAGTATCATTGGCGCTGTAATTGCAATTATTTTTGGTATTATGATTGCTACGCCGATCGTTTCTATCTCGAAGCACTTAGGAATAATTGCGGGCGGAGACTTCACGAAGCCTGTTGATACAAAAATTTTAAAATTGAGAGATGAAATAGGAAGACTGGCAAAATCTCTTGAAATCACGCAAAATGCGATTAAAACTTTAATTTCAAATATTCTTATTGAATCAAAAAATGTTTCAGATTTAGCAAATCTAGAAGCAGATAAAATGCAGGTGCTTGCTGCACAGGTAAACGAAGTATCTATAGCAACAGAATCCCTGTCAGCTGGTATAGAGCAGACGGCAGCATCAACGGAAGAAATGACAGCCACTTCTTCTGAAATCGATGGTGCAGCTGAATTAATTGCAAAAAAAGCATCAGAGGGTCTTCTTACAGCTATGGAAATCGGTAAACGAGCGAAGACACTGAAGGATAATGCTATTATTTCAAAGAAAGATGCTTATGATCTTTATTATAGTACAGAAGCATCTTTGGTAGAGGCAATCGAGGAAGCAAAAGCTGTCTATGAAATTAACCATCTTTCAGACGCGATACTTCAGATTACGAATCAGACAAATCTGCTGGCTCTAAATGCAGCGATAGAAGCAGCGAGAGCTGGCGAGGCAGGAAAAGGGTTTGCAGTAGTAGCTGGAGAAATTAGAAACCTTGCTGAAAGTTCTAAGAGTACTGTTAATAAAATACAGGCTACCACACAGGTTGTTTTAAATGCAATGGATAATCTTACAACTAGTTCAAAAAAGATATTGGAATTTATTAATGGAAAGGTTTTAAAGGATTATGACACGCTTGTACAGACAGGGGAACAATATAATGAGGATGCACAAGTTGTGGATGGGATTGTATCCGAATTATCAGCTACCTCTGAAGAATTGGCAGCGTCTATTCAAAACATGCTTGTTGCTATTAACGAAATAGCAATGGCCTCCACTGATGGAGCACAGGGTTCATCTGATATCGCAAGTCGTGTCAGCGTGATAACCAGAGAATCAGGTGTGGTACTGGATGGAACAGTTAAAACGAAAGAAAGTGCAGCAAGAATTTTTGAGATTGTATCTGCAATTACGATTGAGTAAATCAGAAAAGCAACACGCTATCATGACAGAAAAAGGCAGATGATATCTGCCTTTTTATTGTAGATGAACCAACGAAGTTGGACCATATTAGTTTATGAAAGCAAGCGATTCAGATTATTCTATATTTGTCAAAACGACTACTTCATCACCCGTATTAGATTGTACTGTCAGCGTTTTTGCATCTTTCGACAGGTATACAAAATAGGCACTTTCTATAGTAGCCGAAATATCAAGTGTTGCAGAATTTGTCCAGGTCTCAGCACCGTCATTGGTTTCATAGCAATTTAGAAGGCCACCTTTCTCCAGATAGAAAAGGATTCCAGTACCATCGTCTGATAATGAAATTGCACATGATTGAGATAAAGGAAGACTATTTTCGAATCCTTCTATAGTAATGTCTTTTGTATCCCAGGTAGAGCCACTATCACTTGTAACATATAACTTTCTATCCATGCCTACGAGACATCCAGTAGTACTATTTGTAAGTTTCATACACATAATTTTAGCAGGTGCCTCAAGTTCGTTCCATGTTATTCCCCCATCAGCAGTGGATGCAAGAATAGATTCATGAGCAATCCAGCCAGTATTCTCATCACAGAAGCTTAACATTCTGCATTGATTGGGATTTGAACCGCCAAAGTCTGCAACGCGTGTCCAGGTCTGTCCTCCATCTGCTGACTTAATGACATTGCAGGAATTCCCACAAGCATAAGCAATGTTTTCATCAACAATTTCAACACCAAACATGCAAGCAGAGTCATTTTCGGCACGTGGCCAGGCTGTGGCCGAAGTATTGAAGTAGTGCATTTCGCCAGATGCACCTCCAGTTATTCCGAGATCTGGATTAAGAAAAGCAATTTTGTAAGCGGGGAAGTCAAGTCGAAAACTATTTACGACCTGCCAACCAGTTGTTGATTCTGAAACAACAGATTCTGAGGCTGTAGTAGCCAATTCGGAATCTATGCTTTCTTCATCAGTTACAGTTTGTGTGGGAGCAGAGGCTTCTGCCTCACTGTTTACAACTGCATTATCAGTATCTTGTGACACCTCTGTTGTGTTACCACAACCAATCAAATTGCCTATGCATAAGCAAATGATGATCACTATTGAGATTAATTGCGTCTTTTTCATGATTTTCCTCCTTAAGAAAAATATACTATATCGTTTAAGTTAACTTAAAAAGGGGGAAAATATAAGTGTGAATCATAAACATTTCTATGTTTATTGTCAAAATACATTTTAATATTACATCCAACAATACTTCTCTCGATAGCCAGATGGAGAAAAAGATGTCAGCTTTTTAAATGTTCTCAAAAAATGAGCATTATCATTAAAACCTACTTTAAACATTACTTCTGAGACGGGCAGCTTGGTATCTCTGAGAAGTTGAGAAGCAATCGTAATCCGCAGTTTATTTAAAAAGGTAACAAACGTTTCACCAAGATTATCTTGAAACATTTTTGACAAGGTTGTTCTGTTGATACTGAATACACTTGTAAGTTCATCTATGGTAAGCTTATGTTCATAATTATTATATAGATAGATAAGGATAGAAAAAAGTCTGTCATCGACATGTTCCCAATAAGGCTCCTTGAAAGGGTTTTCTTCTATAAAAGTGTTATCAAGTATGAATAGAGCTTCTAAAAAAAAGCTACGGCTTCGACAAGGCCAATTCTCACGGGCTTGTGCTTGTGTTTCTTTAAATATATTATATAATAGTATTGAGATTTTTTTTGAAGTCATTGGGCCGATTGAAATCTTACCATAATAATCATCGTTTCGATTAACAAAAAACTTATTCCAGTAGCTGTCCTGTAGTAGGGTTAAAGAGCAATCTTCTGGGAGTTGTCTGGTTGTCACAAAATCAAGTGCACAATTTATGATAAGAGGATGAAAATAAAATGCTTTCAATGCAAGAGAGTCTGTTTTTTTGATTACTATGTGTTCTTTCTCATTGATACAGATGATACAAGGCGCCATGTAAAAATAGCGCTTTTCATTAATTGTTAATAGGCCAGAACCATTTTCAATCAAGATGAAGCAGAATCTAAAGTCAAGAGCATCAGCATTGTCCAAAGAGCGTCCCTCGTAATATTGCATTGGCAAATTATATTCAAAATCACGAGCATAGGTTGTTAGGCGTTCCATTTAATACCTCCCTGTGTTTGATTTTATAAATATATGATATATCTAAAACAAATAATATTCAATATTTATGCTATATTAAAATGTACTTTTTGATTTTAAATATTTTAAAGAAAAGCCAAGAATGAGGAAGCGATAGGAGTTATAGTATGATAAGAATAGGTAAAATCATGACGGGAGTTTTAATCTTAATAGTTGGGGTGATAGGTATGATCATGACGGTAAAAGCTACAACAGGAAAGCTTTTAACAGAACCGATGCTACAGTTACCAAAAGAGAATAGTGTTATGGTAGTTTGGTTCACTGATTTTAACGCAAAAGATAATGTGGTTTTGTATGGAAAAGAATTAAAAAATTCTACACAGGCGAAAACGATAAAACTATCCAGAGTGCGTACATTTGACAGTAAGAAGGTGAATGTCTGGCGGCATGAGGCTGTGGTGGAAGACTTACCGACATATCATGGCAATGAAGATGAGAAAGTTCCTTATTGTATTGAGAGCGATGGAGTAAGAAGCGCACAGTATTTTTTACAGGCAAAACCTGCAAAAGGTACGTCAATGCAGATATTATTAACATCCGATGGTCAGCTGAAAGAGATGGTTGCAGCAAATTTGCAAATATTGGAGAAGACAGTTGGACAGATAGATGCTGTCTTTTATGCAGGAGATTTGGTTAATATTCCGGATCAGGCAGATGAGTGGTTCAATTTTAATAATGAAACCAGCTTTTTTTCACTCATGCAAGGGAAGGCGTATAAGGAAATAAACGGAGTAAGTTATCGCGGGGCACCTCTATTACAGCAGGCTCCAATGTATACAGCAGTTGGAAACCATGAGTTTATGGGACAGTATAGCGATGCCTATGATTTGGGATTGCAATTTAATGATGTTAAGTTGGGTGATTATAACACAATCAGTTATGAAGAGATATTTTCCATGCCAAAGAATCAAAAGAATAGCGAATTATATTATGCGGAGACCATAGGCGATGTACGACTAATAGTTTTAAACGTGGCACGTATGTGGAGAAATAATGTTGTTGGTGAGAAAAGTAATTATTCTGAAGATGTGCGTAGTTTAGCGAACCCATTAATGACAAGCGGAGGTGCTATTATCTATGAACCAATCAAGAGAGGAAGTACCCAGTATCAATGGCTGGAACAGGAACTCCATAGCGAAGCATTTCAAGATGCAAAGTATAAAGTAGTCATGTTTCATCATCAAGTACATGGAATCGGTCTTAATGTTGTTCCTGCATTTACAGATCCAGTAAAAAAAGAGATTAAGGATGAAAATGGTAATGTGATGCAGATATTATATGAGTATCCGATGGAAGATGATCATTTAGTTAAAGATTTAGAACCATTACTTGATGAGGCAGGCGTAGAATTAGTATTTAATGGGCATTCCCATGTGTGGAATAGATTTCAAACACAAGGCGGGATGAATTATTTAGAGAGTTCAAATATTGGGAATTCATATGGTGCTTTTTATCAAGATAGGGAGAGAACAGAAATAATACCAGATAATATGACTTATTTTGATGCAAAGGATTTTGCTCTATCAGGCGATCCTTCTGGACTTAAGCCAATTGCACCGCTCTTTATGGATAGAAGAATTCCCTATATAACAAGCAATACGATTACGGTATTTTCGGTACTGAACACAAAAACAGGTTTGGTATCGAGTTATGCATATGATACAGAGAAACCAGATAAGGGTGCATATAAAATAGACTATTTTAAGCTGGGAGAAAAGATAAAATGATGACAATAGAACAGTTAGAAAAAGAATTATTTGAACAGAGCGAGAAAAAACAGATTATTTACAGCAAAAATATCATACCGGGTTCGAAACCATTGATAGGAGTCAAAGTCCCTTCGCTACGCCTATTGGCAAAGAAAATTGCAAAGGAGGACTATAAGTGGTTTCTTGAAAATTGTCCGGACACTTTTTTCGAATTTGAAATGCTACAGGCTTTTGTGATTGGATATGCAAAGGATGATATTAATAGTATATTGCATTATGCTGATATATTTATTCCCCAAATTCACGATTGGGCAGTAAATGATGCATTTTGTCAGACATTTACGATAGCAAGGAAGCATAGGGATATTGTATGGAACTGGCTGGAACAGTATACGATAGAGGAAGACATGAAAAATAAATACGGTGGGAGTGCTTCAACTGAATTTAAGCAAAGAGTGGTAGCAGTTCTGTTAATGAGTCATTTTCTTGTAGATGAATATATTGAGAAAGTTCTCGAAATGATGAATCGTTTGCAATGCAGAGAGTACTATACAGAAATGGGCATTGCATGGTGCGTGGCCACTGCCTATGCAAAATATCCTTCTCAAACACAAAGATTTTTAGAAGACAATAAGCTAACTGATTGGACATATAATAAAGCAATTCAAAAAATGATGGAATCCTTCCGCATTTCAGATCATGACAAACAAAGACTCCGAACTATGAAGCGAAAAAAAGAGTGTGGAGATTAAGAAGGATGGAAATATAATTGCAAAAAAATGCAAAATATTCACATATATAGTTGACATAAACATAGTAATATAGTAAAATAGCATTGTTACATAACGAAAATACATAACACAGATACATAACAAACATATATTATGGGAGTCACGATATGCCGCCAAAAGTCAGAATCGCAAAAGATATGATATTGGATAAGGCGTTTTCCATGACAAGAGAAAACGGCTTTGATAGTGTAACTGCAAGGGGCTTGGCAGATGTGCTGGGTTGTTCGACACAGCCAATCTTTCGTGTATATGAAACAATGGAGATGTTAAGGCAGGATTTGTGCGGCAAAGCACAAGAATTCTTTGCTTCATATATTAGCGAGTATCTTTCGGATTCAGCAAAGGGTGGCGCTGGAAAAAGCAAGACAGAAGGGGAACCAAAGTTTTTAAATATGGGAATCACATATATAGAACTTGCAAAACGTGAGACACATTTATTTAATTTATTATGTACCGGAATTCCTGGAACAGCTGAAACAGTTGAAACCGACAGTAAAAGTAATCTTCAGGTAAAAGAGAATGAGCTACTACTAATGGCAAGAATATTTTCGCATGGGATAGCTTCTATGATTGCAAATCGCAGTATTCATTTATCAGATGAAGAAATAAGGGAATTGTTAATGAAAGCATACAAAGCATTTGAAAATGAGTAAAGCACATTATTAGGTGAAAGAGGGCATCTACAATGATAAGTAAAAAGAAACGAAAGAGAATGCTTAGAAAATTAAAAAGAAATACATTTAAAACTATAAAATATTTATACTACAAATTAACACACCCCAAAATTAAGCTCAATATTTTAGGACCTGGAACAAAGATTTGCGAAGCTTGTGGTATATTGCTTATTGTAGCATTGGTATTTTACCTGATCAGCTTCAATAAAATATCATATATAATTTGTTGGGTGGATGCAATTATCTTTTTAATTTTACTTTTACTTCTTAAATTTGAACAATACCAGGATGATAGAGAATATGAGGAGTGGCAGAGAAGAAATTTTGAATCAAATCATGGCCACCAGTATTAATTTTAAAATGCCCAATATTTTGAGGGATTGCTTTCTGCTTATCAGGAGGCAGTCCTTCTTTTGAAAACCAGACAACAAAGCGCATGCTTGTTCGCGGATAAGAATTGTGATATGCTTGTTGCAATTAAAAATGAATAAAAATCAAATCAGATTAGGAGTGAATCAAGACATGAATGTAAAAAAATTAGAATATTTAACGCCACTGATAGAGAGCGAAATGGCTAAGGATAAGCTAAGAGGCATGTCGGTGCGTGTTATTCAGAATAATAAATGTGTGTTTGATAAACATTATGGCAGTGATAAACCAGACAGCATCTACCGTATTTTTTCTATGACAAAACCAATTACAAGTGTTGCAATCATGATTTTATATGAGCGTGGGCAGATTGACTTGCTTGATCCTATATCGAAATATATTCCTGCATTTAAAAATCAGACGGTAGTAGATCCACATATGGGTTCTGTTCCTGCAAAAGCGGAAGTGACAATACAGCAATGTCTTAATATGACATCAGGCATGGTATATCCAAGCCAAAATCATATAGCAGGAAGATATATGATGGAGCTATCTAATAAGATAAAAGAACGTATTGCTGCAGGAGAAAAAATAAGCACCTTGGAATGGTGTTCCATGATAGCAAAAGTACCACTAGCTTTTGAACCTGGCGAGCATTGGTTTTATAGTGTGTCGGCAGATGTGCTAGGGGGAGTGGTCGAAGTGGTTTCAGGTATGAAGTTCGGAGCATTCTTAAAGAAAGAGATATTGGAACCTCTTGATATGAGAGACACTGGGTTTTATGCAGATTTAGGTGATAAAGCCAACCGACTGGCAACCATGTATATGTGGAGAAATGAAGAAGGTCAGTTGACTGAGGCAGACAGAGATGCATTAGAGAATTTTGATTGTTTTACAGCAGTATATGGTACATCATACGAAGCAGGAGGTTCAGGCCTCTGCTCTACAATGGAAGACTATTCGCACTTTGCATTGATGCTACTGCATGAGGGAGTTTATGATGGAAAACAAATTCTCAGTCGCAAAACAATTGATTTTATGACTACAAATCAGTTGAAGCCAGAACAGAGAAAAGATATTTGGTTTGATAGTGCGTTGGGTTATACTTATAGTAATTTATTCCGTATTTTAGATCAAAAAGCGGAAGGGGCTACAAATGGCAGTTATCTTGAATTTGGGTGGGATGGTCTCACAGGTAATTATTTTATGGTAGATCCAGAAGAGGACTTAATTATGCTTTATTTTCAACAGATTAAAGAGGGGGCCGATCAAAGTCTTCGTAGAAAAATGAGGCAGATTGTATATAGCGCGATTTCATTACAAGGTTCGTGAAAGCGAAATTTGAGAAGCACCTTTATCATTAGCAAAAGCAGAGACCATTGTTGTCTCTGCTTTTGCGCTTTTAAAGATAATACTTTATTTTAATTATCAAATCTATAAAGTGGCGTATCCAAATCCATTTACAATAGCCTCGATGGGGATACCTTCTTTACAAATCGGACAATCTCTATGTGAATAATGTTTATAGTCTGGTAGGTCTGACATTGAAAAAAGATAATTAACTGTAATATTTGCAACTTTATTTACTACGCTAAAAATAGAAGAAATTGCAGTTATATTTCCTTTATAATAATCAATACATTCAAGGCATCTAGAAAGTGTTTTCCCAGTAGTAGTAGTAGCCATAAGAAGTAAAATGTTTTTATTCTCTAACATGGGAAGTAAATTCTGTCTGAAAATAAGTTGTCCAGTTGAATTATATTCGGGTGATACTATATATATAGTTTTATGTGCATTCATTGACATAATGCCGACACTGGATAATTCATCAGCCAGATAAGCTCCAATAACCTCACAACCATCCATACATATAATAGTGTCAACAATTGTATTGGTGCTGTACTTAGAGGCCAATGCTTTTGCAACAGCTTTTGCCTCACTTTGTCTCATTTTAACAATTGTCATATCAATATAATAATTAATATGAGAGTGAGAGGTCATGAAATGTCCAGGTATTACTCTTAGTCCAATATCAGGAAATTGTTTTGACATAATTTTCTTAACACGATTCTCCATATTATTTCCTCCTATTATGTAATTCAAGAACATATTACATATTCAATTTCTTTATACTTAATTATAATCGTAAATAGAATTTTCTACAAGTGTAATTTTATCCCATTTGAGAGGAAGAATGATTTGCATATGTGATACAAGTAATATATAATATATTTTAATAAAGGCGTTCTGCTCTTTCACAGAACGCCTTCTGCTATATAGAAATTAATCTCAGAACAGTATGTTGAAAAGTACATTGTGAATAGGGAGGTATCTTATGAGCGGATTAGGTCGAATCATTAGTAGTGGATTGAAGGGTTTTGACGATGCAGTTGACAGATTGCGTCTGGGAGATAATGTCGTTTGGCAGATAGATACGATTGAAAATTATCGCTTTGTGGTGGAGCCATATGTAGTGCAGGCAAAAGCAGATGGGCACAAACCAATTTATATTCGTTTTGGCTTGCATGAGCCTGTTATTCGGGATATAGAAGGAATCACGGTATATGAAGTTTCACCTGAAAATGGATTTGAAGATTTTGCAACACAGATACATAATATTGCTAAAAGAGAGGGACGGAAAGCATTTTATGTTTTTGACTGTTTGTCAGATTTATTAAAATTCTGGTATTCGGATTTAATGATTGGCAATTTTTTTATGGTGACTTGTCCTTATCTCTTTTCTCTTGATACAATAGCTTACTTTGCACTCCGCAGGGAGGTACATACATATGATACAATTGCAAGAATAAGAGAGACAACACAGCTTTTACTTGATTTATATTACGCAGAAGATGAGTACTATATACATCCGTTGAAGGTATGGCAGCGTTACTCACCTACCATGTTTCTGCCTCATAAAATAGCAAAGAGTGGTAGTACATCTATAACTTCGAGTGCAGAAACTGCAGAATTATTTTCGAATTTTGTTTTTGAAAGTGAGAGACTTGATTATTGGAATAGTACGATAAATCGAATCAAGGAAACTATGATATTAGGAAATCCCGAGGAGCAGGAGGAAGCAGTAAAACTTCTGGTATCTTTACTAATTGGGAGAAATTCGAAAATGTATGATATGTGTATCCGATATTTTACACTTTCAGACCTTTTACGAATTGCTTCAAGAGAAATCGGGTCAGGGTATATCGGCGGGAAAAGCGTGGGAATGTTAGTAGCACGCCGCATTATTACAAAAAGTGCTGATAATAAAGCATATTTTCAACCCTTTTTAGAGTCTCATGATTCATATTATTTGGGCTCAGATGTATTTTATACATATATTGTGCAAAACGAATTATGGGAACTTCGAACAAGACAAAAAACAGAAGAAGGGTATTTTCAATATGCAGATGAACTTCGTGAGAGATTGTTATCAGGGAAATTTCATGAGATTATAGAAGTACAGTTTATTCATATGTTGGAATATTTTGGACAAGCACCGATTATAGTAAGATCATCTTCCCTACAAGAAGATAGTTTTGGTAATGCTTTTGCAGGAAAGTATGAAAGCGTTTTTTGCGTTAACCAGGGAACGCCGGAGGAAAGACTTTTTGCTTTTGAAAATGCAGTAAGGACAGTTTATGCCAGTACTATGAATTTAGATGCACTTCATTATAGGAAAAATCGTGGGCTTGCTGATAAAGATGAGCAAATGGCAATTTTGATTCAACGTGTCTCCGGCGACCAATACGGTCAATATTTCTTCCCCCATGTAGCTGGTGTTGGCAATTCCTTAAACATGTATGTGTATGATGACAGCGTGGATATGAGCGCGGGTATGCTTCGACTTGTTTTTGGATTAGGGACCAGAGCGGTCGATAGGGTAATCGGTGAGTATGTACGTATTGTCACATTAGACGAACCATTAAGAAGACCACTAATCAGTATTGGCGATGAAGTGAAGTTTTCACAACATAATGTAGATGTTCTAAATCTTGATACAAATACGATACATAGTATAGGGCTGGAGGAAGCTATTGCAAGAGAAATAAAAGCAAATATGCAACTATTTGGACAAAAGGATCAAGAGGAAGCTAGAAGATTGAGAGAAATAGGGAGAGATGATTCATTAGCACCTTTTGTTTTAAACTTTAAAAAACTTTTGTCAGAAACAAAATTCCCGGAAGTCATGAAGAGACTACTGGCAGTATTGTCTGATAAATATAATTATCCTGTTGACATTGAATTTACAGCAAATTTCACCCCAGAAGGTAATTTTAAATTCAATCTTTTGCAGTGCCGTCCTTTACAGACAAAGGGAATAGGGAAAGCAGTGAAAATGCCGGAAAATATTAATCGTAGCGCATGCTTTTTTTATACACAGGGCAATTTTATGGGTGGTAATATCAGAATGCCTGTGGGGTATGTTATTCATGTAGACGTAATCGCATATTTGGAACTTATAGAGCGTGATAAATACATGGTTGCAAGACAAATAGGTATGTTGAATGAAGTCCTAAAGCATAAAAGTGCTATGTTGATCGGACCAGGAAGGTGGGGAACAACGACACCGTCACTTGGCGTACCTGTAAATTTTATGGAGCTTTGTAATATGTCTGTGGTTTGCGAGTTATCCTATAGCGAACGGGGCGTTACACCGGAATTGTCTTATGGTAGTCATTTTTTTCAGGATATTGTTGAGTCTGGTATTTTTTATGTGGCTCTTTTTAGAGAAAAAGATACGACAACTGTTAATGAAAACTATTTTAATCATGAAAATAATATAATAGCTACGTTATTACCAGGACATGACGAATTGTTGACAGATGTGATCAGAGTATATGAAACTCCGGGATTGCAAGTGTTTTCTGACATTACGAGTCAGATTGCATTATGTACAATGGAGTAATAAATATTCATTAAGCCATAAAACGGGGATACTCTATTTCAAGTATCCCCGTTATTTCTTAAAAATCCTTTATGGATGAGTCGTTATTCAACCCATAATAACAGTTACATTATATTCTGACTTACCTTTTTCATAAGGAATGATACAACCATCTATTTCCTTGCCATCTACAACCAGACTTTGAATACCCTTCTCTACATTGTTGGGATTAAGTATTTCTATATTATAAGTTCCTTCTCGGAATTTTCGTGTGATATTGAAATCACCGAAGCCCTTCGGCGTACAAGGGTTTACACTAAGGCCCTTGTGAGTAGGAGATATACCAAGGATATATTGTGAGATATTCACAAATGTCCAGGCAGCAGTACCAGTTAACCAACTGTTTTTAGCTTCGCCATGAAATTTTGCATCTCTGCCAGCAATCATCTGCGCATATACATAAGGTTCTGTTCTATGTATTTCACTTATTTCTTCTGTGTAAGCAGGACATGTTTTCTGATATATTTCAAAAGCCCTGTCTCCACGTCCAATCACAGTCTCAGCAATAGAAACCCAAGGGTTGTTATGACAAAAAATGGCAGCATTTTCCTTGTATCCAGGAGGATAGGAACTGATTTCGCCAAGCTCTAAATGATATTCAGTATAAGCTGGCTGTAGAACCATAGCACCATATTTTGTATCAAGTCTTTCTTTGACAGAATCTAGAGCTTTTTGGGCAAGCCCTTCTTTGACACCAATCCCGGCAAGAGAACAAAATCCTTGAGGCTCAATAAAAATCTGTCCTTCTTTACATTCTTTTGATCCGATTTTTTCCCCATATGCATTATAAGCACGGATGAACCAATCGCCATCCCAGCCAGCAGCTAAAACAGCATCATACATTTTTTGGACCTCTGAAAGCACACGACTTGCTTCTTCGGGTTTTCCAATTAATTCACACAACTCAGCATATTCTGTACCATATTTAACAAACATTCCTGCGATAAATACTGACTCAGCAACAGGACCGTCAGAGGGACCAAATGTTTGAAATGAATCACCAGGATTCTCTGAGAAACAGTTTAAATTCAAGCAGTCATTCCAGTCGGCGCGACCAATCAAAGGCAGTTGGTTAGGACCTTTATGATTAATAGTATAGTCAAAGGAACGAGTTAAGTGATTAAATAATGAAGCTGCTTTGCTCTCATCATTATCATATGGTGTCATAATATCAAGGATACTGGTATCGCCTGTTTCTTTAATATATGCAGAAGTACAAGCAATCAACCATAGAGGATCATCGTTAAAACCACTTCCAATATCAGAATTCCCTTTTTTGGTAAGAGGCTGGTATTGATGGTAAGCTCTTCCATCTTCGAACTGTGTAGAAGCAATGTCAATGATACGTTCTTTTGCACGATCAGGAATTAAGTGTACAAAACCTAGCAAGTCCTGGCAAGAATCACGAAAGCCCATACCACGGCCGATACCTGATTCATAGTAAGAAGCAGAACGTGACATATTAAAGGTTACCATGCATTGATATTGATTCCATATATTGACCATGCGGTTAACTTTATCATTTGATGAGGACACCGTATATTTTGAAAGTAATTCTTTCCAATAATTCTTTAGGATACTAAATGCTTTGTCAACATCTTCATCCGTTTGATAACGTGCCAGCATTGCTTCAGCAGGTTTCTTATTTATAATTCCGTGTGACTCCCACTTTTCATCTGATTTATTTTCAACGTATCCAAGTACAAAAACAAAAGATTTGCTTTCGCCAGGGGCTAAAACTACATTTATTTGGTGAGAGGCAATTGGAGACCAACCACTTGCAACAGAATTTGTACATTGACCGTTTTCTACCGCTAATGGTTTGTCAGCACCTCTGTATTGCCCTAAAAATTCATCTCTGCTTGTATCAAACCCATCAATCTTGCTATTGACGGAATAAACGGCATAGTGATTTCGACGTTCCCTATACTCAGTTTTATGATAGATAGTAGAACCAATAATTTCTACTTCTCCAATATTCAGATTTCTCTGAAAATTTGTCATATCATCCATTGCATTCCATAAACAGAACTCCACATAGGAAAATAATGAAATACTTTTTGCATGAGGAGAATCGTTTGTTAGTGTCACGCGATTTACCTCGCATGTATCCTTCATGGGGACAAAAGCGAGGCAAGATGCTTTGAGGTTATCTTTACTTGATGTAAAACTACTATATCCAAGCCCATGACGGCACTCATAAGAATCTAATTCTGTTTTAGAAGGCTGCCAACCAATGTTCCAAATATTTTCGCCATCTTTAATATAGAAATACTTACCATTTACATCGCCAGGTACATCATTATAGCGATAACGCGTAAGACGAAGAAGCTTTGCATCTTTGCAAAAACTGTAGCCTCCACATGTATTTGAAATTAATGAAAAGAACTCATCACAACCAAGATAATTAATCCATGGAAGCGGAGTTTTAGGGGTAGTAATGACATATTCAGCATTACTGTCGTCAAAGTAACCAAATTTCATAGCACACTCTCCAATCGTACAATTATAGATTTTAAGTAACAAACGATAACAATAGTGAATCGATTAAGTCAATTTACAGATTTGTCGTTTCTATGCAGAATTATACATGATAGTATTCATAAAATCAATACAAAATGTGAGAGTACAGTAAATACAAGCGTTTCGAGAATGATTATTTTGAAATGGTAAAAACAAATTGATAAATATCATTAAATAGTAGATAGTAAAACCAAACGTAAAGGTTTAAGTAAAAAATGATTATTGTAGCAATAATTGATAACTCAAACGCCTTAATTTGATAAAAGAGATGAAATAAAGTGTCTGTTTTTGTGCAAAAAGTACAAAATGTACAAAAATAATATAAAAAGTGTTGTAAAAATGTAAAATGTGTAATATAATAAACCTACGCAAACGATTAAGTCTTTAAGCTAAGCGGTACTATGCAGATTGAGGCTGAGGAGGAATACCAATAATGGTATCGATGAAAGATATAGCAGCCAAATGTGGTGTTTCGGTTGCAACTGTCAGTAAAGCGTTAAATGATCATGATGATATTGGTACGATTACGAAGCGTCAAGTAAAAGAAACTGCAAAAGAAATGGGGTATTTTCCTAATTCTTCAGCAAGAGCCCTTAAAACAAGGCGTACTTACAATATTGGAGTGCTATTTGTTGACGAAGGACGAAGTGGCTTGACACATGATTATTTTTCACATGTACTTGACAGCTTCAAAGTAACGGCAGAGCTTAATGGATTTGATATTACATTTATTAACTGCAATGGGCAAAAGGGAAGAATGTCGTATCTTGAACATAGTTTGTATCGCGGTGTGGATGGAGTGGTAATTGCCTGTGTAGATTTCTATGATCCAGATGTAGTGGAATTGATACATAGTGAATTGCCCGTTGTTACGATTGATCATGTTTTCGACTATAGAATAGCTGTTGTTTCAGATAATATTAAGGGAATGCAGGATTTGCTGCAATATGTATATGAAAATGGTCACAGAAAGATAGCCTATATTCATGGAGATGATACAGCAGTTACAAAGAATCGTCTTGGAAGTTTTTATAGGACATCGGAGAAATTAGGTATCGATATCCCGGACGAATATGTGAGAGCGGGGCGGTATAGAAATCCTGAGAAGGCAGCAGTACTTACAAAAGAGTTGCTGGAATTAAAAAATCCTCCAACCTGCATTGTTTATCCAGATGACTATTCCTGTATTGGTGGTATCAATGCGATTAAAGAGAAAAAACTTAAGATTCCGAGAGATATATCGGTTGTTGGTTATGACGGAACATATGTATCACAAATTATGGAGCCAAAACTTACAACTGTGCAACAGGACACACAAGAAATTGGCAGGATTGCAGCTGAAAAGTTAATTCGATTAATTGAAAATCCGAAGACTACTTTGATTGAAAAGATTGTAATCGAAGGAACAGTTTTAAAAGGTGGATCGGTAGGAATGATTCATTAAATATCATAATGGTATTGGTATCACTTTATAAAGCGATATTAATATAGATCTTACGTAAGTAAGAGGAAACCAAATAATGTTTTATATTCAGAGGAGGAACACAAAAGTGAAAAAGAAATTATTAAGCGTTTTGTTAACAACTGCAATGGTGGCTTCATTATTAGCAGGATGTGGAGCAAAAACAGAAGAAGCAGCTCCTGTAGAAGAAGCAGCAGCAACAGAAGAAGAA
>Ga0209373_10001816_pt1 | contig 23612 bp, 23 predicted proteins | sample Higcelweek5metaG_FD_187173 | JGI IMG/M metagenome (GOLD analysis project Ga0209373, IMG submission 187173) | Freshwater pond sediment microbial communities from the University of Edinburgh, under environmental carbon perturbations - High... | ecosystem: Environmental > Aquatic > Freshwater >... | reverse complement strand
CGACCGCAGTCAGTGCCAACCTTCCATAAAAGAGCGTCAAAAGCGTGAACATGGCGCCTTGCTTCACCCGCACCAGCTCCTGCGCGGCCTTGGAGAGCCACCAGAAGTTGAAGCTGATGATGAGCGCACCGGCGGCGAAGGACAGCCCCCAGTTGGAGAAGCCCGTCGCCAGACACGCAACCACCGTGCAACCGGTGGCCAGAAGAATCTGGTTGCGCATCAGCCTGCGCGCATCCGCCAGGGCGAACCCGCGGCGGAACAGCACGGCGTCTATTCTCTGGACAAGCGATTTCAGCATGAAGCCTCGTCAAACCCGGCCCCGGCATGGGTCGGATTCATTTCCCCGAACCGGAATCCCCGGTCCCTGCTCCTGTATCCCCCGATTCCTTTTTCTGGATGCGCTGGACTTCCAGAAACACATCGCGGAACCCCGCCACGATGCCAAGGAGAAGAAATATCACCAGCAACCAAGGGCTTGTTCCCAACCATTTGTCGAGAAAATACCCCATGGCCAGCCCGATGAAGGTGGATACCACCAACTGGAGACCAATGGTTCCAGCGGTGGAGAGCATCTCCATGGCGCCGGAAGGCTTGCCCTGATTGGGAAAGAACATGGTACACCCCGAACGGTCCGCTTATGGGCCAAAAGGCCGGGACGTTCATTTCTTCACAAGGAGAAGTAGCTAGCACAACACCCCGGGGCAGTCAATGCGGTTCGCGCTCTGAGCCATGCATTTTTCAGTTTTTCCCCCAGCCCCTCCGTCGCCCCGCGACACCGCTCTAGTGACAATCCCTGCGGAAGCCAGTACAGATCATGGAGCGGAGCACCATCGGCTTCCGCCTCCACACTTTATCATGGAAAGAGCATGACGAAAAAGACACCGACCATTCCCGCCCGCGCGGCCACTCCCCTGCCGCCGGAAAAATTGAAGAACCGCCTGGATCCCGCCACCCTGCCCTATGAGGACAGCCGCGCCGTGCCCAAGAAAAACGGCCAGGGAGGCTTCCAGCCGCGCGCCATGCAGGCCCTCGGCATGGCGCTCATGATCCCCGGCCTGGAATACAACGTGTTTGTCGCGGGCGAACCCGGCCTGGGGCGCACGCATTTCGTGCGGCATTTCCTCGCGCCGGAGGCGGCCAAGCGCCCCACCCCCTGCGACTGGCTCTACCTGCACAATTTCGAGGACGAAGACCGGCCCCTGGCGGTTTCGCTCCCGGCCGGGCAAGGCCGCGCCTTCAAAACCGGTCTGGCCAAGGCCCTCACCGACGTGCGCCAGACCATCACCGCCACCTTTGACGAGGACACCTACCGCCGCAAGCACGAGACGCTCTTCAAGCGCTTCTCGGCCAAGCGCGACAGCATCTTCAACAAAATGGAATCCATGGCCCGCACCAAGGGCTTCTCCCTCGACATGGACGACAGCGGCGGGCTCACCATCATGCCCCTGGTGGGCGGCAAGATCATGGGCGACGACGAATACGGCCGCCTGGCCCCGGCGCGGCGCAAGCTCCTCAAGACCAAGGGCGAGCACCTGCTGTCCGAGATCAGCGTGTTCCTGCGCAAGCTCACGTTGAGCGAGCAGGGCTTCCGCCAAAGCGAAAGCAAGCTGCACCGCGAAATCGCCCTGGAGGCGCTGACCGAGCACCTGAAGCCCCTGCGCAAGGACTTCGCCCTGGTGCCCCGGCTGCTTGAGCACCTGGCCGCCGTGGAAAAGGACGTCATCGAGAACATCAGCTACTACCTCCCGCGCGACGCGTCGGACAAGCCCGCCACAGCGGCCGCGGCCGCGACACAGCCCCACGGCCAGCACCCGGACGGCCACGTCCAGCCCCCGGCCGAGGACCCCAGCTACCGCCACGAGGTCAATCTCTTCGTCGACAACAGCAAGAGCGCCAAGGAAAAAGGCGGCGCCCCGGTCGTTGTGGAAGACCACCCAACCTCCTTCAATCTTCTTGGCAGCATAGAGCGCGAGAGCGAGCTGGGCGCATTCTACACGGACTTCACCCTGGTGCGCGCGGGCAGCCTGCACCGCGCCAACGGCGGCTTCCTTATTATTAATGTAGAGGATCTGCTGGGCAACCAGGGCTCTTGGGAAGGGCTGCTGCGCGCCCTGCGCCTGGGCAAGCTGCGCATGGAGGATCCGGGCGACGCCGAGCAGGCCAAGACCCGCACCATCGAGCCCGAGCCCATTCCGCTGGATCTCAAGATCATCCTGGTCGGCACGGACGAGGCCTACGAAACCCTGCTGACCAACGACGACCGCTTCCGCAAGCACTTCAAGCTCAAGGCCCACCTGCAGGGCACTGTGCCGCGTACGGCCCAGAGCATCCGCAATTATCTCACCACGCTGGCGGGCATCATCGACGAGGCCAAGCTGCCGCCCTTCTCCCGCTCCGCACTGGCCGGGCTGGTGGACCACGCCAGCCGCCTGGCCGAGGACCAGAAGCAGCTCACCCTGTCCTTCACCCAGGTGCGCGGCCGCATGATCGAAGCCGCGGCCATTGCCCGGCGCGACGGCCGCGAGCTGGTGGAGGCGACGGACCTGGCCCGCGCCGTGGCCGAGAACGACTTCCGCGCCAATCTGTTTGAAGAAGAATTCATGGCCGACTACGACCGCGAGATCATCAAGGTCGCCACGGGCGGCACGGCCGTGGGCCGCGCCAATGGCCTGTCGGTCACGCTCTTCGGCGACTACGAGTTCGGCCTGCCGCACCAGATCTCCTGCACGGTTGGCGTCGGCCACGGCGGCATCCTCGACCTGGAGCGCGAGGCCCAGCTGGGCGGCCCCATCCACACCAAGGGCATGATGATCATCAAGAGCTGCCTGGTGCGCCTGTTCGCCCAGGACAAGCCGCTGGTGCTCACGGGCAGCCTGTGCTTCGAGCAGAACTACGCCGGGGTCGAGGGCGACTCCGCCTCCGGCGCGGAGCTGGCCGCGCTCTTGTCCGCCCTTTCCGGCACGCCCATCGACCTCTCTCTAGCCTTCACCGGCGCGGTGAGCCAAAGCGGCGCCATCATGGCCGTGGGCGGCGTGAGCCGCAAGGTGGAGGGCTTCTTCGAGGTCTGCCGCAGGCGCGGGCTCACGGGCAGGCAGGGCGTGCTCTTTCCGGCGGACAACTCCGTGCACCTGATGCTGAAGGACGAAGTGGTGGAGGCCGTGCGCGCGGGCAAATTCCACCTCTACCCCGTGGCCAGCATTGAGCAGGCCATGACCCTTTTGACCGGCCTGCCCGCCGGAACCCGGCGCAAGGACGGCCGTTACACGCCGGGCTCGCTGTACAGCTTGGTTGACGCGCGCCTGGCCGAACTGACCAAGCTGGCCGCCCAGGCCGAAAACCCGCGCAAGGGAAGGGGCTAAACCGTGTCCAAAGCCTGGATAAGGGCCAAGCTGCCCGAGTTTGTGCGCGACATGTTCCGCAACTTCTGCCTTTCCAGCAAGGCGCTGGAGGAGCAGTTCCGCTCCTTCGACCACGAGGGCTCTGTGGCCTTCACCATCCTGCGCGACTTGATCGGCCAGGAGATGGACAAGGGCCTGCTGTGGCGCATGAAGGACACGGCCCACCACGTGTTCCGCAACGACCCGGAGACGCCCTTGACCGGCCAGTTTCTCGACTGGGGCCTGGGCTACATCTTCCACGAGACCATAAAGCTGAAGGAAGACGCCTACCAGGCCCTCACCTATGCGCCGTGGTTCCTGGCCCTGCGCGGCCGCGACCTGCCCGAGGCCGAGCGCGTGGTCGTGGAGGAGCTGTTCCAGGTGCTGCGCCAAACAGAAGAAAGCATGCGCCGCGAAATCGACCGCATCCGCTTCATCATGTCGCAAAGCCGCCAATTGCTTTCCATTTACCTTGCCCGCCACAAAGAAAACGCACTCTTGGCGCGCTATCTGTTCTCGCAAAACGCCCTGGTGCGGGAGGTCTTCGGCGCGGACTACGACCACCTCATCAGCACCGTGTACGGCGACCACCCGGAGCGTATGTTCGTGCTGGCCGCACAAAGTTTGCGTTTAGGGGGCTGGGTTGATGAAGCAGCCCTTGCAGTACAGGGGGCGTTGGGTATAAACCCCTCCGACCGTCTGGTGCTTCAGGAGAAGAAAATTCTCGACAACTGGAGCCAAAGGATGGCGACTTAAGCTTGACAGTTCTAGGTTGCCAGGAATATTCTTAAGTTCCCAACGGAGGAGGGAGTTAACTATGAAAAAGCTCATGCTGCTTACTGTTGCCTGTTGTGTTGTTTTCGCCCTTGGTTGTGCCAAGAAGGTTGAGCCCGCGCCCGCGCCTGCGCCCGCGCCCGCTGCCGTTCAGAGCCGCGAAGTGGCCCCTGCGCCGATGTCTCCTCGTCAGATTTTCGAGGCCGACTACGCCAAGCTGCCCACTTCTTACACGGTTGTGAAGGGCAATTGCCTGTGGTGGATCTCTGAGTTCAAGCAGATCTACAACGACCCCTTCATGTGGCCCATGATTTTCAAGGCCAACCGCGCCAAGATCAAGAACGCCAACTTGATCTACCCCGGCCAGACCTTCGACATCCCCCGCACCTTTGCGCTGGATGACGTCAAGGCCGCCCGCCACAAGGCTGGCAAGTCCAAGAAGAAGTCCGCTCCTGAGAGCAAGGCCAATCTGCCCGCGGACATCCGCGAGGCTCTGGGCTACGGCTTCTAGTCCCCTCGGGACACTCGGCAATGGTGGGCGTCCGGTCGAAAGACCGGGCGCCTTTTTATTTGCCCAAAAGCCGCGTCCGCACCTCTTGCAATCCACGCAACCCTGGACTACTCTAGATAAAGTTTAGGCTTACGTCTTCCCTATCCGCAAAACACCCCTCGGAGGGCCCCATGAAAGGACCTCGCCACCTTGCCCCGAAAATCGCCCTGGCCCTGACGGCCTCCTTGCTGCTGCCTGCCTGCGCGGCGCGCAAGCCCATTCCTTCCGACCCGCCCGAGGTGCGCACCGAGGCCATGGTGCGCGGCAAGGGACACCCCGCCGGAGCGAAACCCGTTGAGCAGCCGGCGCAGGCAGCGGCGCAGGCGCTCCAGGGACCGGTGGTGGAGACAATCATCGCCGAGAAGAAGGACCCGCAGACCACGGACGCGCAGATCAAGACCGCCGTGGCCAAGGTGGATGCCCGGATGTCCGAGGTCACGGCGGACGCACAGATGGCGGCCAAGCCGGAGCCTGCCGTCGTGCCAGCGGCCGAGGCCAAGCAGCCGGAAGCGCCCGCGGCCAAGGCGGTTGCGGCCGATTCCGCCGTCAAGCCCGCCGAGCCGAGGCAGCCCGAGGCCAAGCAGCCCGAGGCGAAGCAGACGGAAGCCAAGCAGGAAAGCGCGACGCAGGAAGGCGCGGACGGCAAGAAGGCGGAAGCGGCCCCGAAGGCAGAGGCGGCGCAAGCCAAGGACTCCACAAAGGATGCGGCCAAGGATCCGGCGCAGACGCCGCGCGTCTACATGGTGCAGATCGCGTCATTCAGCACGGAAAAGAACGCCGATGCGGCGCTCACCTGGCTCAAGGACAAGGGGTATTCTGAAGCGCGCGTGGCGCGTGCGGAGCAGGCCCAGACGGTGTACCACCGCGTGCAGGCCGGCCCCTTCCAGGACCTCGCGGCTGCGCGCAAGGCCCTGGAGGAACTGAAGGCCGACTGGCCGCAGGCGTTTATTCCAGCGGATTAAGCTCGGCCCTAAACTTCCGCGACAAGCGGAACACCACGACCTTGCGCGGCGGCAGGGTGATGCTCTCGTTGGTCTGCGGATTGCGGCCCCGGCGCGAGTTCTTGTCATAGGCCTCAAACTTGCCGAACCCGCTCACCAGCATGGCGTGGTCCTTTTTGATGGCCTGCTTCATCAGCTCAAGGGTGGCTTCCACCAAGTCCTTGATCTCCGCGCGGTTGCGGTCCGTCTTCTTGTAGATGGCATCGACGATGTGCGCTTTGGTCAGGGTTTGACCGCTCATGAAACCTCCGTGGGGTTCCCGTGTTTTCAGCCGATGGCAGACCGAATGGCCTGCGTCAGCTTCTGCATTTCCTCGACACTCTCATAAGCGTGCTGAGTCCAGAGGGTCAGTCCGTCCCCGGCGTGACGCGGAATCAGGTGGAAATGGGCGTGATGCACCAGCTGTCCGGCGGCCTCGAAATTATTCATGCCGACATTGAGCCCTGCGGCTCCCGTGGCCGTCATGACCGCGCGTCCCACGACCTGAAGCGCCGTGGTCAGCTCCCGGCCAAGGTCGGGCGGCACATCGAACAGCGTGGCGTAGTGCTTTTTGGGCACCACAAGGGCATGGCCCTTGTTCACCGGCGCAATGTCCAAAAAGGCGTAGATCCCGCCATGATCGTAAATTTTGGCCGAGGGAATCTCGCCTGCGATGATCTTACAAAAGATGCAATCTTGATTCACGGCGCGCTCCACGTTTGAAACCACCCAACTGTGCACAATCATTACCCGGATACGCGGAAGAGTTCAAGAGCTTTTCCACGTATTCCGCAACAAATATCACGTGAACGTCAAATTCCCAGGCCGCTGATGAAAAACTGCTCCGCCGCGCGGGCCTGCACGATGCGCGCCCCTGGGGCGATGTCCTGGGTCACCCAGACGTTGCCGCCGATGACCGCGCCCTGGCCTATGGTCACGCGGCCCAGAATCGTCGCGCCCGCGTAGATGGTCACGTCGTCCTCCACGATGGGATGGCGCGCCAGGCCCTTGACCAGCCTGCTGCTGGAGTCCTCCTTGGGGAAGCTCTTGGCCCCCAGGGTGACGCCCTGGTACAGGCGCACGTTCTGGCCGATGATGCAGGTCTCGCCGATGACCGTGCCCGTGCCGTGGTCAATGAAGAAGCGCGGGCCGATGTGCGCGCCCGGATGGATGTCGATGCCGGTGTCGGAGTGGGCCATCTCGCCTATGATGCGCGGGATGATGTCCACGCCCAGATGGTGCAGCTGGTGGGCGATGCGGTGGTTGGTCAAAGCCTTGATGCTGGGGTAGCAGAAGATGGTTTCGCCCGGGGTCTTGGCCGCGGGGTCGCCGTCAAAGGCCGCCTGCACGTCGCCGGCCAGCAGCTCGCGCACGTTGGGCAGGCGCCGCACAAACTCCAACGCCACGGCCTCGGCCCGAGACTCGCAGTCCGTGCAGGGCTGGCGGTTGTTCTTGGAGCACACGAAGCAGTAGCCGCGGTTGATCTGCTCGGACAACAGCTTCAGCACGCGGTCCAGCGCGCTGCCGGTGTAGAACGGCATGGTGCGGTCGCTCACGTCCGAGGGGCCGAAAAAGCCCGGGAACAGCACCGCGCGCAGCAGCTCCACTATCTCCACCAGGGCGTCCAGCGAGGGCATGGCCTGGTCGCGGCTGATGTGCAGGCAGGCGGACTCGCAGGCGCCGGGCGCGCACAGGCGCGTCACCGTGTCCGCAAGCACCTCGTCCTTGTCCAGCGGCGTGACCAGCGGGAACTCGTCGATCATACCCGCCCCCTACTCCGCCTCGGCGAAGAGCGGTGTTGAAAGGTACCGCTCGCCGGTGTCGCACACGATGAACACGATCATCTTGCCAGCCATTTCCGGCCGGGCGGCCAGCTGCATGGCGGCAAAGGCGTTGGCGCCGGAGGAGATGCCGCAGCTGATGCCTTCCTCGCGCATCATGCGCCGGGCGGTGTCGAAGGCGTCCGGCGCGCCCACCTGGATGATCTCGTCGTAAATTTTCGTATCCAGCACGCTGGGCACAAAGCCCGCGCCAATGCCCTGGATCTTGTGCGGGCCAGCCTTGCCGCCGGAAAGCACGGGCGAATCGCTGGGCTCCACGGCAATGGCGCGCACGCCAGGCTTCTTCGCCTTCAACACCTGGCCCACTCCGGTCAGGGTGCCGCCCGTGCCCACGCCGGCCACAAAGCAGTCCACTTGGCCGTCCGTGTCGTCCCAGATCTCCACCGCGGTGGTGGCCCTGTGGGCCGCCGGGTTGGCCGGGTTGTCGAACTGCATGGGCATGAACGCGCCCGGGGTCTCGGCCACGATGGCCGCGGCCTTGCGGATGGCCCCGGTCATGCCCTCGGCGGCAGGAGTCAGCACGATCTGCGCGCCATAGCCCGCGAGCAGCTTGCGGCGCTCCACGCTCATGCTCTCGGGCATGGTGAGCACCAGCTTCATGCCCTTGATGGCGCAGATGAGCGCCAGGCCTATGCCCGTGTTGCCGCTGGTGGGCTCCACAATGAGGCTCTGCGTGGTGATGCGCCCGGCCTTGAGAGCCTCTTCGATCATGCTCGCGCCGATGCGGTCCTTGATGGAGCCGCCGGGATTGCGGGACTCCAGCTTGGCCAGCAGGGTTGCGCCGAGGCCTTCGGACAATTTGTTCAGCCGGACCAGCGGCGTCTTGCCGATGAGCTCCGCCATGGATTGCGCGATGTTCATGCTGTGCTCCTTGATGGTAAGGGCCGGTTCATGTTCCGCAGCCCTTGATCGCCCTGTATTTGCCGAAGTCTTTTACCGGCTTACGCCTGGTCGGCAACTTCAGCAAGCGTGTGCCAGGTGGAATTTGCTGCGCCTCTTCCTTGGTCGTTCCGGCGCCGGTTGCGGCGTCCGGTCAGAGGAGAGGGAGCGCGGGGAAGGCATCCCCCGGCTCCCTCCCGGCATTGAGCGTCAACAGCTGCAGGCGGGCTTCTTCGGGTCGACGGGATCGGCCGCGCCCTGCTTGTAGGGCGAGATCTTGCGCAAGGTTTCGATGATGGGCGGCACGTTCTTGATGACGTAGTCCACGTCCTCGTCCGTGGTGTAGCGCGAGAGGGAGAAACGGATGGAGCCGTGGGCGAAGGTGAAGGGCACGCCCATGGCGCGCAGCACGTGCGAAGGCTCAAGCGACCCCGAGGTGCAGGCCGAGCCGGAGCTGGCGGCGATGCCCAGCTGGTCGAGCAGCAGCAGAATGGCCTCGCCCTCAACGTACTTGAAGCTGATGTTCGAGGTGTTGGGCAGGCGGTCCTGCTTGTGGCCGTTGAGCCTGCTGTCGGGGACCGCGGCCAGAAGCGCGGTCTCCAGCTTGTCGCGCAGGGCGCGCACGCGGGTGTTCTCCACGGGCAGGTGCGCCTTGGCCGCGCGGGCGGCCGCGCCGAGGGCGATGATGCTTGTGGTGTTCTCGGTGCCGGCGCGGCGTCCGTGCTCCTGGTGGCCGCCGATGAGATACGGCCGGTAGGGCAGCTTGCGCCGCACGTAAAGCGCGCCGATGCCCTTGGGCGCGTGCAGCTTGTGGCCGGAGAGCGAGAGCATGTCCACGTCGAGCTCGTTCAGGTTGATGTCCACCTTGCCCACTGCCTGCACGGCGTCTGTGTGCATCATGATGCCGCGGCGCTTCACCAGCTTGGCGATTTCCGGAATGGGGAAGATGACGCCGGTCTCGTTGTTGGCCCACATGATGGACACGATGGCCGTGTCGTCCGTGAGGCTGTCCTCCAGCTCCTTCATGTTCAGGCGGCCTTCGCTGTCCACGCCCAGATAGGTGACGCGGTAGCCTTGGCTGCGCTCCAAAAACTTGCACAGCGAGAGCACGGCCGGGTGCTCCACGCGGGTGGTGACGATGTGCCGCTTCTCCGGCTGGGCGGCCAAGGCGGAGCGGATGGCGGTGTTGTCGCTCTCCGTGCCGCAGGAGGTGAAGATGATCTCATCCGTGGCGCAGCCAAGCAGATCGGCCAGGCTTTCTCGCGCCTCGCGCATCTCCTTGCCCACCGCGCCGCCGAAGCTGTGCATGCTGGACGGGTTGCCGTAGCGTTCGGAGAAGAACGGCATCATGGATTCAAGCACTTCGGGCGCCACGCGGGTGGTGGCGTTGTTGTCCATGTAGATGACGGGCTGAGTCATGGCCTTACACCTCCCGCACCTGGATTTCAGGGTCGACCTTGTCGCGCAGGATGCGCTCCACAGTGCCGTGCACCGTGGCCTGGCTGGCCGGGCAGCCCACGCAGTGGCCGCGCAGCGTCACGGAGACAACCAGCCCCTCCACATCGGCAAGCTCTATGTCGCCGCCGTCGAGCTGGAGCCGCGGGCGGATTTCCTTCTCCAGCACTTCCTCGATCATGCGCATGCGCTGAATGTTGGTGAGCTTCTTGGGCGCGGGGGCTGGCACGGGGGCCGCCTCGCCGCGCGCCTGGGCGATGAGCTCGGCGATCTTCTCATGGCACTTGGCGCAGCCGCCGCCGGCCTTGGTGTAGTAGGTCACGTCCTCAACGGTCTTGAGGTCGTTCTCGCGCACGGCCTCCAGAATCTGGTGGTCGGTGACGCCGAAACATTCGCAGACGATCTCGCCCTCGGAATGCTCCACGCTGTCCACCTTTTCGCCGCGCCACTGCTTTATGGCCGCCTCAAGGGCCTCCTGCCCCATGACGGAGCAGTGCATCTTCTCCTTGGGCAGGCCACCCAAAGCGCTGGCGATGTCCTTGTTGGAGATCTTGAGGGCCTCGTCCACGGTCTTGCCCTTCACCAGCTCGGTGAGGGCGGAACTGGAGGCGATGGCGCTGGCGCAGCCGAAAGTCTGGAAGGTGGCGTCCTTGATGATGCCGTCCTCGATCTTGAGGAACAGCTTGAGCGCGTCGCCGCAGGCTATGGAGCCCACTTCGCCCACACAGGTGGCGTCCTTCATCTCTCCGACATTCTTCGGATTCAGAAAATGTTCCTTGACGATATCAGTGTATTCCCACATGGCGCATCTCCAAAAATCGCTGATTGGCGCGGGCGAAAGGCGGGCGCATTTTCCTAAAATACACACCGTTTGGCTGCGCGCAAGGGGCCGGGCTCAAACTTTATGAATTTAGTCGGGTTTTGCCGCCGCCCCCCCGCACTGCTGCCCGCTCCGGCGCACGCCCCGGCGATGTCCGGCAAGGCCCTCGGCATGGGGTTCTCCGCCCTGTGCCATTCTGGAAGGGATGCTTGCCCTTGCAAGAACGCATGCATTGAGGATCCGTCTTTTTTCGCCAGCGGACTTGTATGTCCGGAAAGATATAATTAGACTCTCAGGCAAGGATGGACTTGCGCCCCCGCGCACCACGCAACGCATCATCTCTGGAGGTTCCCCCCGATGAAGACCTATCAGCAGTACATCAACGGCACATTCCAGGATTCCCATTCCAAGGACATGATCGAGGTCCTCAATCCGTTCACGGAGAAAGTCATCGCCCTGGCGCCCAACGGCGACGCGGTCGACGCGGCCAAGGCCCTGGAGGCGGCGGAAAAAGCCCAGACCGCCTGGGCGGCCAGAACCGCCAGCGACCGCGCGTCCTACCTCAAGAAGATGGCCGCGGCCATCCGCGCCAACCGCGTGGAGCTGGCCAAGACCCTGGCCGAGGAGCAGGCCAAGGTCATCGGCCTGGCCCAGGTGGAGATCGACGTCACCGCCGACTACTTCGACTACTATGCTGGCTGGGCCACAAAATACGAGGGCGAGGTCATCCAGAGCGACCGCCCTGGCGAGAACATCCTGCTGCTGCACCAGCCCATCGGCGTCATTGTGGGCATTTGCCCCTGGAACTTCCCGTTCTTCGTCATGGCCCGCAAGGTCGCGCCCTCGCTGCTCACCGGCTGCGCAACGGTCATCAAACCCAGCAGCGAAACCCCCTGCACCACCTTCGAGTTCGCCAAGCTGGTGGATCAGATCGGCCTGCCCGCAGGCGTGCTGAACTTCGTTTCCGGCCGGGGCAGCACCCTGGGCAACGCCCTGGTCAAAAGCCCGGTCACCGGCATGGTCACCCTCACGGGCAGCGTGGAGGCCGGGCAGCAGATCATCGCCGCCACGGCCGAGAACATCACCAAGACCTCCCTGGAGCTGGGCGGCAAGGCCCCGGCCATCGTCTGCGCCGACGCCGACCTCGACCTGGCAGTGAAGGCCGTGGTTGGTTCGCGCGTCATCTACTCCGGCCAGGTGTGCAACTGCGCGGAGCGCGTCTACGTGGACGCCAAGATCGCCGACGAGTTCATGGACCGCATGGCCACGGCCATGGCCGCCGTGACCTACGGCGATCCCTTCGACAACCCGGACATGAGCTGCCAGATCAACCGCGAGCAGCTGGCCAAGATCGAGGCCATGGTCGCCCGCGCCAAGGAGCAGGGCGCGCAGGTCGTCACCGGCGGCGAGCGCCCGGCCGAGCCCAAGACCGGCGCGTTCTACAAGCCCACGCTTCTTGGCGGCTGCCGTCAGGACATGGAGATCATGCGCAAGGAGATCTTCGGCCCGGTGCTGCCGGTCATGAAGGTCTCCGGGCTGGACGAGGCCATCGCGCTGGCCAACGACTGCGAATACGGCCTCACCTCGTCCATCTTCACCAACAGCATCGGCAGCACCATGCGTGCGGTGAACGAGCTGAAGTTCGGCGAGACCTACGTGAACCGGGAGCACTTCGAAGCCATGCAGGGCTTCCACGCCGGGTGGCGCAAGTCCGGCATCGGCGGAGCCGACGGCAAGCACGGCCTGTTCGAATACCTGCAGACCCACGTGGTCTACATCCAGCATTAGCCATACCCGCAATAACCGCAAAGGCCGGCTTCGTTCGCGCGGGGCCGGCCTTTTTGCTGCCAGTCTTCCCACTCGCGCCGACGCAGCCCCTCCAGTTCTCCTTTGCCCGCGCCCCTTGCCCGCGCCAGGCTCACGCGGTACACCCGCCCCATGCTGCTCGACCTCAAGATCGCCCTGGCCTCCCTTTCGGCCCACAAGATCCGCGCCATCCTGGCCATGCTCGGCGTGTTTCTGGGCGCGCTGTCCTTCAACGGCGTGCAGCACGTGGCCGAGGCCATGTACAAAAACGCCGAGGCCGAAGCCGAGAAGCTCGGGCCCGGGCTTTTCGCCGCGCTGGCGGGACAGGTGCGCTTCACCCAGGGCGGCGGGGCGCGCAGCCAGGCCACGCAACGCACCTTCACCGTGCAGGACGCCCAGGCCCTGGCCGACGGCGTGCCCGGCGTGCTCGCCCTGGCGCCCTTTTACCAGAACACCATGCCCATCCGCGCGGGCGGGGTCACGGTGAACACGCAAATGGTCGGCACCTGGCCGCAGTACGCGCAGGTGCGCAGCTTCCAGGCCGACATCGGCCGGTTCCTCGTGGACACGGACGTGCGCGACATGGAGCGCGTGGTGGTGCTGGGCCGCAAAATCGCGGAGCGGCTGTTCGGCACGCCCGAAGCGGCGCTGGGCAAAGAGGTGCAGGTGTTCCGCGCGCGCTTCACCGTGGTGGGCGTCATGGAGGCCAAAGGCCGCGACCTCACGGGCACGGACCAGGACGAGCAGACCTTTCTGCCGCTCACGACCTTTCTGCGCCGCGCGGCCAATCAGACCTGGATAACCGGCGCATACCTCAAGCTGGCCGAGGGCATGGACATTGACCGCGTGCGCGCCGCGGCGGGCGCGGTGCTGCGCCAGCGCCACCACCTGGAGGGCAAGCAGGACGACTTCAGCCTGCTGACCCCGGCGGACGCCATGCAGCTGCGGCGCGAGGCGCTGGACCTGGTGCAGACCCTGGGGCTCATCACCTCGGTGATCTCCTTCGCCGTGGGCGCCATGGGCATCCTGTCCATCATGGTGCTCATGGTGCAGGCCAGGCGCACGGAGATAGGCATCCGCAGAGCCGTGGGCGGCAGCCGCAAGAACATCACGCGGCAATTCTTGCTGGAGGCGGGCATAATGGCCGGGGTGGGCGGAAGCCTGGGCGTGTTCGCCAGCATCGCCCTGGTGGAGCTGGTGTGCGCCCTGGCGGGATTTCCGTATGTGCTGGAGCCGGTGTTTTCGCTCTCCACCATGGCGGGCTCGGTGCTGCTGGGCCTGGCCGCGGGGGCGTACCCTGCCCGGCAGGCGGCGCAGATAGAAATTCTGGCCGTGCTGTCCGCCTGATCCCCACCCCATCTTTTCAGACGGACGTGCAGGGCATGCTCTCCCCCCTCGCGGACCCGGCGGCGGCGTGGAGGCGGGCCTGATGATCTTGCGCGCTGCGGGCTAGCCCAGAAAGAACTCGCTTGAGGAGTCGAACAGGCGCTTGCAGTCCTTCTTCAGGGTGAAGAGCTCCGGATCGCGCAGCATGGTGTCCAAAAGCTTGATGATGACCCGGCGGGTGATTTCGCCCACGAGCACGCCGTTGCCGTCCACTACGGGCAGCGCGGTGATCTTGCGCTCGCGCAGCAGCAGACGCGCGTCGAGGAAAAGCCCGGTTGGCGCCACTGTGGGCAGGTCCGTGCGCATGATGCGCGCCACGGGCAGGTCCTTCTTTTCCGACAAGGCGCAGCTGATGCGCCGCAAGGCCTCGGCATCGGCGACAACGCCCTTCTCGTGGCCGTCCACCACGTCCTTTTCGAGGAACAGCCCCAAAATCTCCATCATGGTCACCACGCCAAGAAGCACACCTTGCCCGTCCACCACATAGGTGTAGCGCGAGCGGCTGCCGGGGTTGGCATACCATTCGATAAGCCTGGAAACCGGCTCGTCGGGTCCAACCCGGGTCGGATCGTGCCGCATGATCTGCTCAATGCGCATGGCGCTCGCCTCCGGCTGATGGTGTGGCGTTTATGCTGTGTGAGACTCCTGGTCCTTCATGGCGCTTTCGCGGTCCGCTAGAGCTCCGCGCCCTTGGGCCGGAATGCGGCCGCCCGGACGTCGAGACCCTCGCGCTCGGATGCGGACAGGGCCTTGGTGGCCTGTTCGCGCGGCTTCTTGGCTTCGGGCAGGCCGTAGCGCGCAGCCACGGAGAGCCAGTAATAGGCCTCGGCGACGTTCTTGGCCAGGTCGCGGCCCTCAAGCAGCAGCAGGCCGAGGTTGTACTGGGCCTTGGGGTCGCCCATCTCCGCGGCGCGGGTGAACAAGCGCTGCGCCTCGGCCGCATCCTTGGGCACGCCCTTGCCCTCAAGCAGCAGCAGCGCCAAGTTGCACATGGCCCCGGTGTGGTTGTGGTTCGCGGCCTCGCGGTACCAGCGGGCGGCGGCGGCGTTGTTCTGCGGCACGCCCTGGCCCTGCTGGCAGTGCAGAGCATAAGAGTACTGGGCCCGGCCGTGGCCGCTTTTCGCGGCAAGCTCCAGCCAGTGGGCTGCCTTGGCCGTATCCTTGGGCACGCCGATGCCCTGGGCGTACATTTGCGCCAGCAGATACTGGGCACGGGAGTTGTTGCCCTCGGCGGCCTTCTGCATCCAGCTGGCCGCCTTCACGTCGTCGCGCTCCACGCCGGCGCCGCGCGTGTAGGCCAGGGCCAGGCCATACATGGACTTCACATGGCCCTTCTTGGCCGCGGCTTCGTAATAATGCGCCGCCTGGCTCAAGTTCATGGGCACGCCGTGGCCCGAACTCAAGATCTCCGCATAATTGTACATGGCGGCCACAATGCCCTGGTCCGCGGCCTTCTCGTACAGCGCAGCGGCCTGGGCGGTGTTCTTGGCCACGCCGTGGCCTTGGTCGTAGGCCAGGGCCAGGTTGAACTGGGCGTCGGCAAAGCCTTTTTCCGCGGCCAGGGTCCACCAGCGCACGGCCTCGGCCGGGGACTTGGACGTGCCGTTGCCCGTGGCCAGAAGCACGCCAAGCTCGTTCTGGGCGTGCACATCGCCCGCCTGGGCCTTGGCCAGGGTGGCCCGGAACTTCGGGCTGGTGGCGGGCTCGGCGTCCGGCTCCAGCACGGAGGGCTGCGCCGGGCTGGTCTTGCTGGCCCAGGCTGCGCCGGGCTGGGCCAGGGCGCAAAGCAGAAGCGCGGCCGCGCAAGCGGACCGCAACGAAGTGGATTTAGGGACGAATGCCAGTCTCGACACGAGCGGAATACCTCCTGGGAGCGTGGCGCGCCGGGCGAACCGCCGACGCGAAGAACAGTGTAGGCTGTGCCGGGCCCGATGTCCACACCTGCCCCATGTTGGCGGCTTGCGCAACACAACCTGCCGCCACGACGGGCCCAGCACTGCAACACAGCCATTTTATCCCAGCTGCGATCATTTATAAAACCTTTAAACGTAGAAACTCGAACTATAGAAAGCAAACAGGTTAATCTATAGCTGCTCGCACAGAAAAAATGTGGACATGGATTACTGCGTTATTTAGATATACGAAAAACGTTGCACCCGGTACGCCACACAACGCGCACTGCGATGCGGGAGGATAATGATCATGCCGTGCCTGTTATTGTTCAAAGATGCGTTAGGGTGGCTGCCCTCAGCTCAACAGTTGCTTCGATTCGGATTCCGAGTCTCCGCTGCCGCATTGCCGGAGCACACGTTGGCGCACGGCCAGGAGCATGAGTCAGAATATGCCCAGGCGCTGCGGCGTGGAGCCCTGGCCTGCGCAGCGGAAGCGCCCGCGCCATACGGAAGGGAGGAAGCGGCGCCGGGTGCGGTTTCCTCGCCCGGACAGCCAGCCTGCAATACGGCCCCCGAGGCCGGGCGGAGGGAGAACGATGCGGCGTAGCCAGGCCTGGAGACGCCCCCCCGGTTGATTGCCAGGGGAGCGTCGGCCCGTGCGGGCCAGTCCCGTTCCGGCGGCTCAGGCCCAGTCGGACGGGTCGGGCCGGTTCAGTGCGGTTCGGATCAGGCGGACTGGATGGTGATGCGGCGAGGAGCGGCCTTTTCCAGCCGGGGCAGGTGGACGACCAGCACGCCGTCCTTGAGCGTGGCCTTGATGTGCTCCCGGTCGACCAGATCGGAGAGGCTGACGGCGCGGAGATACTCGCCCGGTCCGAACTGGACCTCAAGGAAGCGCTCCTTCTCCGCCGCGCCCTGCATGGCCCGGCCCGTCACCTGCAGCTCGTTCTCGTTGATGTCTATCTTCAAATCCTCGCGGCGCACGCCCGGGATGTCCATATACACGTAGAAGCCGTCTTCGCGCTCCAGAATGTCCGTGGCGGGGCTCACCCTCGGCAAGGACTTGGCTTCGGCCTTGGCGGCCTGTTCGGCGTTTTGCTCGGTCATGGCGTTACCTCCTTGCTCTGGCCTCAGGCCACTTCAATGCTGATCTTGCGGGGCTTGCATTCCTCGCACTTGGGAAGAACCACGGTGAGCACGCCGTCAACCAGCGTGGCGCGCACGCCGTCGCGGTCCACCGGGACGTTCAGGGCCACAATGCGCTGGAAGAACCCCGCCGGGCGCTCCTGGCGGAAGTACTTGCCCTGCTCCGTGGGCCGCTCGCCCTTGATGACGAGGCTCTTGTCCGTCAGCGTCAGCTCCAGCGCCTCCATGGGCAGGCCGGGCACCTCGGAGCGCACGTAATACGCGCCCTCGTCCTCGCTCAGGTTCAGGGGCGGGTAGGCCATTCTGCGTCCATCGGCCAATTGCGGCTTGAAGAACTCCTCGAACATCCGGTCGAAGCGGCCGGGGAAGGAGTAAAGGGTGTTGAAGTCAAGCACCATAGCGCTACCTCCTTTATCGGGATGTGATGAGAGGAAAAATAGACACGCAACGCGCGCAGTCAAGGAGGTTTTCCACAGTTTCGGCAACAGTGGAATCACAATGGTGGAATTCTGAACAGGTGGGTTAAAACACTAAGCATGGCGGGTACTATGATGGGCAGGCAGGCAAACAACAAGGTTGTGCGCCGCGTCCCGGTACCCCCGGGTGGATCCCGACCCCCCTTTGTCCGGGTCTGTCGGATCGCTCTTGCGGCGCACTATTCTCTTTCTTGTGCGAGGGGCGGCTCAATCCGCCATTCTGTGGTGAGAAGCTCTGCGTCTATTCGAGTCCACCCTCCGTTGCGGTTGGTGCCTGGGTCCCTTGCCGGTGCTTCCGGGGCGGTCCCACTTTGAAGATAAGCACTGCCAATGCGTTGTAAAGCGCCTTGTGCCAAGAAAATCGCACAATCCGAAGTGCGCAAGATTCCGCTTGCCAGCCGCCCCAGGCCAAGGCAATCTGAGGGATGAAAAACCGCCAGCCGGAGGACCGCAAAACCATGCGCCCCAGCCGATCCGCCCTGCTCCGCACCCCGTCACCGTTGAGGATTTTCCTGGCGCTGGTCCTGACAACAGGCCTGGCAATAGGTCTGGCAACAGGCCTGGCCGCACAGGCCCTGGCCGCCAAACCGGCCGCCGCAGTCGACTGCGCACAGTTGCAGGAGCTTTACCTGGATTGCCACCGCCTGGGACAAAAGTCGGACAGCGCCCAGACCTGCGAGGAAGCCGCGCGCGAACTGCTGCTGCCGCGCTGGGACCAGCGGGCCGAGGCCCACGGCGGCAAGCGCTCCGCGGGCGGGCGCGCCCTGGCCGAGCTTGTGTGCGACACCGGCTGCGAAGACGCCTTGAGCGGCCAAGCCCCGGCAACGCCGCAGGAATTCACCGAAGCCTTTTGCGACCAGCCTTCCGCCACCAAGCCACAAGGAGTCCGCCCATGAAAAGCCCCGTGTACTTCTGGAACCTGCGCGCCAGCCTCAAGGCGCCCTACCCCGAACGCATCCGCAAACTGCTTGCCCGCACCGGCTTTGCCGAAAACGTCGGCGGCGGCGAGCTCACAGCGATCAAGATCCACTTCGGCGAGCGCGGCGTGACCAGCCACGTGCAGCCCCTCATGATCAAGCCCATCATCGACGCCCTGCTCAAGGCCGGGGCGCGGCCCTTCCTCACCGACGCCAGCACCCTCTACGTGGGCCAGCGCGGCGAGGCCGTGAGCCACTCCATGCAGGCCGCGCAGCACGGCTACGATCCCCTGCTCCTGGGCGCGCCGGTCATCATCGCCGACGGACTCCGTGGCGGCAGCCAAAAGGCCCTGCCCGTGAAGGGCAAGCATTTCTCCGAGGCCTTCATCGCCGCGGACATCGCCGACGCCGACCTCCTGGTGTCCATCAACCACGCCAAGGGGCACGAGCTGGCGGGCTTCGGCGGCGCGCTCAAAAACATCGGCATGGGCAGCGCCAGCAAGCAGGGCAAAATGCAGCAGCATGTCTCCACCGGCCCCATGGTCAACGTGGATAAATGCGTGGGCTGCGGCGCGTGCGTGGGCATGTGCGCGGCCAAGGCGCTTTCCCTGGCCGACGCGCCCGGCGAGCTGAAGAAGAAGCACATCCTGCTCGACCACACGCGCTGCATCGGCTGCGGGGCCTGCTTTCTGGCCTGCAAGACCGGCGCGCTGGAGATCAACTGGCAAACCGACGTGGCCGCCTTTTTGGAGCGCATGATGGAATACGCCGCCGCCGTGCTGCTGGCCCGGCCCAAGCCCAGCCTGCACATCAGCTTCGTCACCAACGTCACCCCGGACTGCGACTGCATGGGCTTCTCCGACGCCTGCATCTGCCCGGACATCGGCATTCTGGCCTCCCTCGACCCCGTGGCCATCGACCAGGCCAGCGTCGACCTCATCAACAAGGCCGAGCCCCTGTGGCCCAGCCACCTGCCCAAGGGCCTCAAGCCCGGCGACGACAAGTTCCGCGCCATGCGGCCGCACCTGCCGCAAGCCCTAGGCCTGGACTACGCCGAAGCGCTGGGCCTGGGCACCAGGGACTACGAGCTGGTGGCGCTGTAGGGCGCACTGCAAAACAGAAAGCGGCCAAGGGAAACAAGACAGGCGGAGCAGGCCTCCCGGCGGGAGCGATTCCCTTGATGCAGCCGTCGGCCGTTGGAGCTGTGGAACGCCGACCACCGGGCAGAGAATGCCCCCTCACATAGGACACAAGCAGAAAGGCTGGGGCGAACGCGTTCGTCTCAGCCTTTTTCGATTATGCGGGCAGAAAATAAGCGCGGTGCGCAGACCTTGCGGATTGTCCTGCGGGAGGAGCGGGAGAATGGGATGCTCCTGAACCGGGCGCTGGCGGGAGGTCCACTCCGCCTTCTCGCGCGCGATCATGTGCGGAGCCCTCGCCATCTTCAGAAAAAGGGAATGCACGCCACGTGCGTTTTCAAGAACCGCCCCAGTGCAAGAATACTCGTGCCCAGGCCGGAGCCCTTGGCGATTCGAAACGCCTTCATCGACGTTCCCCAAGGCGCTTTCGCCCATGCCAGGGCGATGCCCCCAGGGCCACGGGCAGCCGCTTCGCTTACGCGCCTGGCGGCTCCGGGCGCTTACGCGCCAGCACCTGGATGATGTCCGCCTCGTGCCCGTTCAGGGTCAGCACTTTGCCCCCCCGCCGCCAGAGCACGTCGAAACCGGCAAGCAGCCGGCCCACATCCTCCAGGGCGAAGTGGCGGAACACCGCCCCCTCCGTGCGGAACACGCCGTAGGAGCCGAACTCCGGCTCAAACTGCTTGTAGCGGGCAAGGTTGCGCGCGTCTTTTTGCAGAGGATAATCGCTGAGGAACAGCACGCCGCCAGGACGCAGCAGCCTGTGCGCCTCGGCCAGCAGGGCTACGGCTCCGGCGTCCGTGGGCACGCAGGTGAGCAGCGCCACCAGCAGGCAGATGTCGAAGGAGGCCGCGGGCAGCGGCAACGGCGGCGCGGCAACGGCACGCAGGTCCAGGTCCGGACTCTGGGCCTTGCCGCGCGCGACCAGCGCGGCCGAGGCGTCCACGCCCATCACATTGCGGAAGCCCGCGCGGGTCATCTCCGCGCAGATGCGCCCATAGCCGCAGCCGTAATCAAGGACGGCCGCCTCCGGGCCATACTGCGCCAGCAGCTCCGCAACGGGCACCGGGTGGCTGAAGGTCTTCGCCGCCCCGGTGCCGTTCCAGTATTCCAATTGGAGGTCGAGAGCGTCCATGTCCGGCTCCCGCAATCCGGCCTAGGCCAGGTCCAGCCCCCAGCCCTGACGCACGGTGCGGCGCCAGTCGGCGAACTCGGCCGCGAAGTCGGCCAGTTTGAGCTCGCGCTTTTCGCCGGTGCGGCGGTCCTTGGCCTCGATGATGCCATTTTTGAGGCCCTTGCCGCCCAGCACCAGCTGCATGGGCATGCCCAGCAGGTCGGCGTCCTTGAACTTCACACCGGGGCGCTCGTCGCGGTCGTCGTACAGCACCTCGATGCCCTTGGCCGTGAGCTCGGTGTAGAGCTTGTCCGCGGCCAGGGCCACTTCATGGTCCTTGCCCGCCAGGGAGAGCAAAGCCACCTCATAGGGCGCGATGGAGGGCGGGAACTTGATGCCGTCGTCGTCGTGGTTCTGCTCGATGGCCGAGGCCACGATGCGCGACACGCCGATGCCGTAGCAGCCCATGATCATGGTCTGCTCCTTGCCGTTCTCGTCCAAGAACACGGCGTTCATGGCCTGGGAGTACTTGAGCCCCAGCTTGAACACGTGGCCCACCTCGATGCCCTTGCGCAGCTTCACCGCGCCGCCGCAGCGCGGGCACTTGTCGGCCTCGGTGATGTTGCGCAGGTCGGCGTAGCCGTCGAGCTTCACGTCGCGCCGCAGGTCGACGTTCTTCATGTGCGCGTCGGCCTTGTTGGCCCCCACGAACCAGCCGCAGTCAAAGTCCAGCTCGCGGTCGGCGATGATCTTGATGCCCGCGACCTTGAGGCCCACAGGCCCGGCAAAACCCACGGGCGCGCCGGTCCAGGCCACCACCTGCTCGGGTGTGGCCAGCTTCACATCGGTCGCGTGCAGGTGGTTCTTAAGCTTGATCTCGTTCAGCTCGCGGTCGCCGCGCACCAGGGCGGCCACGGGCGCGCCGTCCACGTCGAAAAGCAGGGTCTTCACCAGGGTGCGGGCGTCTATGGAAAGGTACTCGCACACCTCGGCCACGGTGTGCACGCCAGGCGTGGGCACCTCGCTGTGGGCCGGGCAGTCGTGGCCGCAGTCGCAGCGGTCCACCGGCACCACAACCTCGGCCTTCTCCAGGTTGGCGGCATACTCGCAGGCCTGGCAAGTGGCGATGGTGTCCTCGCCGGTGTCGGCCAGGACCATGAACTCGTGGCTGAAGTTGCCGCCGATGGAGCCGGTGTCGGCCTCGACCGGGCGGAACTCCAGGCCGAGCCTGCGGAAGATGGCGCAATAGGCGTCGTACATGGCGCGGTAGCTCTCGTCCGCGCCGGCTTCGTCGCGGTCAAAGGAGTACGCGTCCTTCATGACGAACTCGCGGCCGCGCATGAGCCCGAAGCGCGGGCGGATCTCGTCGCGGAACTTCGTCTGGATCTGGTACAGGTTGATGGGCAGCTGCCGGTACGAGCGCACCTCGCCGCGCACCAGGTCGGTCACCACTTCCTCGTGCGTGGGTCCGAGGCAGTATTCGCGGTCCGCGCGGTCGCGGAAGCGCAGCAGCTCCTTGCCGTAGAACTCCCAGCGGCCGGTCTCGCGCCAGAGGTCGCCCGGCTGCACCATGGGCATCAGGATTTCCTGGGCCCCGGCGCGGTCCATCTCCTGGCGCACAATGTCCGCCACCTTGTTCAAGGTTTTAAGGCCCAGGGGCAGGTAGGTGTAGATGCCGCGGGTGAGCTGGCGCACAAAGCCGCCGCGCAGCAGCAAACGGTGGCTGACAACCTCGGCCTCGGCGGGCACTTCCTTCAGGGTCGGGACATAGGCTTTGGACAGACGCATGCGATTCTCCAGGTGTCAAAGTAAGTTACGAAATATCTTCAGGGTAAGGCTCCGCCTCCCGGCCCCCTCCGCCAGGAAGGGAGAACAAGCTCGTTTTTGTGCGCCACACCTCAACCTTTCGCGGAAAAGCTGTCAACAGGGAAATTTCACCCTTTCCCCGGCCAAATCCATGCCGCTTTTGTCCGGCGCCGCAACATGGGGTTATGCTTGCGCAATGCAATCGGGAGGCTCCGCCTTCCGCGCCCTCCGCCGGGGGAATGATTCCCCCCGGTCCCCCTCATATAGTGGACAGAATCGGCAACGCATGTGGCCTGGGTGCTTTGCCCCTTTTGGGAGTCCAGAGGGCGAATGCCCTCTGGCGGGGTCCAAGGGGCGGCGCCCCTTGATGTTCTTAGCTTGCCACCCGCATCACCCCATTGCCCTGGGCCGTCTGGCGCGGGCGGCGCCGGGCGGCATTCCACAGCGCAACTAGCTGAAATATAATCAGTACATGTCAGCATGGGCACGCCGTTGGCCCTTGTCAATCTGGACGGAAACATTGTACAGACGATGCGGTATGATGCCTTCGGGAATCTGCTAGAAACGCGCGGCGATGCGGTGCGGCTGCCCTTGGGCTTCGCGGGCGGGCTTTTTGATGCCGACACCGGCCTGACGCGCTTTGTCTGGCGCGACTACGACGCCGACACTGGCCGCTTCACCGCCCTGGATCCCCTTGGCGCAAGAGGTGGCGACAGCGACTGGTACGGCTACTGCGTCGATGATCCGGTCAATAGGACGGATGCGTGGGGGCTGGAGGATTCGTGGTGGGACGGAGTTCAGAAAATCGGTGATGGCCTGGGCCAGCTCTGGGACAAGGCTCCTGGCGGCATCGGCCAGGCGGTGACCGAAGGAGCCAAGGGCGCGGGAGAAGCATTGAGCAAAACGGCCGAAGCATTCGCCACAAACGACGATTTGCAGAAATACACCGGCATCGCTCTCGGCGCAGGGGCGCTGCCCATCGCCGTAGCTGGAGGCGTTGAGGCCGGGCCGATTATCGCCACGACCGTGGCGCGCAATCCGGAGAAGTTCCGGGGGGCTTATGAATTCCTCTCTGGCGCGTTTGATCCGGGTCCGCCTCCGCTGACAAAATCGGGAATATCTGGATACATAACAAACAAGGTATATGAGCGGTTAGACAAATGAGAGTGACGTTATCGGAAATCTATCTGAGTCAAATGTTTGTTGGCATAGGAGCACTGGAGATTGGCGCAGGTGGGGGGGCATGGCACGGCT
>Ga0209373_10001815_pt1 | contig 23631 bp, 16 predicted proteins | sample Higcelweek5metaG_FD_187173 | JGI IMG/M metagenome (GOLD analysis project Ga0209373, IMG submission 187173) | Freshwater pond sediment microbial communities from the University of Edinburgh, under environmental carbon perturbations - High... | ecosystem: Environmental > Aquatic > Freshwater >... | reverse complement strand
CGTTGATATTGCAGGCAAATCTTATACGATTCTGACACCGGGCAGTAGCGATCCGATTCCCGAGGGCTTTACGCTTGCTTCACAGTCGTTCCGATCGATTCCGATTCCGGTTTTTGCGCGCACTTTTGGCGAAGCCGTCGATGCGGTTTCTGTGTATATTGCCTTGTTGGCCGGAGATGAGGGTGTGCGGTATTTCGCATATGAACCCAAGACCGAAGCCTTCTATCCATATTTTGAGATGAAATTACCCTCTATGAATTACTCACTGTGTTCCGTAGCACCGAGTCAAGTGATTCCGAAGGGATATGAATCATTTGCTTATTTGATGGAACAGACAGAGATTACCGCGTATCGACCGATCAGTGACCCAGAGGCAAAGCAAATTCTGCTCTATCTTCTGGATGCGAACGGAGTTTCGAATTTCTATGTGTATGATACCGTGGATGGTCTGGTCATACCCTATAGAGGTGAGGTACTCCTCCTTGATCCGACGCCCACGCCGACAGTGTCACCGACTCCGTCCGAGACGACCTCCGTTCAAACGGAAGTGACCACGTCCGCATCGTCTCCCGAAATCCTCATTCCGGATATCACGCCGCCTGCCGGCTTGATCACATTATCGCACCTCACAAATTTCCGAGATCCAATGATTCTTCTGTTCTATATTCCCGTTATCCTTTGTCTTGCTCTTGTTGTCGCGGTAATTATCCTTGTGATACGCCAACGAAGAATGTCTTTTTCCGATGATTTCGAAGATGACGAACCGGAAGAGACCCCCGCCGTTCCGGAGTATCGACCGATTGTTTTTTCCAAAACGCGTGAACAGAGAAGTTACGAAGAAGATACCGGAACCTATACATCCTTTCACGAGCCGGAAGAGACCAAATCGCGAAGAAATCCGACGCAAGAAGACCGACCTCGCGATTCGTACGTTTATGAGACACCAAGCGGCAAAGTCGTTCCACGGGTACTCCTAGGACCCGAGAATAATTCGAAAATTCCTCCCCGAAAGTCAATGGCACCTGTTCTGGATATTCCGGATCTTCATGGAGACAATCCGGGAATCTCCGCAAATGAGTCGCAGAATAAGCCCTTACGCCCGGGGAATCAGGTTCCATTATTTGGAGATCCGGTTGATGAGGACAAGAAGAGGCCGATTTTCGGAGATCCGGACGAAGTTTGATTGTTGAGACTTAGCAGAAGAAGCCCTCTTTGCACGATTTAGGCAAAGAGGGCTTCCTGCGTTTATTCAGAGATGAGGTTATCAGGATTACTGAGGGAATGACTCCAGCCACGCGGCAACGGAAGCGTCACTCGGCATTCTCCAATCGCTTCGGGGAGACAGCGTTACTGATCCAACTTTCGGACCATCCGGCAAACAGGATCTCTTGAATTGTTGGGAGAAGAATCGACGAATGAAGATTTGAAGCCATTTGCGAATAAATTCCTTGTCGTAATCTTTTTCGAAAGCAATACATGCTAAATAGAAGATCTTCTCCGGAGAAAACCCATACCGCATCAAGTAGTAGAGGAAAAAGTCATGGAGCGCGTACGGACCGACGATGTCCTCCGTTACCTGGGTGATTCTGCCATCATCATGCGGCAGCAATTCCGGACTAACCGGCGTGTCGAGAACATCCGCAAGGACATCCGCTACAGCCGATGTTGAAATTGTGGCGGCATAACCGACCAAGTATCGTACCAGCGTCTTCGGAATCGAGCAATTTACGGCGTACATGGACATATGATCGCCATTATAGGTCGCCCATCCCAAAGCGAGTTCGGACAAATCCCCCGTGCCGATCACAAGTCCACCGATCTGATTCGCGAGATCCATGAGAATCTGTGTCCGTTCTCTGGCTTGACTGTTCTCGTATGTGACATCCAGGACGCTCGGATCATGACCGATATCGCGAAAATGCAGGAGTACCGCCTCACTGATCGAAATCTCGCGCAAAGTTGCGCCAAATGCCTTCGCAAGCTTTGTAGCGTTCTGATACGTACGATCTGTCGTGCCGAAACCCGGCATTGTCACAGCGAGAATGCCCTCAGCGGGCAGACCAAGCATCTCGAATGCTCTTGTGCAAACATAAGCTGCCAATGTCGAATCCAGACCACCCGACATGCCGATGACAACACTCTTGCAACCGGTATGAGACAGACGCTTCGCCAGACCGCTTGCCTGGATGGAAAGGATCTCCTCGCAGCGACGGTTGCGTTCGGCTGGATCGGAGGGAACAAAGGGATACGGCGCAATGCTACGGAGAAGTTCTGTCTCCTGAGGTGAATACGGGATCACATGACGTAGATAGTCATCGTCGTCATCTGCCGTCAGATCCGGAAAGGTAGACTGATGGATTCTCTCCTGACATAAGAGTTCAAGATCTGTATCCACAACAATCAGACCATCCGAGAAGAGTTTCGACTCCGTAAGAATACGTCCGTTCTCCGCGATGAGATTGTGTCCGGCAAAGACCATATCAGTCGTTGACTCGCCCATTCCGGCGTCGGCGTAAATATATGTTGCGACAAGGCGGGCGGATTGCGAAGAGACGAGGAGTCTTCGATAGGACTCCTTCATAATCGTCTCATCGCTGGCCGACAGGTTTGCAATAACAGTCGCTCCCGCTGCCGCATGTCGCCCGGACGGAGGCGAAGGAACCCAAACGTCTTCACAGATCTCGATGGCTAATCGAAACTCGGGAATATCCTTGATCGTGAAGATCTGGTTCGTCCCGAAGGCATACATCTTGCCCGCGAAAAGAACCTCGCGGCTGGAGGGACCCGGAGCAAAATGTCTGCGTTCATAAAACTCGCCGTAGTTCGGAAGATGCGTTTTCGGAACGAAACCATAGAGAACACCGCCGTGAATAACAGCCGCGCAGTTATAGAGTTTGTTCCTGTGCTCGACGGGAAGCCCTACGATAAAGATGGGGGATAGAGATCTGGAAGCGTCAATAAGCGTGAGAAGAGCCTTCTCCGCGGCGGCGCGAAGCGTGCGTGAGAAGAAGAGATCCTGACACGTATAACCGGTCAGAGAAAGCTCAGGGAAAACAACCAGTCCAACGCCACGCTCGTGACAAATGGACAGAGCTTCCAGAATTCGCTCCGTATTGTATGCCGGATCCGCTACACGTAACTTCGGCGTATAGGCGCCAACTCGAAAAAAACGAAAGTTCATGATGCACTCTTTCCGCAAATCGCTTGAAGGATCATACGTCGCAAGACGTTTTTTCTCATTATACATCATTTGCACACGTGAGGTCATTCAAGGAATTCGTCTATATGCTATAATCCGAAGGTGATGATAGGAGAGATTTGATGAGAGAATTTGTTCGCAAAGTACATCGGAGAGATGTTTTCTCTATGGAGACCGAGAGGCTGATCCTGCGGGTAGTTCGCCCGGGTGAGGCGAATGCGATCGCGGGCTATCTCCGGAAGAATCGGGCCTTTCACGCGCCCTTTCATCAGCTTCATGAGGAAGAATATTTCACAGCCAAGGAGCAGCGCGAATACATACGGTCGGATCTCACGAGATTCTATGCCCAGTCAGCATTCCCTTTCTGGATCTATACGCGGGAGCAGCCGGATCGTGTGATCGGCCGTCTCTCTTTCTCGAATATTATTCGCGGTGCGCTCTGCTCCTGCCTGGTCGGATATCATCTGGATGAAGAGGTGACAGGCAACGGCTATATGCGTGAAGCGTTGCTTAGCGGTTGCTCCTATATGTTTCGCGAACAGAATCTTCATCGGATTCAAGCAGACATCATGCCGGCAAATCTACCATCCAAAAGAACCGCGAGCGCTCTGGGGTTTCGCTACCAGGGTGTTAATGAACGCTATATGTGTATTGCGGGGAAATGGGAGGATCATGAGATCTTCGCACTTCTAAATGAACCGGATCTATGTGCATCGCCGATATTTCTCAACATGCGGGAATTATAGGATTAATAAAAAAGTAATATGGTATGATTAGACAAAGCGGTATAATTATTCTGTAGTGTTTGACATATTGCCGGCGAAGCCGGATTAAACAATTACAATAAAGATCGGGAGGACGAACGAATGATCAAGAAGCAACGGATAGTCGTTATAATTGCGGCGCTGTTCATTATGGTAACCGCGCTCTCTGGCTGTGGCGGAACGGAACCTTCGGAGACATCGCAGCCTTCGTCTACGGAGACAGCTGTGGTAACGGTGCCTACAACGGTTGCAACGACAACGGCGCCGAATGTTAATGTAATCGCTCCGTCGGTTGCAGCAAATACCGCTGCGACCGTGAGGCCCGAGACACCCATTGACCCGGCGGTGACGATGTACGTGCATTTGGATGACGGATTTCTCAAGGTTCGCACAGGCCCCGGCACGGAACATGCGCAGGTCTCTGCATTAACGGACGGCATGGCCATCAGTGTGATTGCGAAGACGGACAACAATTGGTATAAGCTCAGTGACGGATATTATGTGTTTGGTGATTATGTTAAGGAAGAACCGTGATAGAACTTTTCGATCGATCCGGTAGAGCTAAGAACTTCTTGGCTAACCGGTTGATTCGGGGTAGACAAGACGAATTTCTTGTTGTATTATGGCAAAGCGAGTTTTGAATCGCCCTTACCAAGCGATTCGATTTGCGGGTGTAGTTCAATGGTAGAACTCCAGCCTTCCAAGCTGATCACGTGGGTTCGATTCCCATCACCCGCTCCACAACAATGGCGGTCCTCGTGGCCGCCATTCCTATCATGGGTCTATAGCTCAGCAGGATAGAGCAACAGCCTTCTAAGCTGTGGGTCGGAGGTTCGAATCCCCCTAGGCTCACCACCCATCAATGAAGAGGCTGTCTCATATGACTTGTTACAAAGTCGCATGAGACAGTCTTTTTCTTATGTTTTCTCTTGGACTCGAATTCCGCGCGTTTTCGAGACTATCGCACCTTTTTGAAGAGAATTGATTGGGATTCGTTGTGCTATAATCAGTACGAACGAATCGAAAGGAACATTTGTATGACGAAGAAGGCCACGTATGACAACGATAGTATTTCTTCACTTAAAGGTGCAGATCGTGTTCGTAAACGTCCGGGTGTCATTTTTGGATCTGATGGATTAGAGGGCTGTGAGCATTCATTTTTCGAGATTTTATCGAACTCGATTGATGAAGCCAGAGAAGGTCATGGCGACCGCATTGAGATCATTCGATTTACGGATGGATCCATACAGATTGAAGACTTTGGCCGCGGCATTCCTCTCGACTATAATTCGAAGGAAGAGCGATATAACTGGGAACTTGTCTATTGCGAACTTTACGCCGGTGGCAAGTACAATAATAATTCCGGTGAGAATTACGAGTTCAGTCTTGGACTTAACGGTCTTGGCGCATGCGCGACACAATATGCATCCGAGTACTTCGATGTTATCGTTTTTCGCGATGGATTCAAGCACTCCCTGCATTTCGAGAAGGGCGAGAACATCGGTGGTCTGACCAAGGAAGCGACTCGTTTTAAGAGAACAGGAACGATTCAGAAATGGAAGCCGGATCGTGATGTTTTCACAGAGATTCATATCCCTTTGGAGTCCTTTGTCCAAGTCATAAAGCGTCAGGCCGTCGTTAACAGCGGTGTTACCTTTGTACTTACAGACGAGGAGTCTGGCGAGACAATGAACGTCTGCTACCCGCAAGGCATTCTAGGATATGTAGAAGAACTTGACGACAGTAAGGGTATTTCGAAGCCATTTCTTTTCGAGAGTACGGGCCGTGGTAAGGACCGAGAGGACAAACCGGACTACAAGGTTCGGTCGCAGATCGCATTCTGCTTCAATAATGAGATCAATGTTCTCGAGTACTATCACAATTCCAGCTTCCTCGAGCACGGAGGCGCGCCGGACAAAGCCGTACGAGCGGCCTTCACTGCGGAGATCGACCGTCAGATCCGCCTTCGGGATAAGTATAAATCTGGCGAGAGCAAGATTACGTTTCAGGATATCGCGGACAGCCTGATTCTTGTGACGAGCTCTTTCTCCACACAGACGAGCTACGAGAATCAGACCAAGAAAGCGATCAATAATAAATTCATCCAAGATTTCATGAACGAATTGATTCGCGCAAAGATGGAGGTCTGGTTTATTGAGAACAAGGCGGACGCCGACAAGGTAGTCGAGCAGCTTCTCATTAACAAACGAAGCCGGGAGAACGCGGAGAAGACACGTCTGAATGTCAAGAAGAAGCTCATGGGCAATCTTGACATCAACAATCGCGTGAAGAAGTTCGTCGATTGCAGAACCCGCGACGTCAATGAACGTGAATTGTATATCGTTGAGGGAGACTCTGCTCTCGGTTCCTGTAAGATGGGAAGAGACTCTGAGTTTCAGGCAATTATGCCGGTTCGCGGCAAGATCCTCAATTGTCTGAAGGCGGATTATGATGTGATCTTCAAGAGCGATATCATCGTTGATCTGTTAAAGGTACTCGGCTGCGGCGTCGAGATCCAGTCCAAACACAACAAGGATCTGTCCTCCTTTGCTCTGGAACAGTTGCGGTGGAACAAGATCATTATTTGTACGGATGCCGATGTCGACGGATACCAGATCCGCACGTTAATTCTTGCAATGTTATATCGATTAACACCGACTCTCATTTCTGAAGGAAAGGTTTTTATCGCCGAGTCGCCGCTTTTTGAAATAACTTTTCGAAACAAGAAGCACGAAGAGACACTTTTCGCGTTCACGGAGAAAGAGAAGGCGGAGATCCTTACAAAATATCCTCCCGAGCAGCTATCTATCCAACGATCGAAAGGTCTAGGTGAGAATGAGCCGGAGATGATGTGGGAGACGACGATGAATCCGGAGACGAGACGCTTGATTAAGGTGCTTCCGGATGATGCGAAAAGAACCTCCGAGGTCTTCGACTTGCTACTTGGCGACAATCTGGCCGGGCGCAAGGCGCATATCGAAAAGAACGGCCACCTCTACCTCGAAATGCTTGACGTCGGTTGATTCAAACCTGATATAGTACCATTAGATTGGGAGAACGAATGAGTAAAATGGAAGACAACAAGAAAAAAGCATCAAAGTCTCGGGATGGGGTAGTCGAGGAGCGTCGTCGAACGTCAGCCGCAGAGCACCCATCTGTGGATCAGTCCATCACAGATACTCTTGAGACGAATTATATGCCGTATGCGATGAGTGTTATCGTATCGCGTGCGATTCCGGAAATTGACGGATTCAAACCCTCGCATCGCAAGCTTCTCTACACCATGTACAAGATGGGGCTTCTTTCCGGGAACCGTACGAAATCCGCGAATGTCGTCGGACAGACGATGAAGCTCAACCCGCATGGCGATATGGCGATCTATGAAACGATGGTTCGTCTGACACGCGGCAATGGCAGCCTTCTTCATCCTTATGTAGATTCGAAGGGTAATTTCGGTCGGCAGTACTCACGCGATATGCAATTCGCTGCCGCAAGATATACAGAGGTACGTCTCGAAAAGCTCTGCGAAGAGATCTTTAGAGGTATGGATAAGAATGCAACGGACTTCGTGGATAACTATGACGGCTCGATGAAGGAGCCGGTCTTACTTCCAGCGTCTTTTCCGTCTATTCTGGTGAACAGCAATCAAGGCATCGCGGTTGGAATGGCAAGTAATATTTGCTCATTCAATATTCGCGAGGTCTGCGAGGCGACGATAGCCTTCATGCAGGATACGACGGCCGATCTTTTGGAAATCATGCCAGCGCCCGATTTCTCCGGCGGAGGAATTATTCTCTACGATAAAGCAGAGATGCGCGGAATATATGAGACAGGTCGCGGACCCGTCCGTATTCGGGCAAAGTACCGTATAGACAAGAAGAATAATATGATCGAAGTCTATGAGATTCCGTATTCTACAACCGTAGAGGCGATCATTGACGAGATTACGGAATTGGTTCGATCTGGAAAAGTCAAAGAAATCTCCGACGTGCGTGACGAGACAGACCTTGATGGGCTTACCATTGCGATTGAATGCAAACGCGGTACAGACCTTGACTCATTGATGACCAAGCTCTACCGATTTACGAAGCTTCAAGATACCTTCTCCTGCAATTTCAACGTTCTGATTAATGGAATGCCGAGAGTGCTGGGAGTCAGAGGACTTCTGGCCGAATGGCTCGTCTGGCGCCGTGCGTGTCAGAAACGTGAAGTTCTTTTCGATTTGAACCGCAAGAAGGATAAGCTCCATCTTCTCGAAGGACTTTCGATGATCCTTCTGGACATCGATAAGGCAATCGCGATCATCCGGAACACCGAACTCGAAGACGATGTTGTCGCAAACCTTATGGCGGGATTCGCCATTGATGCGCTTCAGGCCGAGTACGTTGCGGAGATCAAACTTCGAAATATTAACCGTCAGTACATTGTCAACCGCATCGCGGACCGTGAGAACCTTGCTAAAGAGATCGAAGATCTCTCGGATGTCTTACGTAAACCACATCGGATCGACGCGATGATCAAGAAGACTCTGGAGAGTATCATCAAGAAGTATGGCAAGGAGAGAAGAAGTGAGATTCTCCATGTAGATGAAGTGGTTTCCTTTACTGATGACCATATGATCGAAGATTATCGACTGAAGCTCTTCATGACAGAGCACGGATATATTAAGAAGATCCCTCTGACATCCTTGCGCAGCGCGGGAGAGTTGAAGACCAAAGAGGAAGATAAGATCGTCATTGAGATCGAAGGCAAGAATAAGAGTGACGTCTTGTTTTTCTCGAATCGATGCAATGTATATAAGATGAGAGCCTATGAACTCGCCGACACGAAGCCATCCGAACTTGGTGGATACCTTCCGAATGTCTTGAATATGGAAGACGGAGAGAAGATTCTTTTTATGCATATCACAGAGGATTATCTAGGGGAGATGATGTTCTCGTATGAGAACGGTAAGATTTCGCGCGTTGTCCTCAAGGCCTATGAGACAAAAACGAATCGCAAGAAACTCGTTCATGCCTGTTCTGAGGTATCCCCGATCGCTTCCATCCTTTTCCTTGATCATGAAGAGGATTTTGCAGCATTCTCAAGCCTCGGAAAAGCTATCACCTTCAGTTCGACACTCATTCCGAGCAAGACGACAAGATCGACGCAGGGTGTGCAGGTTCTGGCCGCCAAAAAAGGAAGTGTCATGACCTCTGTCATCCGCTTAACCGATGCAGGCTTTGCCGATCCGGAGTATTATCGTATTCGTCGCACGCCCGCGATCGGATATTATCTCAAGGAACAACTGATCACAGAGCGCCAGCTGAGTTTAGAGGAGTCGTAATCATGCCGAGCAGGTATTATCTCGGAGATCGACCGGATGATACGGGGACGGTACCCCGCAGAATCCTTATGTTCACGTATATGGGTATCCTCGTTGCGGCCGTTATAGCGTTTTCGATGATCTACACATATAATGACCATCTAACATCTGTCATGCCGTCCTTTGAGAGTGCCATACAGAACAGAAGATATTCCGAAGCGATCGAGATTTATCGCAAGGTACAGTCCGATGTTCTTCTCAAGGATCCTGCGGACACTACCTCTTCGGAGAAAGAGCAATTTGTCCTTGAGGCGATGGAGAATATCGTCTTTACCCGTTGCGATGTTGTTCTCAACAGCATTCGTGAGGAAAGATATTCACCCAATGCGGATGATCTGGCTTTTCTCGAGGAGATGGGTGAATTGACGGGTGCTAGACTTTCTGTTTGGCTGAACCTCGCTTGTGAGGATTTTTTGCTCGGGAAGTTGGAGCGGCCGACATTACAGTTTATCCTGGATCAAATATCTGATCTTTCGAACGTCGCTGCGGCTGTAAACCCTTTGCTCAGCGAAATTGATTCCATCGAACAGGCCCGCGGAGATGTTCTTGTCGCAGAGGATTACTTCTCGTCCAAGTCATACATTCTTGCGGTCGAGAAATTCGAGAATATCATCGAATACTCTAAAGGTTTTGTGAATACCTACGCACAAAAGAGATTGCAGACGTGTGAGTCGGAGATGTATGAACCGATCATGGCCGAGTGTGATCATCTTCTCAAAACCTTTCGATATTATACGGCAGAAGAGATTCTGTCTGATATGGCACGCATATTCCCCGATGATCCGAAAGTAGAGACCAAACTATTGGAAGCGACATCCAATACATCTCTTGTCGTCGAATACCAGGGCGTGGTCGAGGTCATTTGTGTGAAACCGTTGATCGCGGATACGAGTATCGCATTCACGGGTACAGCGGCTGCGACGGCAGATTCGTTGAAGCTGACAACGACAGAATTCCAGAAGATTCTCGAGCAACTCTACGCCAACAACTACATCCTGATTGATGTCAGATCTATGACCGATCGTACAAATCTCTCAACCGTTGAGGAAGAGACGCTTCGTTTACCGGAAGGGAAGAAGCCGATTGTCATCATACTGGAGGATGTCAATTATTCGGCATACCAACGAGGGACCGGAACATGTAATCGACTCGTTCTAGATGAGAACGGGGCAGTCGCAGGAGAATTCATCGACGCTTCAGGACGAACGATTGTAGGGCGAGATGCTGAGGCTATCGGAATTCTTGATTCTTTTGTCGAACAACACCCGGATTTCTCTTTTGACGGAGCGAAGGGAATTGTTTCTTTCTCCGGGTACGAGACAACTATGGGATACATTACGGATATGGATCAGGTCGATGATCGAAACGCTGCGCTATCTGCAATGAATCTTCCGACCATTATGCCTGCAAGCGATGAGATTGACCGGAATCGTGAAACAGTTCAGCAGATTCTTGCAACACTTAAGGATACCGGATGGATTTTTGCATCCTCAACGTATGGGTTTATCAACGCGAACAGCAATGATATGACTGCAATTGAGAATGATACGCAGAAATGGATGACGCAAATCGGATCGCTTCTTGGACCTGTAGAGATTCTCGTATATCCGAACGGCGACTTCATTAAGGGGTCGGACGCCCGGTGTGTCTATTTGAAAGATAACGGATTCCGTATCTTTTTTGGTGTCGGACCACTGGCGTACTATACATACGGCGCGAATTATCTGTATTTAGACCGGGCGATGTTGAACGGAGACACGTTACGAAGTATTGATTATTCTCGTCTGTTTGATGTCGCGTCCGTTTATGATACAAGAAGGCCGACTACTTTATGATGTTTCTTGCCGGAACGTATCCCATCCGTGTCCGTATATGCTATTCTGAGAAAAAACAGGACGGTGTTCTTTGAGAGCGTCAAGATTGCAGCCCGGGTTATGTCACAACAACGGAGAATTTCCGATTTCTCGACGCTGCCGAATGGCGGCTTTGGTTTTTGTTTGCTTCATTCTTTCCGTCTCAATTGCCGCTTGCAGTTTCTCGGAATCTCTTCCCACTCTCGATAAAGCCATTTCAGGTGCCGGCGAGTACCCACTTCTTCAGATGGTTGCGGAGAACATTGACTCAGATCTCGGAATTTCGGACAATCTTGAGACAGATGCGCAGGAGATCGGAAGCAGTCAGGACCTTTTTTTCGCGATTCAAGATGCTCTTGATACATATGAATCCGAATTGTACATCGAGATTGAGAGCATTGATCTTTTTCAAACCTACTGGGATGAATTGATCAACCAAGCGGCGATTCACTCCGTCTATTTACGTGGCCCGATTGAACTCGAGTACCGAAACACATCCCCCTGCGTTATCCGGATGATGTACGCGTATGATGACGCCGGTGAGATTCTTCAGAAATTTGTTCATAACGAACCAATGGAATTCGATCGGGAAAGCACAGGTATGCTTTGGAACTCTTCGCAACAGGTTCTCGAAGAGATTATTCGCGAGAATATGACAGATCTCGAGAAGGAGATTGCGATTCACGACTATATTGTGTCTCGTACCTCATATGCGACAACGGGAGACCAGGCTTCTCTTTCTCTCGCACAAAGTGTTCTTATAAATGGTGAAGGACAATGTCAGGGATATGCTGAAACGATGGGGCTGCTACTCACGTTATCGGGTATTCCGTCTCGTGTGATCAGCGGGTACGCAAGTAATCTTTCGGAAGTGCCGGAAGCACACGCATGGAATCAGGTTTACCTCGACGGAAGTTGGTACCATGTGGACGCGACTTGGAATGACCCGGTACCGGATATGAAGGATTATGTCTCACACACATACCTGAATCGATCCGATGCCTTCATGCGTTTGGACCATACATGGTCTGACTACTATTATGTCTGCCCGTATGATTATGAAGATATATCCGTAAATCCATAGGCATAGTACGGTATACTGAACGAAAATATCCCGAAAATACCGCGTCTTGCATGATCTAAGCAGAGAAATTAGGCAAATTTGATAGACGAAAAGTCAACAAGAATATTATAATAAAATAACTGTTCATGTACATAATCACGGAGGTGTGAGATGGATAAGGATTCTGGTAAGGCAAGTGTGACTGCTTTGACAACAGACGAAGAGATTCTCTGGAAGGATAGGAAGAGAATTCTGGGTATGCCGATTTCCTTCACTGTCTATTCGATCGATAATAATCGGCTTTACGTAAAGAAAGGCCTTCTCAATTCTGTGATGGACGAGCTGCTCCTGTATCGCATCCTTGATATCAAGCTTTCCCGCAGTCTCTTTCAGAAGATTTTTCGCGTCGGAACGATAACGCTTTCTACTGCAGATAAGACGAACCCTATTCTCGAGATTAAAAATGTGAAGGACTCGGATAAGATTCGCCGACTGATCAGCAATATCGTCGAGCGCGAGCGCAATGAGAAGCGTATCATGGGCAAAGAAATGTTTGGGGCTGCTGGCATCGACGTCACGGGAGACAACGGCACGCTTGATACGGGATTCTGATCCTTCGATGACCCTAAGATGATTGACAGCAAAGAAGAGGAAGAGGATACAGATCGATATCGTATCACTTCGGGAGCGTAGATTAACTGTGGAGACAAGACTTGACCGTTATGACGGAGCACGCGAGAAGAAACTTTCGCAACTCAAGGATCTGATTGAGAAATCGGAGAATATCGTATTCCTTGGCGGAGCGGGCGTTTCTACCGAGAGTGGAATTCCGGATTTCCGGAGCGGCCAAGGCATTTATAATCAAGACAGCGGTTTATCCTATCGGCCTGTCGATATCATCAGTCATTCTTTTTTTGTCGACCATCCACTGGAATTTTTTGATTTCTACAGAAGAAAGCTGTGCTACCCCCAAGCGCGACCCAACAAAGCCCACAAGGCTCTGGTACGCTTAGAGAAGTGCGGCAAACTTCGCGCGGTAATTACGCAGAATATCGACAACCTGCATCAGCTGGCCGGAAGTGAGAAGACGATCGAGCTTCATGGATCCGTTTATCGGAATTATTGTATGAACTGTCATGCAGATTATGACTTATCGTATGTCCTCAAACGCAAAGGCGTTCCGACATGTGAGAAGTGCGGCGGCATCGTGCGACCGGATGTTGTCCTGTATGAAGAACATCTCGATCACGTCAATATTGACCGTGCGATCTCGTTCATCGAGAAGGCCGATCTTCTGATTATCGGCGGTACGTCGCTTACCGTATACCCGGCTGCGACATTTGCCCAATTTCTTCCTCACGATCGTGTTGTAATCATTAACAAGAGTTCTACCTATTTGGATTTGCAGGCCATGCTTACGATCCACGATAGTATCGGTGACGTTCTGGACAATGTTATCCCCAGACGAATTCCGAAGGCCTGGATTCAGTCGCGCTCGGAGAATTCGGCGAATTGAACATTATAAAGACGCGCGTATTTCCCCTGCTTTGCCAGGAGCTCCATATGCGTCCCGCATTCCGCGATTCCATCTTCATCGAGATATACGATGATATCCGCACGACGAATGGTTGAGAGTCGGTGAGCGACAATAAGGCTTGTGCGTCCGTACGACAAGGATTCCAGCGAGTTCTGGATTTCCTTCTCTGTTTGCGTATCCAAAGCTGACGTTGCTTCGTCAAGAAGCAGAATCGTCGGATTTTTCAGAAAAACTCTGGCAATGGATATTCTTTGTTTCTGGCCGCCGGATAGCATCACGCCGCGCTCGCCAACGAAGGATTCGTATCCGTCCGGTAAACCCATGACAAATTCGTGCAAACGGGCTTTCTTCGCAGCTTCAATAACATCCTCATCCGAGGCCTCGAGATTTCCGTAGCGAATATTCTCCATAATTGTCGACGGGAACAAGAAGACATCCTGCTGGACAATGCCGATATTCTTACGCAATGCTTCTACGCGAAAATCTCGAATATCTAAACCGTCAATATAAACTGCCCCGGAATTCACTTCATAGAACCGAGGAATCAAGTGGCAGAGCGTCGTCTTTCCGCTTCCTGAGGGTCCGACGATCGCATAGGTTTTGCCGGCGGGAATGGACAAATCGATATCATTCAAGACATTCTGAGCTTGCATATCGCTCTCGTAGGAAAAGGAAACATGAGAAAACTTGATGTCTCCACGAATTGTTTCCGGCGTGATTGCTTCGAGTCGATCAACAATCTCCGGCTCTTGCTTCATGATGTCGACAAACCGCGAAAAGCCGGCCATACCGGATTGAAACAACTCGGTAAAGTTCGTCAACTTGCGAATTGGAGACAGGAACATCGATATGTAGAGTGTGAATGTGACCAGGTCAACAATTTCCATTTTACCGTTCATGATTAAGTATCCGCCAAAACCGATGGCCAGAATGTTCAACAGACTAATAAGAAACTCCATGCCGGAGAAAAATGTCGCCATGACAAAATAGAACTTTCCACGAGCATTTCGATATTTCGTTGTGCCGCGATAGAACTTCTCTGATTCAAATGATTCGTTTGCAAATGCTTTGGAAACGCGTATGCCTGAAATACCCGACTCAATGTCAGCATTGATTTCCGCTGTATTCTCCTTGAGAGCGTGGGATGCGTGAGACATCTTCCTTCGCAAGAACAACGTGAAGATAATCAAAAGCGGGAGGAAGATAGAAAGACAGATTGTCAGTTCTATATTAATGGAGAATAGGATAATGAATGAACCGATAATCGATACCGCTGAGATAAATAGATCTTCCGGACCGTGATGCGCCAATTCTGTAATATCGAAGAGATCTGACATGATTCTGCTCATCAAGCTGCCCGTTCGACTCTTGTCAAAGAAAGAAAAGGATTGTCGCTGAAGATGTGAGAACAGGTCGCGCCGCATGAGCATCTCGATGTTGGCACCCATCAGATGTCCCCAATAGCTAACGATAAACTGCATAACTCCACGTAAAATAAAGAATCCGATCAGGATAATGATTACGGTGAAGAAGGCTTCGAATTCTTTACCGGGGAGATATGTATTCAGCGCATTGCGAGATAATGCCGGGAATGCTAAATCAATGCCCGCGATGATAAATGCGCACAACATATCGACAAAAAACAAACCGAGATTCGGTTTGTAGTAGGAGATAAAGAGGTTTAGCTGACTCTTCTTGCGAAAATCCGCTTGTGTTAAAGGTGATTTCATACATGCTACCTCATATTATCGTTTACGGTTTTATTATATCAGTTGTGCAGTTAGGTTCCAATCTTGTGATAGAATCGAATAGAAATGTATGATTTTGGAGGAGCAATGAGTGGAAGAGTCAAGAATTGAGCAAAGAAACGCCGCCTTTTCGGCACGAGAAGACGATTTGTCCAAGAGACTTCGCGAGAAGAGTCTACTCTCAGATCGCATCAGCAATCTTCGCCTCGTACTTTTCGTTACGGCAGTAGTCGCTGCGATTGGTACAGCATCTCTGTCACTCTCTGTTCCGGCATACCTGCTCTCGGCCGTTTTGTTTATCGGTTTCTGCATAGCCGCGCTCTATCACGCCGGCGTAAAACGCGAAGTATTGTATGTCACGACACTTCTTGCCGTTCATCACGAATATCAAGCTCGACTTGTACATAATTATGCCGAACTGCCGGATGACGGTTCTGATTTCGTCAATTTACAACATGATTTTTCCGGAGACCTTGATCTGTTTGGACCGAGATCTCTCTTTCATCTGATGTCGGTTGCCAAGACCTGGTTTGGACGACGTGAGTTAGCGGGATATTTATGTGCCGCAGAGAACATAGATTTGAAGCGCCAGGATATTCTAGATCGACAGCAGGCCGTCCGGGAAATGAGCAATAATCTGGCGCTCGCACAAGAATTACAGGCTATGGCACGCATGTCGCGCAGAAGTTCGGAGGACCCGCGACGTCTCATCGATTATACCGGCGGGATCGACAAAGGTAAGCCTGCGGTACGAAGAAGCTGGCTTGTTATATCCATCATCAATTCGACAGCACTATTGATATCATCTTTGCTTGTATGGGTGTTTGGCGTTTTTCCGGTTCTTGTTCCGGCGATTTTTGTTGTCATTCAGTTGGTTTTGATTGCAGTCAAATTCCAGCGTTTTAAGACAATTCTCGCCTCTGTGGATGATTATCAGGAGCAACTCTCATCATATGGAGGTCTTTTTGCCGCCGTTGAGAACGCGAAAGTTGATTCTGATCTTTTGCGAACCGCTCAGCAGACGCTTACGTCAGAAGGAGCACAGCGTGCTTCTTCCGCTTCGATCTGTGTCCAAAGATTACACCGCATACTTCTTTTCATTCAGGCGAGAAGCCAGCCGTTGCTGTTTTTTCTACTGAATGTTCTCTTTCAATACGACGTATATTGTGTTTATGCTCTTGAGAGCTGGAAGAGGAATCAGGGATTCCGATTAGAAGCGTATTTGCATGCACTTGCTGAATGGGAAGGGATTTCGTCCCTTTCCACGCTTACCCATGTATATCCGGAAGGTGTTTATCCAGATTTTGGCGAAGAGAAAGACGACCCTTCAGATAATGCTTTCTTTTTTGCAGAAGGCATGGGGCACCCCTTAATTCCAGAGAAAGATAAGGTTCGAAACCAGTTCTCACTTCCGGGAGGCATTGCTCTGATTACCGGATCTAACATGTCCGGAAAGACAACGTTGTTGCGTACGGTTGGCATTAATGCCGTCCTCGCGTATTCCGGTACCGTGTGTGATGCCTCCGAAATTCGATTGGGCATTATGCGGATTGGTTCCTCCATGCGCATTGCAGATGATCTCGGGGAGGGTGTGTCAACCTTCTATGCTGAGCTTCTTCGTATTGAGAAGATTATTGCCAAGTCCAGAGAAGGCGGGGCGCTCTTGTTTCTCATTGACGAGATTTTCCGGGGCACGAATTCCAGAGATCGTACCGACGGAGCGAAGATTGTTCTGGATAATCTGTCACGTCCTTATATTATCGGGTTAATGTCGACGCATGATTACGAGTTGTGTTCCGAAGAGAATCGCAAAGGACTTCCGATCATTACGTATCATTTTTCTGAGTACTATGATCAAGACGGAATTCACTTCAATTACAAACTCACCGACGGAGTCTCTACGTCTACCAATGCCAGATTCCTCATGCGGCTCATCGGGATTGAGTAATCATTTGCATATGGCGGCTGTGCGTGAAAATAATGCAAAAAGACCTTGTGCGAGCGTTGAATAAGCGTTAAAATGAAAGAATAAAGGTGGACGTCTTGCAAATATCTTGCACAAATGATGCATGTCTTGCAAAATAAGCGATATTTTTCGAAATGCATACGTTAAATAAGGGGAATTAGCAGATCTTTTTGCGCACGGAGGATGTATGAACACATTTACACAGCAAATGTCATTTTTTGGGAATACGAATCCGGAGTCGTTAGCGGCGGAATACGGCACTCCGTTATACGTTTATAATGAGAATATCCTGCGAAGACAAATGCGCAAGGTTACAAGTCTCCTGTCGGTTCCCGGGTTTACCGCAAATTATTCAATCAAGACGAATTCGAATCTCTCCATACTTCGTATCGCGTTAGAGGAGGGCCTCAACGCAGACGCAATGTCGCCTGGCGAGATTTATATTCTACTCAAAGCAGGATTCCCGAAGGAACGTATCTTTTACGTCTCCAATAATGTTTCGGACGAAGAGCTTCTCTTTGCGATCGATCATGGAGTTATGACGAGTCTTGACAGTCTTTCACAACTCGAGAGATTCGGTCGTATGAACCGCGGCGGTCAATGCGCGGTCAGGCTCAATCCCGGAGTAGGTGCCGGACATCATGAGAAAGTCGTAACAGCGGGGAAGAAGACGAAGTTTGCGATTGCGGCAGAAGATTTACCGGAGATTTTTCGCATAGCAAATATGTATGATCTGCAGATTGTCGGCGTCAACCAACACATTGGATCACTTTTTATGAACGGATCACCATTTTTGGCCGCAGTGAAGAATTTTCTTGAGCTTGCCATGCAGTTTCCCGATTTAACTTTTGTGGACTTTGGCGGCGGATTTGGCATTCCTTATCATAAGCTCGCAGGCGAGAGGGAATTTGATATGGATAGTTTCGGCACCGAATTATCCGAGGTTGTCAATGAGTTTACACGCCGATATGGCCGACAGCTTGTGTTCAAGTGTGAACCAGGCAGATATATAGCCGCGGAAGGATCTGTTCTTCTCGGAAGAGTACATTCAATTAAGAAGAATGCCGATGTAAAATACATCGGAACGGATATCGGTATGAATGTCCTTGTTCGGCCCTCAATGTATGACTCCTGGCATGATATTGAGATCTATCGTAATGGTGAACCGGTTGCGGTTGATGATCAAGAAACTGTCACCGTCGTCGGTAACATCTGTGAGAGCGGCGATATTCTCGCCAAAGATAGGGAGTTGCCCGTTATTAATGAGGAAGATATTGTCTGTGTCCTCGACGCAGGCGCGTACGGATATTCCATGTGCTCGAATTATAATAACCGATTACGACCTGCCGAAGTTTTGATTGGATCGGATGGGGAACCGCGACTGATCCGTCGACGCGATACATTAGATGACTTGTTGCGTTGCTTTCCATAATTTGCAATGCTTATCAGGAAGCCGTCTTCGGACGGCTTTTTCTTTGCAAAATATCGTATGGCTTACTTGTAAAGCCCTTGTTCCTCATGTAGTATTAATTATAAGTATTAAGAGAATGGGGGTTGTATGGCAGCCGAATTATCGGAAATTCTCTCCCAATATGAAGTCATATTGCTCGACTATCCCGCTTATTTTGAGGCGGGTAAGGGTCCTGTTTTTTCGCGTGTTATTGATGCCGTTCTCGAAAGCAAGCCGACAATCGTAACCTGTTCTTCTTTTGAATACTATGATTCTTGCGTCAAGAATACATATATTTCAACGAACAAGAAATTAGAGCATTCTTTTCCGGATCCCAAGATCTATTTTGCCGAGATGGATGAAGCGGGCATAGAGCGCATCATCGAACCGGACATGTCGATGTACGACGTTCTACTTCGTTATTCTAAGAGTAATGCGCGCGTCTTATTACTCACGGGTCGATATTCGACAATATTAAGTCAAATCAGAGCATCACAGGAAGAGTTCGCCAATGGAATACTTGTTTTCGCGGCTGACATCTATGAATACTTTGATCGCAGTTCCTTATACGTCGAGAATCATCCGTCAGTCCAAGTTAATCCGGTTTCATCCTCTACGGATTATCTTGATGTCGCAATTTATGTGAATGTTGGAGACAAAGTATTTACTTCAGACGGTAAGCCCGTATTTCTGGCGGAGAAGATTTCAACCGGCGCCGAGGGTTTGGTATTCAAGACGAACGATCCCAATACGGTTGCAAAGGTCTATCATCGAGGTGTTATGACTCCGTTACGTTGGATGAAGCTTACGCGTATGACAAGGCTCGGTCTCACAGGTAAGGGGATTTGCTGGCCGAGCGAACTTCTCTACAACAGCAATCATGAGCCGGTAGGATTTATTATGCCTCGTGCGGAAGGAACGACTCTGGGTTCCGTTTTCGACGGGCAAGACGCGATGACGGACAAGTTTCCGGAATGGGATCGATCCTCTGTTGTTATAGCCGCGCAGCAAGTATTTGAGAAGATTGTTTATCTGCATCTTCATGGAATTCTTATCGGAGATATTCAGCTCAAGAATGCGATGATCAAGAATCCCGAGCAAGTGTATCTCATCGACATGGACAGTGTTCAGCTGGAAGATTTGCCTTGTCCTGTTGGGACGGAGGAGTTCACGCCTCCCGAGTTATGGGATCGATCCTTTCACTCTTTTTTGCGTACGCCGCTTCATGAGGATTATTCATGCGGTATTCTTGCATTCGCTATGATTTTTTGTGGACAACATCCCTATAATCAACGCCAAGGTCACGAGACACTCCGCGAAGAAATCTCGGCGAAGGCATTTCCGTACGATATTTCAAATCAAGATAATTCAGCCGTTCCTTTGGGCGGTTATGAGATGATCTGGCGCGCTCTGCCGGAACATTTTCGCAAGCTTCTACATGGTGCGTTCTCCAAGGGACTAAGGTATGAGACCATCACCTGGTACAAGGAGATCAGTTCCTACCTTGACGATTTGCGAAGCAATCGTCTTGTCGACGAGAATGCTTACTGTTTGTTTCCCTACTATGCCCGGAAGCAGAAAGAAATAGTCCCCAAGCCGGGAATGCGCAGATCAATTAAAGATGCGATCATTCATAACCCTGACCTTGAGGAAGGTAAGGAACAGCTTTCGCAAAATAATGAGAACAGCCGGATTCTATTTAACGGTCGGCCGATTGGGTCGGCATTTCTTAACCAGGAGAAGATGGTTGATATCGATTTGCAAAGACATACAGGTTACCGAGGAAGTATTGAAATCGATTCGCAGGAACCGCGAGATAATGACAGTGTACCGAATTGTGCGTCCAAGAACGCTACATCATCCGGACCTTCTCGTCAATATGATAACGGGAACCGCAAGAGGCAATTCCATCAGAAAGAGGTCACTTTCTCACGACTATCCATAATTTTGCTCATCATAATTGTATTGACATGCGTAGGCTTTGTTCTATTCTTTAGCTTTTACCGGTGAAATAAGGGGGTAGCATATGAGTAATCCAATTCCTGTCTTCAGTGAATCAGACTTTGGCAGAAGTACGAGAAGAAGACTTCCTATCTGCTTTTGTCTTGATGTCAGTGGCTCTATGTCCGGCAATCCCATCGCGGAACTCAACGACGGTCTATTAAGCTTCCTGTCATCGATTCGTGAGAATGAGGAGACAAGGTCCGCCGCAGACATATGTGTCGTTACGTTTGGCGGTGCTGTAGAAATTGCTTTGCCTTTTGGCCGTCTCTCGAAGGATCAGGCTCTGCCTCGCATGATGGCAACCACGAGTCTTACACCGATCGGTGAAGGGATTCTCACATCTTTAGAGCTTCTGGCAGAACGGAAAGAAGGATACAAGCACCTAGGTATCAAGTATTATCAACCTTGGCTTGTCGTTATAACGGACGGCGCTCCGCAAGGAGACAATGCCATGGAGAATATGGAGAAGGCTATCGCCGCAACGTGTGAACTGGAGAAGGCGAATCGGCTTGTCGTATTTAATATAGGTGTAGGCAATTCGGTTGATATGTCGATACTGAAACGACTCTCGATTAAACGTGCAGAGCCGATCAGCATATTGTCTGCACAATTCTCAAAGCTTTTCGAATTTCTCGGATCGAGCAGCTCTTCGATCATTTCCGGTGGTATGCGAGACGATTCCTTGTACGATTTTACGAATAAACAACAGTCAAAATCCATCGCGATGGATGACTTCTTCAAGTATCTCGAGGACAACAAATGATCGAGACGATTTCGGTTCGAATGCTGAATATCTCACTCAGCGGAAGGAAGCACAAAGAGAAAAGTAAACCATGCGAAGACGCTTCGATGACAATGCGTCGCAATGGTGTAGCTGTTGTGTGTCTTTCAGACGGAGCAGGAAGCAGCCAGTATTTTCATTCTGACCGGGGATCGCAGTGTGTCGTCGAGACGGTTTGTGAATTGTTGACGAAGCATTTCGACGCATTCTATTACGACAATCACGAGGCACTTGTCCGAAGTGTTCTTGTCGCGGCCATACAATCCGAATTGACGATACGAGCGAATGAACTTAGTTTCGCCAATTCTGATTCGATGGCTGCTACCATGCTTTTCTGTGCGGTTAAGGATACTCGCATTATTTTCGGTCATATTGGTGACGGCATTATCGCCAGAATAACCGGTTCCGGAATACAGCTGGTTACCATTCCGCAGAATGGTGAAGATATCTCAAGTACGATTTTCGTAACACTACCCCATGCGCAGAATTATTTGCGTATGATACGTGCAACGACTGATGACACACATGCCATCGTTCTCATGACAGACGGAGTATCCGACCTCGTGTATGACAACACCAAGCTTTTATTGATGCCTGTTGTCGCGCGTTTAGCGGAATTCGGCGCGTTGCCCTATGAGGACGGGAAGGCGGAACTTGAGAGAACGATCAATAATTTCGTCGTCGAGTCTTCACCATTATCGGATGATGCAAGCATCGGCATCATCTACTTTGACGGCACAAAACGACCCGATCCAGAGACACTCATTACGGACAAACCATTTGTTCCGCGAACAAGCTATGACAATATCAGTTCGGTCCAACATGATATCTTACCGCGTGTTCAGAAAGCCAGAGAGATCATTGCAAAAGAGCGGGAGGCAGAACGAGATGCCGCAATCTGCCTTGTCGTACCTTGTTCGGAAGAAGGGGAAGGCGACATCAGCAATAAGCAGGATGAAGTAGTGGTGCCCGATGCTCCGACGCCAACAGACGAGACTCCACCGAAGGAATCGAGTACGACCAAACCGAAGAATTGGTTTCGCAGGATGATCACGGCTTTACGAGGATAAGAGCATTATATCGAAGAGTAGCATAGGGAGGGCAATATGGAAGGCAAGAAAAGAAGATATGATTTCGAGACCAAGGTTCGCGTCCCCACAATGGAGGAAATATGCAAAGCGACCGGGCAATTCACGGAGCCTCAAACACCTCCACCTGTTACGATGCGTAAGTTCTCTGAGATTCCAGGCGCAAAGCAGGCAGCCGCTAAGTATGCGACAAAACCTGTCATCCGGAATGAGGAACTCGACATAATCAAACAGGAGATGGAAGCACTGGCGACGGCTGTTGTCGAACAAGAAGCGCTTGCCGCTACAGAAGAGAATGTCGAAGAGACCGTATCCGAGAGTGTGGATGAATTGTCCACGGAGAATGATCCGCTCGCGTCGGGAGAACAAAAATTGGAGACAGCCTCAGAAGAAGATCCGGTAGAGTCCGTTGTTGATTCTCAAGGTTCAGGAGAGTAAGCGGTATAGATTTCTACTGCTTTTGTGAAGATACGACCCACGATGGGTGCAGCTGTATCTCCGCCGGCACCGCCTTCTTCTACGACAACGGCAATGGCAAATGGCATATCTTCCTCTGTAATGTACGCAACGCATAGCGCGTTGTTCTTTTGACCCTCTACTTGAACCGTTCCTGTTTTCGCGGCTACCGTATATCCACTGACGGATGCGGTTGTTCCTGTACCGTACTGCGCAGTACCGATCATCATTGTTTCAAGTGCAGAAGCGATCTCAGTCGACATGACCTCATGCTTAACGATGGGATTCGCACGATCATACATTTCTCCGATCGGTGTCTTACTGTAAGCGACGATGTGCGGCGTCATCATCAACCCA
>Ga0209373_10001814_pt1 | contig 23653 bp, 25 predicted proteins | sample Higcelweek5metaG_FD_187173 | JGI IMG/M metagenome (GOLD analysis project Ga0209373, IMG submission 187173) | Freshwater pond sediment microbial communities from the University of Edinburgh, under environmental carbon perturbations - High... | ecosystem: Environmental > Aquatic > Freshwater >... | reverse complement strand
GTCTTTGGTTATGTACTTATTATTAATTTGTATTCTTTCAAAGAAATTATCAACGTACGGAGAAATATATTTGCCAACTTTATATCCGGATTCTATTAAAGAATTAGATAACATAGTTGTTATTGATCCTTTTCCATTTGTACCAGTAATATGTATAAATTTTACTTTATTTTGAGGATTATCTAAATAACTTAATAACTCATTTATTCTTTCTAATCCGAATTTAACTGACGAATCTTTTCTTGTATATAATATTTCAAGTATTTCTTTTTCGTTCATAATATCACCTGCTTAATAATATCTTAACACAGAAAAAAAGATTTATTCAATCTTTTTAATCTAATGAGTATGATGATTCGGTCGTATAAAGACTTCTATATACTCCACATTTTTCTATTAATTCTCTATGAGTACCTGAGGCTATTAATCTTCCACCATCTATTACGTGTATTACATCTGCATCTACAATAGTGGATAATCTGTGTGCGACTATTATTACTGTATGATCTATTATTAAATTATCAATAGTCTGTTTAATATATTCTTGGCTTTCATTATCAAGCGCGCTTGTTGCTTCATCAAACAATATTACTTTTGTATTAATTAATAGTGTTCTTGCGATTGCTATTCTTTGTTTTTGACCACCAGATAGATTAACTCCGCCTTCACCTATTATAGTCTCATATTTCTTAGGAAGACCCATTATATAGTCATCTATATATGCTTTCTTACAAACGCTTCTTATTTCTTCTAAAGTAGCCTCTTTCTTAACTAATTTAAAATTATCTAATATTGATAAATTAAATAAAAATGGATTTTGTCTTATTATAGATATACTCTTTCTTAAAGATTTTTCTGTTAAATCTTTTATATTAATATCATCTATTGTTATAATTCCTTCATTTGCATCAAAATATCTTAATAGCAAGTTAAATATAGTACTCTTACCATTACCGCTCCTACCAATAATTGCTATTTTTTTATTGGTATCTACTTTTAAGTCTAATCCTTTTAATACATTTTCTTCTTTTTCTGTATATCTAAATTTAACATCTTTAAATTCTAATATTCCTTTTGCATTTTTTAATTCAATATCACCAAATTTTTCATCTTGATAAGTTTTATTATCTAATATTTCAGTTATTCTTCTCAAAGATACTTTTACTTTATTGTAGTTAACTCCAAAATCACTAATACTCTCAACTACATCATCTATTCTCCAAACATATGCCTCGATTACTATAAATAATGCATATGTTAATTGACCTTTAATTACTAAATAACCACATGTTGCAAGTATTATTGCTTGTAGTATAAAGTATGTTAAATTATTTAAATTTGAATATGTTATTTCATACATCTTTATTTTTCTTTGATGTACAAATAATCTATCTATATTTTTAAATATCCTATTTTCAATGTTCTTCTTTATACCTAGTGCTTTTATTTCTCTTATTCCAGATAAATTCTCTGTTGCTGTTTTTACTTGTAAATCTGATTCTTTTTTTATTTCTTCTTGTGTCTCTTTTATTTTAGGAAAGAACTTATATGATATAAATCCCATTATTATACTAAATATTATTATTTCTATTCCTAAAACTAATGATGTTTTAAAAGCTATTACTAATATAAGAATAACAACAACTGCTCTACAAGACATCTTTATTAGTTTGCCTAATAATTCCATTACTCTATCTGGATCTGTAGTCATTTTATTTATAAATTCTCCAACCCCAACTTCTTCAAAAGCTATTGCTGGCATATCAGTTATTTTTTTATACATATCTTTTAATACGTTCTTTGAGAACTTTATTTCTAACCTATTATATAATGAATCTCTTGGGTATGATAATAATGAAAAGAATATTATGTGAGATCCTTCTCTTAATGCTAAAAATAAAAAGAATTTATATAAATTACTAGCTATTAATCCCTCGACTGCATATCCCCAGAAGAATGATGATAAAAGCGTTGGAATATATGTTAATATTACTAAAGACAACCACAAAAACAATCTAACTTTATCATCTTTTAGATATCTGAATATTAACTTTAAATTATTATCTTTTTTATTAGCTTCTTTCATATTGCTCACCCTTTGATATTATAATAATATCACATATTTTTATTTTTAATTAATAAAAATAAAAAAATTACTATTAATGTAATTTTTTTTCATTATTATGTAACATTTTTGAAAATGAAACCAATGTATCTTTAATAACTTCTTGGTCTACTTTTAATTTGTCTGCTACTTCGCTAACAGAATATCTATTGCCATCGTAAAGACCAAATATTAATTGTATAATTCTCACTTCTGTTTGATTTTCTATAGTTAATAATATTTTCTTTATTCTATGACTCATTATTGAATCGATTTTTAATTCCTCAACAATTTTTCTAAAACTAACAGCGGCATTTTCAATCATTTCTCTTGTCTCTGGTTTTGATAGATTTGTATAGTTTGTTATAAAATCAACAGACGTGCCTTCTGGTTTATATAGTGGGCAATACAACAACATTATTGTTGAAGTTTTTTGATCAAAAAACGACATTATTTTTTTAATTAGATGGGTATCGGATGTTCCATAAAAAGATTCTAATTCATCTGTTTTGCTTGTTGACATTTGATCCATCTTTTCATTATAAACTTTAAAAAAATTAGGGAAGAATTTTAATACTATTTGTGTAACATGATTAACGTTTGATAATAAATTTTCAATACATATATCATGGCTTTGTGCTATTTCATCTTTTGATTTTATTCTTTGTTTATCGATTGGATATATTTCGGTAAATCTTTCAAAGGATGTTTTTATGGTACCATTTACTAAGTTATATACTAATTCTTCTGATTCAAAATTTAAGTTTTTAAAATATTCTCTGACTTCAATTTTGTATTTTTTTCTTCTTTCTCTTTCTTTTTTAACTGGCAAATTATTCATGTGAGTCCCCTTTTCTTTTGAAGATATTATACACATATTATAAAAAAAAACAATAAATCTTTAATTTAATGCTTTTTTATTGGTTTTTTCTCTTTGTTCTTGCCGAACCACATCCTATTGGACTCGAATCTTCTTCTTTAATTTTATTTTTTAGTTCTCTAATATACTTTGTTTCTATTTTGACATCAGCTATCTTAAAAATTTTATCACCAACACATGTTACATAATGTGTGATTGAATTATTGTTTAATCCTAATTCAACGCCTTTCTTATGATGTTGTCCGTCTTCAACTGCCGAAATAAATACTTGTAACTTTTCAATGCCAATGTTTAACATAATTTCTCTTATTAAATTTGGTCTTCTTATTCCGTGATTATACATAAAAATCGTGATGTAATTTATAAGTTCTTCTGGTAATTCTGATAAATCTTTTTCAAATTTTATTCCACATATTTCGTTTAAAAGTTTTTTTACTCTTGATATATATATTTTAACTGATTTTGGTTTTAAGTTTGCTATTTCATCTGGATTTGCTGAAGAAAGATTAATATAGTTTAAAAATGCATTTAATTCTGCTTCATGTATTCTTTTAGAAACTTTTTCAACTGCTTTTTCATCAAAAACATCATAATATTCAAGAATAGATCTTACTCTTGGTATCTTATCTTTTGTTTTTCTTGCAATTGACTTACTATAATCTCTTTCATCATTAACATATTCTAATCCACAAATACTTTTTAAAAGTTTTTTTACTAGACTAATAGAAGTATCCCATCCTCTTGTTTCCTTTGCTGCTTTAGCATATACAATTTCCTGTTTAGTTAATACATCTAACATTCCTAATTTATATAAATATTTAATCAAACAGGCATTTGATATGTGTTCTGCTACAATATCAATTTTTTCTTTGTCGGTTACTCCATAATGATATAGTAAAGCTTGAACTTTTGGTCTTCTATTATTTATTCTTTGTTCTTTGACATCTGAGGTTAATCTAGACTTTGGATATTTAAATTCTTTTTTATGTTCTATCTTTTTTGTAAAATCTATATGCTTTCTTAATACTTCATCTACTCTATTTATTGCTTCTATTACTTCATCAACACTCAATTTTAATCGAGTGGCAATTTCTTCGACTGTTTCTGCTTTGCTGTCATCTATTGGATTATGTGCTATATATATTAACAAATCTTTTAGAACAATTGCTTTTGATACTCTGTATATTATTCCTATATCAGTTACTCCATGTATAAATAATAACTGTTTTAATTTTAAATTGTATGTGAACACTACATTTCTAGAAGAATTTTTATCTGATAACTTGTTTGAAGGAATAGTCTTTCCGGTTACGTTTTGTATTATTAAAATTATCTTGTCTGATATTCTCCATATTTCTTCTTCTGTCATTTTATATGTTTCGACTAATAGATTTATCGGTATTGATTCATCATAGAATATAGGATGCAAATTCATGAATATTCTAAAATCTCTTGGATATATTAAATCAATAACTTTTCTTATTTTATCGCTCTCTAAAACGCTTAATGAATTTAATAATTTTCTTACATTTTTTGAATGTTCTTGAGCTTCATCTTCAGAAACAACCCAACTATCAATACTATTCGATGTTTCTTCAAGTTTCAAGCCACAAGTTGTCTCAACTGCGTTTTTAATTACATTAAGTCTAAATATTATTTCTGCTTCACTTCTGTTTTGTTGTATAGAAATTTCTTTTACTGTAAGATGCATATTTCCGTATCTTAATAATAAAATTTCAAGGTTTATTTCTTTTATTTTGTAAAATACCTCAACAGCCTTTGTTCTTTCTTTAACACCTTTTAATAATAAGAAGTGGTATAACTTCGATATTGATATTTCATCTTTTTTTGAAGACTCATATTTATTTAAATCTGTTTCCATGCTTCCCCCAATTTATATAATTTTTCATTTATTATACATATATTATTTTTTATTACAATAAAAAAGATATAAAAACTTATATCTTTAAATATTTTCTTACTGAACCAGCACTACCAAACATACCTACTATTGTACCTATACCTAATAATATTAATGATATTATAAATATAAATGGTACTGGATTTACTAATCTTATAAATGGAGATATATTATTTACTGACATATATTTAAATAGAGCATTATATCCATAAATAGTTAATCCTATAGGTATTACTGCACCCAATATTCCTAAAAATAAGCCCTCAAATATAAATGGTAATTTTATATTAATATTTGATGCACCTACTAGTCTCATTATTTCTATTTCTTTTCTTCTAGAGAATATTGTTAATTTTATTGTATTACTTACTAAGAATATAGTTACTAGGACTAAAGCTATTACTATTGCTATTAGTGCATTATTAACTGTATCTAATATTATTAGTATTTGTTCTATTATTCCTTCGCCATATTTTACTAGTTCTACTTTATTTATTTTACTTATTTGATCTGCTGTTTTATTTATATTTGTTACATCTTTTACTTTAACTGAGAAAGTATCTGTAAGTGGATTTTCTTCTTCTGTCCAACTATCTATTATTACTTTAAATATTGCAGAAGATTCTGCCATTTTATCTGCTACTTCTTTTTTTGTTTCATAGATATATTTATCTACATTTGGATTGGCAGTTATTTCTCTTTTTATATTTTCTACATCTTCTGCTGTAGCATCATTTTGTACAAATGTTACTATTGAAAAATCTTTTTTTATTAGTGTTGAAATGCTCTCTGCATTATATGAAAGTACCATAGATATTGAAACTATTAATAATGTTATTGTTATACAAGATATTGAAGCTATTGATAGTGAAAAGTTTCTAAATACACTTTTGAAAGCGTCTCTTACGCTTCTTCCTAACATTCTAAACTGCTTCATGTTCGTAAGTTCCTTTCTCAAAATCTTGTTTTAATCTACCAGCTTCTATCAATAGTACTCTTTTTTTCATTCTATCTACCATTTCTTTATCATGTGTAGCCATTATTATTGTAGTTCCTAAATTATTAATTGCTTCTAATACTTTCATTATTTCCCAGCTTGTGTCTGGGTCTAGATTTCCTGTTGGTTCGTCGCATAATAATAATTTTGGTCCATTTACTATAGCTCTAGCTATTGCTACTCTTTGTTGTTCTCCACCTGACAATTGGTCTGGATAACATTTAACTTTATTTTTTAATCCTACTAATTCTATTGCTTTTAATGTTTTGCATCTTATTTCATCATTAGGAAGTCCTAACATTTCTAATGCAAATGCTACATTTTCAAAAACAGTTAGTTTAGGTAATAATTTGAAATCTTGGAATACTATTCCTATTTTTCTTCTTAATTTATATACTTTTCTATTTTTTAAATTAGCTACATCTATTCCACCGACTACTATTGACCCCTTTGTTGGTTTTTCTTCTCTATTTAACATTTTAATTAGAGTTGATTTACCACTTCCTGAGGCTCCTATTACGAATATAAAGTCTCCTTTTTTTACTTTTAAATTGAAATCATAAATGGCTGTTACACCTGTTTTGTACTTTTTTTCTAAGTCACAAATCTTTATTAATTCCATATTTCCCTCCTATTCTCCATTGTGATATGTATGGTATGTGTCTGTTATTACGAAGAATGAACTTGGATCTATATCATTTACTCTATCTTCTAATTTAATATAGTCTCTAGTAGATATTACACACATTAATATTTTTTGTTTAGTGTCTGTATATCCACCTAAAGCTCCTAGTTCTGTTATTCCATATTTTAACTCTTGTGTTATATATTCTTTTACTTCTTGAGGTTTATTTGTCATAATATAGAACATCTTCTTTGATGATATACCTAGTATTACCTTATCTGTTATTGTACTAGATATATATATTATAATTATAGCATATAACATGGTTCTTATTCCGAAAACAAATCCACCTGATATGACAATAATTGTATCAATTAAAAATACACACTTACCCATTTGTATTTTTAATTTTTCATTCATTATTTTTTTAATTATGTCTGTACCACCACATGCAAATCCATTTTTAAATATTAATCCTTCGCCAACACCTATTAAAGCAGCTGCAACTAAAAACATTAATAATTTATCGTTATAATCTAATTTTATATATTGAGTTATATTTCTAAATATTTCTACAAATATAGGATATAAAACCGTTCCTAATAATACATTTTTTGTCTTTTTAAATCCTAGTATTATAACACTTAATAATAAAGTGAATACATAGAATAGTTGTATAAACAAAGCGGGCTCTATATTTAATAGTTTTTCAAATATTATAGCTATACCATTTGTTCCGCCAACCGCTATTTTCATTGGTTCTATTATTAAATTAAATGCTATTGCTACAAGCATCATTCCTATTACAGGCTCTAAATACTTATAATATTTCTTAAGCACCGCCTTTTACCTCATAAGCATCTGTTATTACAAAGAAAGCTTTTTTATCTATGTCGCTTATTCCTTCTTTTAATTTATAGTATTCTCTAGTTGGTATTACACACATTAACATTTTTTGTCTTTCTTCTGAAAAACCACCTTTTACAGGAAATACTGTAACTCCATGTCCTAGAGTGTCCATTATATATTCTTTTACTTTGTCTTCTTCATCGGTTATTATGTAAAATGCTTTGCTCTTTGATATTCCTAGCATTATTCTATCTGTTATTATACTTATTATATATAATATTATTAATGCATATAACATCGTATTCCAGCCATATATAAAACCGCCAGCTACTATTATTGATCCATCTATTATCATCATAGCTGTCCCTATAGATGTATGAAAATACTTAGCAAATATTTGGTTTAGTATGTCTGTTCCACCTGTTGTAAATCCCATCTTAAATGTAAGACCATATCCAATTCCTCTTAATACTCCAGCAAATATTGCTATTAACAATAAATCTGATGAATCTATTTTTATAAAATTTGATATATTACTTGTTATAGTAATAAATATTGGAAATGAAAACGTTCCTATTATTGAATACATCGATATCTTTTTTCCAAGTAGGATAAAACTTATCAATAATAAGAAAACACATAATATTGTTATTAACAATTCTGGATTAATATAATCTTTAAAAATTATAGCTATTCCATCAACATCCCCAACAACTATATTGTTGGTTTTTAAAAACAATGTATATGATAAAGCATATAGAAATAAACCAAGTATTAAAGTTGAATATCTTTTTAAAGCCTCTTTTATTTTCTTTTTTTTCATTTTATATCTCCTTTTAAATAAGATTCGATAAATAAATCAATATTTCCATCTAGTACAGATAATACATTTGAAGTTTCTGTTTCCGTTCTATGATCTTTAACCATAGAATAGGGATGCATTACATAACTTCTTATTTGAGATCCAAAATTAATATCCATTGGGTTTCCTTTAAGCTTAGATATTTCTTCTTCTTTTTTTTCTATTTCATATAAATGTATTTTATTTTTTAATACTTGCATTGCTCTTTCTTTATTTTTTAATTGGCTTCTTTCATTTTGACAAGTAACTACTATTTTAGTTGGTAGATGAGTTATTCTAACAGCGCTATCTGTTGTATTTACTGATTGTCCACCAGCACCACTACTTCTATATACATCTATTTTTAAGTCTTCTTCTTTTATTTCTACATTAATATTATCATCAAATTCTGGGATTATATCTACAGATGCAAATGAAGTGTGTCTTCTACTATTTGAATCAAAAGGAGATATTCTAATCAATCTATGAACACCCTTTTCGCCTTTTAAATAACCATATGCATACATACCTTTTATTAGTATAGATACACCTTTTATGCCTACTTCTTCACCCTCTTGTATATCTAATTCTTCATATTTATATCCGTTTTTTTCACACCAACGAATATACATTCTATACAACATATTAGCCCAGTCACAACTTTCTGTACCACCTGCACCACTATGTATTTCAAGTATACAATTATTTTTATCGTATTCTCCATTTAAAAGAGTTAATATTTCAAATTCGTTTATTTTAATTTCTAATATTTCTATTTCTTTTTCAATTAATTCTTGTATTTCTAAGTCTAACGATACTTTTAATTTATTTAATTCTTCTTCAAATGATAATAAACTTTCTTTATAAATTCTTATATTTTCTATTATTTTCTTATTACTATTAATTATATCGAAAGTTTCATTTGCTTTCTTTTGATCATCCCAAAAATTTAAGGCATTTGTTTCTAATTCCAATTCTCTTATTTTTAAGATTTTAGAATCTATGTCAAAGTAACCCCCATAGTTCATCAACTTTTGATTTTAAATTTTTTATTTTATAATCTAAATCTTTAATTTCCATATTTTACCCCTTTACTCTTACCACTGGCATATCAGGAGTATAGATTGTTATTCCGGATTTATCTATCCCTTTTTCATATTTCTTGGCATAAGCTATTGCGGAATCGGCAAGGTCCATAGATTCTTCTACATTTAAGTCATCATTATTTCTATGATATATCCCAAAGCTTAAAGTAATAGGTTCTTCTATGCTTACACCATTAAATTTTGATTCTTTCGCTGAATTAAATATTAAACTTCTAATATCACCACATTTTTCTGCGGCTTTTTCTGCAGAACAATTTGGCAATATAATAGCTATTTCATCTCCACCAAATCTTATTACTAAGTCAGAACTACGTTTAATTACTTCTAAAAACTTTTGTCCTATAAGTTCTAATATCTTATTTGCAGTAATGTATCCATATTTTTCATTTATACCTTTAAAATTATCTATATCACACAACACAAACGTTGTATCTGTTGGCAATTCCTTGCTTATTGAAGTTTCGTCAAGGACTCTTCTAACAAAAATTCCCATTAACGGATCTCTATATGCAATAGCTAATTTTGTTTCTAACTCAAGAATTTTTCTTTTATCATCGTTTTTTTCTCTATCAATATATTCAGCCATTCTCTTTACTCTAGCCATCTCTTTTTTATAAGCTTCTTGAGTAAGAGCTCCTAGAAAATATAATTCAGAAATTTTTTGTATATGAATAACCATGTCTTTTACTGTAATTTGTTCCACAATATCACCTTATTTCTAAAATTATTATAACATATCTATATTATTTTATCTCCATATTTCTTTCTTAAATTATCTATTACTTTATCTAATTTTTCACTGCTTTCTTTTTCTTTTACATCTTCAAATAAAGATATTTGATAATTCTTGTCTTCAGTCAATGAATCAACTCTTATTCCAATTAATCTTACAGGTATATTGTTCCAACTATCTTTAAAAAGTTTTTTACTTATATTATATATTTCATCGTTTATATTTGTGGGATTTTTCAATTTATATTGATGAGTATAATGAGTAAAATACTTATCTTTAATTATTATTGCTATTGTATTGGCATACTTGCATTGAGTTCTCAAATCATTTCCTAACATGTTAGATATTCTCTTTAATTCAACATTTATTTCTTCTACATTATCACAGTCAGATAATAATGTATTGGTATGACTAATACATTTGGGATCTCTTGCTTCACTTATAACTTCAGAATTATCTATACCATTAGCAATATTTATCATATATTCAGATTGATTCTTAAAATATTTATATAAATCTTCCCTTTTTGAATTAGCTAAATTTCCGATTGTTTTAATATTTAAATTAATTAACTTTTCTGAACTCTTTTTTCCTATTCCATAAAGATCTTCAATAGGAAGTATCCACATTTTATCTTTTATCTCGTTTTCAAATAGAGTATGAACTTTATTTGGCTTAGAAAAATCTGAGGCCATTTTTGCACATAGTTTATTATTTGCTATCCCTATGTTTACTGTAAAACCAAGTTTGTTATATATCTCTTCTTTTATTTTATATGCAAATTCAACCTCATCTTTATGTATGTTCTTTATTTTCCCATAATCAAGGAAACACTCGTCTACAGACACTATTTCTATATCCGGAGTATACTTTTTAAGTAGATTAAACATCGCTTGTGACATTATGTCATATAATTCATGATTGGGCGAATATATCTTCAATTCTTTACACTTTTGTCTAGCAGAGAATAAAGACTCGCCTGTTTTAATACCACACTGCTTAGCTTTTATAGATTTTGCTAATACTACTCCTCTTCTTTCCTTTTCATTACCCGCTATAACGGCTATTTGATCCCTTATATCTGATTTATATCCATTTTTCAATAAATCTATCGCCGTCCAGGATAAATACGCATTATTAACGTCTATATGCATAATAATTCTATTCATACTATCACCATTTAAATTATAACACAAACAAACGTTTTATATAAAATAAAAAATCCATATAGGATCTTTATTTATTATAATTAACGATCTGTTTATATAGTTATTGATTTTATCAAAGTATATTCTTTTTCCTCATTCAATGAATCTGAACCATCTTTGAAGTTATACCCTAGTTTTCTATAAAAATCCAATGCATAAATAGAAGAAAATATAACAATATCTTTCGTTCCTATATTTTTTGCATATTCTTCAATACCAAGTATTAATTTTTTACCTATTCCTTTTTTTGTTGACCAATACTAACAAAAACCGTTTTTATCATATATCTGTTTGGAATCGTATTCTTAAAAAAGCTATCTAGACTTGCCGTTCCAACAACTTTTCCATCAATTAGCGCAACAAGGCATTTAATTCTGTTGGAAAAATTCTTTTTTATTTCTTCTTCTGTAAAATGTCTTGAAATACTATCAATTATTTCTTTTCCATGATCTTTAATATTTATTTCATATAGATTTTTCAATATTATTTCGGACATTTCTTTGGCATGTTTTTCTTCATAATCTTTTATTTCTATCATATAATTCTTCTATATATTAAATTTATTTATTATTATATAATTTATCTCCCCACCAATTAGGAATTAAATCTTTTAATATAATAACTTTTTTTGTTTCATAATCAGTTAATATTTCTATATCTCTATTTTCTTCTGATAACTGCATAAAAAATTCTCTACAAGCACCACAAGGCATACCACCATTTTCTTTTGGAGGCTCACTTCTAAATGCGATCATTCTTTTTATTACAGTTTCTCCGCTTTCCATATACATTTTTAATGCTGCAACTCTTTCAGCGCATAGATTTATTACTCCACTAGCGCTATCAATGCAAAATCCAGTATAAATCTTTCCACTTTTACTTTGTACTGCAGCAACCACTGTGTGAGCCACAATAAAAGGCGATACATTCTCTGGATGATATTCTTTTTTTGCTAATTCATACATTTCTTCCCAAATATCCATATTATCAACTCCTATTATTTTTTTATACTCTTCCGATTTGAAGGTAGCATTTTAAATTGAATGTTACTTTATCATCAATGTTATGTTTTTCAAATATACTTTTTACTTCTTTTTCAAATTCGAAATAACCGTCTTCATTTGGTAATGGATTTGACGATACACTTAATCCAAGTCCTAACAACTCTATATAAGAATATTCTTTTTTCACATTAAAAACATGTTCTTTGAACATTCCATCGATGTAAATAGAATCCCTGTCTTCCTTTTTGTTATGATTGTCTTTAAACCCTTTATTTGCATACATAAAATCATTCCATTCTGTTTGAAAAACACTACTTGAATCAAGATAATCATACCAAATTATTCCAAAATACCCAGATTCTTTCAAAACTCTTTGAAGTTCCTTTTTAAAATCTTCTTTATTAAAATAGTGAAAACTATGGACTGAAAATGCAAAATCAATAATATTATTCGGAATTGTTGTCCCTTCTGCTTTTTCATTCAAAAAAATTATATTATTGTCTGGTAAGGTCTTTTTTAAAAGAAGATTTATCATATCTTGGTTAGGCTCCACCGCATAACATGTTTTTGCGATTTTAGAAATTAGAGTTGTGAACTTACCGGTACCACAACCATAATCAACAATTATTGATTCTTTATTTAAGCCGTATTCATCTTTTAAAATATCCAATAATTTTTCGTCATAATTTGGTCTAAATAGATCGTATACTTCCTGTTTGCTGTTAAAAGCCTTTGAAGTATCGACATTATGATATTCAAAATTTAAATCTTTCATAAAAATCATCTCCCTTTAAATTATAACATAAATAAAAACAAGAATTAATCTTGTTTTATTTTCCACAACATTGTTTATATTTTTTACCACTACCACATGGGCACGGATCATTTCTTCCAACTTTTTTGTTTTTATTTGTAACTATCGTTCTTTTCTCTTCTCCTGAGTTAGCAATTGGCTTTTCTACTTGTTTTCTTTCTATATTTAATTTTATTTCTGCTCTTATTAAATATATACTTGTTTCTTCGGATATTTTAGCCATAAGCTTATCAAATACTTGATATCCTTCTTTTATATATGCTTGTAATGGATCTTCATTAGCATATCCTCTTAGATTAACGCCTTCTCTTAGGTGTTCCATATTATTTATATGGTTCATCCAATTCATGTCTACAACTCTTAATGAGAATGCTTTTTCAAATTCGTTTATTATTTCGACTGGGAATTTTGATATTTTGTCTTCGTATTCATTGCTTACTATATCAAATATTATTTCTGATAATTCTGAACTGTTTTTATTTTCTATTGTAGATTTCTTTAGTTTTTTATTTCTTATTAGATTACTATTCATATGGCTTAATAATTCATCATATTTTTTATCTGTATCATTTACATATGTAATTACTAAATCATTTATATAATTTCTAAATGATTGTAATACTTTTAAATGTATTGATTCATCATCTAATATTTCATTTCTTTTTCTATATATTATTTCTCTATGTTCATTCATTACATTATCAAATTGTAATAATCTTTTTCTTATATCAAAGTTATTTCCTTCGACTCTTCTTTGTGCCGATTCTATTGATCCTGTAAATAAACTGCTTTTTATTGGTTGATCATTAAAACCCGCTGTTTGCATAAGACTTTTTATTCTGTCTGTACCAAATCTAGTCATTAATTCATCTTCTAATGATACAAAGAATTGAGATACACCTGGATCTCCTTGTCTACCAGAACGTCCTCTTAATTGGTTATCTATACGTCTTGCTTCATGTCTTTCTGTTCCTAACACACATAATCCACCAAGTTCTTTTACGCCTTCACCTAGTTTTATATCTGTACCACGACCAGCCATATTTGTTGCAATAGTTACAGAGCCTGTTTCACCAGCATTCGCTATTATTTCTGCTTCTCTAGCATGGTTTTTAGCATTTAATACTTCGTGTTTAATTTTTTTTGAAGTTAACATTTTACTTACTAATTCACTTGTTTCTATAGCTATTGTACCAACTAATATTGGTTGTCCTGTTTTATGTCTTTTACTAATTTCTTCAACTATTGCATTGAATTTTGCTTTTCTAGTAGCAAATACTAAATCAGATAAGTCTTCTCTTATTACATCTTTATTTGTAGGAATTTCTATAACATACATGTTATAAATATTTCTAAATTCTTCTTCTTCTGTTTTAGATGTTCCTGTCATTCCTGATAATTTATTATACATTCTGAATAAATTTTGGAACGTTATTGTAGCTAATGTTTTTGTCTCTTCTTTTATTGTAACTCCCTCTTTTGCTTCGATCGCTTGATGCAATCCTTCTGAGAAAGCTCTTCCTTTCATTAATCTTCCTGTAAATTGATCTACTATTATTACTTCATCATTTTGTACAACATAATCTACATCTGATTGCATACCATAGTTTGCTTTTAACGCTTGATCTATATGGTGTACCAATGCTGAATTAGCAATATCATATAAGTTTTCTATCTTAAAGTATTTTATAGCTTTTTCACTGCCTTCTTCTGTTAAACTTACTGATTTCATTTTTTCTTCAATAGTATAATCTTCTTCTTTTTTTAATGATTTAACAAAACTATCAGTCATAGCATATAGATTCTTAGATTCCATATGTCCACCTGATATTATTAATGGGGTTCTTGCTTCATCTATTAATATTGAATCAACTTCATCTAGGATTGCAAAGTTTAATCCTCTTTGAACTCTATTTTCTTTTTTTACAACCATGTTATCTCTTAAATAATCGAATCCAAGTTCATTATTTGTTGTATAAAGAATGTCTTTCTCATATTCTTTTTTCTTTTCTGCTGGAGATAATTCTCTTACATTTAAACCAACAGATAGACCAAGGAATGTAAATATTTTACCCATCCACTCAGCATTTCTTGAAGTAAGATATTCATTTACTGTTATAACGTGTACTCCTTTGCCTTCTAATGCATTTAAATATGCGGGTAATACTGTTATAAGTGTTTTTCCTTCTCCCGTTTTAATCTCTGCTATATTTCCGTAATGTACTGCTATTGCCCCAACAACTTGTACATAATAAGGATAATCTCCTATCATTCTTCCAGAAGCTTCTCTAGCTGTAGCAAAAGCCTCAACTAAAATATCATCTAAAGTTTCTCCTTTAGACAATCTTTCTTTAAATATATTGGTTTTATTTTTTAAATCTTCATCAGATAAATTGTTATATTCTTCTTTTAAATCTTCTATTTTATCAGCTAAAGCTCTAAATTTTTTCATTTCTTTATATTCATGATCAAACAGCATTCTTAAAATGTTCATAATTAATCACCTCAACGTTTATTGTATCAAAAAAATAGAAATAGATAAACTATTTCTATTCAGTTTCTATTATTCCATAGTTATTATCTTTTCTTCTATATAGAACACATACTTTCCCTGTATTTCTATCTTTGTATATAAAGAAATCATGACACAACATTTCCATTTGTAATATAGCTTCTTCCTCATCCATTGGCTTTGTATCTAGTTTCTTCCTTTTTACTATTTTACTATCTTCTTTTTCTTCTTCTTCGCTTTGAAAATCTAACATCATCTTTTTAGAAGAATTTTTTTCAATTTGATTTATTTTTGTCTTGTTTTTTCTAATTTGTCTTTCTATTTTGTCTGCAACTTTATCTATAGCTGCATAAAGATCCTCAGATGTTTCTTCATTTCTTATTATAAAATTGCTTGTCGGAATTGTTACTTCTATTTTTTGATTAAATCCTTTTACTTTAATCACAATAGTCGCTTCTATTTCATTTGATTTTTCAAAGTATTTGTCTAACTTATCAATTTTTTCTTTTATGTATTTCTTTATTGACTCAGTAACTAATATTTTGTCTCCTCTTATGATATATTTCATCTTATCCCTCCTATTAATATTATAGCACAAAACTAAATGTTTTTTAAGAGGAACACTCTCTTTGCTTGTAGCCCTTTACAAGTTACAACTAAATCAAATTTTATTATTTGTCCTGGATATATATTGTTTTTTTCTATATTCTTTATTTCACTTTTATGAAAAAATATATCCTGACAATCATCATATTCTATAAATCCATATTCTTTAACTTCGTCAAACCATTTAATAAAACCTCTCATATAATCACCACAAACAATTTAACATATTTTTTGTTTTTATTTTGGTTTATTGATTATAATTGTTGTTTTATATTATTCAAAGTTTTAAATTACTTTATTGTAAACAATGTGTATCTTTTGCTTATACTTATTATTATCTTGATCATACTTTTAATTTCAAATAAAAATAACAAATATAATTTTTCTAAAAGGAGGAAAGATGAAAAATTATTTTATTGAGAGTATGATTTCTAATAGTAATTATATAGATAAAGAAAAATTAACTTATGGCTTGGATGTAATATATATTTCTTTTACTAAATTAATATTTATAATGTCCGCATCTATCGTATTAGATTGTTTTTATATAACAATTGCTTGTATTATACTAATTTCATTTATAAGAAGTTTTTCATATGGATTACACATGGATAATAGTATTAAATGTTATATATTCAGTTTTTTTATATTTATTTTGTTGCCCAGGTTTTTTATTAGTATGAATATTTCTATTATACAAACTTATATATTGTTTTTATTAAGTATTATCTCGGTTATTTTATATTCTCCATCCGATACACTCAAAAGACCTCTTATAAATGAGAAAAAAAGAAAAAAACTCAAATATTTATCTTTAATTGTTTTGGTAATATATATTATATTTTATATTTATTTTAAAGATGTTTATTTATCAAAAATTATATTGTATTCAATTATTATTCAATCATTTTTAATAAATCCTATAGTTTATAAATTGTTTAATTTATCATATGAAAACTTTAAGGAGGTGATGAAATGAAGTTTGTATCAAAAGTATTAAATAATTTTGCATTAACGATAGCAGAAACCAACAGAAGCTCTTGTGCTATTATCGGATTTGATGAACCTAAAATGCCTAATTCTATGTTATAACAAAAGCCACATTTGTGGCTTTTTATATTTTTACATTTAAAGTTATTGAGAAATATTTATTTGACTCAATAATCATTTCAATATTTTTTTCATCATTTAATATATCTTTTACTATTGATAATCCATATCCTCTTTCTTTTCCTTTTGTACTAAATCCCTTTTTAAATATTTTGGAAGTGTCTACATTGTTTTTTGTACTATTTATTACATTAATTTTTACTGATTTATTTTCTTTATATAAATTTATTGTTAATATCTTATCTTTTGATTCAGATGAGGATTCAATTGCATTATCTAATATGATTCCAATTATTTTTAATAAATTTTTACTTGTTTTATTTGAAGAAAAGTTAATGTTTTTTAAATCTCTATCAGAATATATTTTTATATTTAAATCTTTTTCTACTTGGCATATTTTATAATATACTAAACCTCTAATTCCTTTTGGTAACCTTTCTATATTGTTAAGCAGAATGTCATCATATATGTTTTTTTGATCATTAATTATTTCTGATAAATATGATTTTAATTTCTTATTATTTTTTGAAGCGTATGCATTGATAATTACTAATTGGTTATTAAAATCGTGAACTATTTTTCTTTTTTCATCTAATTCTTTTTCATATCTACCAATATATTTTAATAATACATCATATTCTTCTTTTACTTTTAAAATTCTATTTGTTTGTCTAAAATATAAATAAGAAATTATTCCAAATACAAAGAATATAATAATATTAATAACTAAAGCAATATTACTCTCTACCCCATGAGTATTTCTATACGTAAAGGATCCAATTATTATCAAAAATAGAAACGTTAGAACTAATATTTTATTTTTATCAAATTTATCAACTATAAAATTTAAAAATTTAGATAGTGGTCTAATAAAAACAAAAGGGAGTGTAAAAATTATTACTATAATGGACCCTATTGATCCGCCCAAGACGTTGTTATATATGAAGGAATAGTCAAACGGGAGAATATTAAATATAATTCCTGTCAATATTTCTCCTAAAAACAAATAGAATGTAGCTATTACAGTATATATCAAACTTTTTTGTATTTCTATTTCAAATATATATTTAAACCCTATTGATATTATTGGTATTATTAAAAAAACTTTAAATAAATCTCTGTTATATATGTTAACTATTGAAATTAGAATTGCAATTAATAAAAATATAAATACTCTTTTAATGTTTATTTTTACTTTATATAATTTTACTATTATTAATGCATTCGCAGTTAAGCTTAGAAGTGAGCCCGCAAATAAGTCTATATATTTTAATATATCAATCATTTATTCCTCCGCTCCATACTTTTTTGATAAAAATTGTATGGTTTTGTTATTTGAAAAAGTTATTTCTTTTTTTGTGTTATTTATTTCTTTTATATGAGATTTGTTTACTATACAAGATTTATGGGAATAACAAAAATTTCCTTTTAATTTTTCTTTTATACTTTTTAAAGATATATTTAAAATATATTCATTATCTTTGGTTACTACAATGCTTTTTCTCTTATACTTATCATAATGTATATACAAAATACTGTCATACTCTATATTAAATATACTGCCAGATTGTTTAAATGACAGTTTGTCATCTTTAATTATTTTGTTTACATATAAATCTAATGCCTCTTTTATTTTTTCTTCATAGGTATCAAATTTAGATATAAAATCAAGAAGTAATATTTTAGAATGATTGGCTAAGTATTCTAACTCATAATGTGCTGTTAAAAGTACTATTGCACTATCCCAATCGTTATTTCTTATTCTTTTTGAAATATCTATACCTGATTTATTATTTACATCTATATCTAGAATATAAAATTTATTTTCTATTTTAGAGTCTATAATTTTATAAAAAGAATCACTATAATCATTAAATACATATATTTTGTATTCAATTTTATAATTAAAAATTATTTGATTTATATATTTTTTTAAAATGTTAGTAATTTCTTTATTGTCATCACAAATTATTATATTAATCATAAATCTCCTTGTTCACAAAGTGTTAATTTTTTTATTTCAAATAAAAAGAGCACCAATTACTAGTGTTCAATTTAATTAAAAATTTTTGATACTGAATAAAAATCATATAAGAAGTTAACTATTAAATAAGACAATACCAACGATATAGTTATATAAAACACTCTTATTTGATTTATATGTCCCTTTTTGAATATACTATCAATATTTAATGACATGATTGTCCATATCATTAATGGTATTATTAATATATATAAATATAGTTTAATGTTCATTTTCGTAATCTCTTATCATTTTTCTTCTTAGTTCATGTCTTTCTATTAAAATATCTGCTTCTATAAATTCCTTTATCATTTCTAATGCTTCATTTGTTGTTTTATTTGCTGAAAAAGTTATTACATTTGCTCCATTGTGTTCTTTAGCAAGTCTAGCATCTGATTTACTATCTATTTTTGCGGCCAATATTCCATCTACTTTATTGCAAGCTATAGACATTCCTATTCCTGTTTTACATATTGCTATACCAAAATCTATATCTTTTGATATTACTTTTTCACATACTTTAAATGCATATATTGGATAATCTGTTCTTTCTTCATCATATGTGCCACAATCTAAAATTTCATATCCCATATCTTTTAATTTAAATATTAATTCTTTTTTTAGACCATAACCGCCATGATCACTAGCTATTCCTATTTTCATAAATACCTCTTTTCTAATTATAAGTAAATTATATCATTATTTTTTTAAATAAAAAAGATAAGTACTCTTATCTTATTCGTTAAATCCGTATTTTTTATTAAATTGTTCAACTTTTCCTTTTCTTGATGAGTTCTTTTGTGTTTGTCCTGTATAAAAAGGATGACATTCTGAACATATTTCAACGTGTATTTTATCTTTTGTTGATTTTGTATTGAAAGTTGCTCCACAAGCACAAGTTGCTATACAATCTACATATTTTGTATTTTTCTTTTCCATCGTTTATCTCCTTCCGCCATGACTTAATAGTCATAGTAATTCTTAAAACCTCAAATATTATAACAATTCATTTGTTATTTGGCAACTGTTTTTTTATTTTTCTACTATTTTTATTTTAGCACCAACAGTTTTGAGTTTCTTTTCTATATTTTCATACCCTCTTAGAACGTGTTCTATATCCTCTATGGTTGTTTTTCCATCTGCAACTAATCCAGCTATAACCATACATGCGCCTGCTCTTAGATCCGTAGCTTTTACTACACAACCCTTTAATTTAGTTTTACCTTTAATATGTAATCTTTTCCCATCTATTTCTATACTTGATCCCATTTTATTTAAATATTCTACATTTTGAAATCTATTTTCCCATATGTTTTCTTCAACCATAGATTCCCCATTACATTGCGTTAATAGAGTTACTATTGGTTGTTGTAAATCTGTAGGAAATCCAGGATATCCTTCTGTAATTACTTCTATTGGCTTTAATTCTTTTGATTTACTTACAACAATATTATTACCAGAGATTTTCATATTTACTCCAGATTCAATTAATTTTTCTATCAATGATTTAATATGTTCTGGGATAACATTCTCTATTTTTAAATTATTTCCAACTAAAGCACCAATAATTACATATGTTCCAGCTTCTATTCTATCCGGTATTATATCTATGGTACATCCACCTAAATAATCTACACCTTCTATTGTAATTGTGCTTTCACCAGCACCATTTATTTTTGCTCCCATTTTATTAAGAAAATCTGCTACATTTATTATTTCTGGTTCTCTTGCTGCATTTTCTATTATTGTTATGCCACTTGCCTTTGCTGCAGTTATTATTGAATTTACCGTAGCACCTACACTAGGCATATCTAAAACTATTTTGTTTCCTATTAATTTATTAGTTGTTATATCATATTTATTATCTTCTTCTATAACGTTTGCACCTAATAATCTAAAAGCCTTTAAAGTTTGATCTATAGGTCTTTTACCTATATTACATCCTCCAGGAAAATACATATCTACTTTATTAAATTTAGCTAGTAATGAGGCCATGAAGTAATATGAAGCTCTTAATTTGTTTGATATTTCTTCTGGAACTTCTTTATTTTCAATGGTGGTTGGATCTATTATCATCATATCTTTTTTTCTTGTTATTCCAGCACCTAAATAGGTTAATATTTCAACTAAAGCATCTATATCAGATATATTTGGAACATTATTTATTACTACTTTTTCATTTGAAAGAATAGCTGCAGGTATAACAGCAACTGCACTATTTTTTGCTCCACTTATCCTTATTGTTCCTCTTAAAGTTTTATTGCCGTCTATTATTATTTTACTCATATTACCTCCTATTATGCTTTTGAATTAGAGCCACATAATATTATTTTTTCTTTAACTACTCTTTTTATTTCTGCTTCTCCAGATGATATTATTTTTCTAGGATCATAAACACTTATATTTCTTCTTAAATATTTTCTAATTGCCTTGCTCCAAACATATTGTAATTCAGTATTAATATTTACTTTTGAAATACCATTTTTAATTGCTTCTTTTAAGTCTTCATCTGATATTCCTGTACCACCGTGTAAAGCTAGTGGAATGTTTAAAGTATTGCTTATCTCTTTTATTAAATCAAAATTTATTATTGCTTTACCTTTATATAAACCATGAACATTACCAACGGCCGGTGATAAAACGTTGATTTTAGCCTCGTCAATCATTCTTTTACAATCTTCCAAAGATGCATAAGACATATTGTTTTTATTGCTCTTATTTGATATATACCCTATTTCTGATTCAACAGACACATCAAATTTTTCTGCATATTCTTTAACTCTTTTTGTTTCACTTATATTATCTTCTATACTGTTTAATGAAAAATCTATCATAACAGATGTAAATCCACTATCAATTGCATTCTTACATGATTCGAATGATGAACCATGATCAAGATGAAGTATTATTGGAACTTTTATATTTAAATCCTTTATCATAGTATCTACCAAGTTATATACAACATTATATCCGCCCATATAATTAATCGCCGATTCGCTAACTCCTAATATTACAGGAGACACATTTAAATTTGATTCTTCAAGGATATATTTAGTCCATTCTAAATTATTTATATTAAATTGTGGAATTGCATATTTTTCTTTATATGCTTTTTTTATTATATCTATCCCATTATTCATATTATTTCTCCTTATACATATATTATCACGAATGAAATAGAAAAATAAATAAAAAACATTAAGTTTACACTTAATGTTTACCCTATAATCTTAACTTTTCCTACTTTTATTCCTTGTTGCATTTCTATTTCATCAAATACTTTTTCTTGTTCTTCTATAGCTTCTGTTTTAACTCCCCTTTTCTTTATATTTGGATTGTATTTTTTAGAATCTTTATTAGTAAACTCTTCCATTTGCTTTAGAGTATAACTTCTTCTATAAATTTCTCCGGTGTATACAACTCCTTTATCTGTTTTTTCAGGATAATAACCTTCTTGATTTTCCATATCTAAAAAGTATACTCCATAATAATCTGCATCTCTTACTTCTGGATCGGATTCTTTTTCAGCATATAAATATTCTGGAACGTACAAATTGTTTGCTTCGTTTATCATAGAACTTATTACATACCTATACCAAGCATCTGCTTTTTTATATGTATCATTACCATTTCTTATTGCCATTTGTTCTAACATAAAACTTTTTACTGTAGATAAATATTCTTCACTATCTTTTTGTTGATTTTTAGATAATAAGGCTAGATTTCTTATTGAATCATAAACATTTTTTGATAATTCAACTTCTTCAGCGTACAAATATGATTGAACCCCAAAATCTATGGTATCAACGTTTAATGGGTCAGAAATACTTTTAGAATAGTTTTCAATTTCTATAAAACTATTTGATAATACTGTTGCTTTTTCTTCATTTGTTAAGTCATAATATCCATCGGGATCTGTATCACTTATAAAACTAATTACTTCATTTGATAGACTATTAACAACACTTCTATTTGCTGTTACTTCATCTGGTACATTAGTTTCAGGAACAATATAATCATTTTTTTCTATTGTTGTTCCGAATATTGAATTAATAGAATATTCAGCTTTTTTTCTTACATTGAATGCATATGTTGATATTCCTTCTATAACTAATCCCGGAACATATGTCTTTGAAGCCGGATCCATAGAGGATATCATTTCGTCATAAGTAAATTCTTTACCGTCTGTGTTTCTCTTATATCTAGTTCCTTTTTCTGTTCTAATAGGAATGTATTCTTCAATAAGGTTATCATTTATTTCTGTTTTAAATGATACCATATATACTTTTTTACCAGTTTTAGAATCAATTTTATAAAAAT
>Ga0209373_10001813_pt1 | contig 23667 bp, 21 predicted proteins | sample Higcelweek5metaG_FD_187173 | JGI IMG/M metagenome (GOLD analysis project Ga0209373, IMG submission 187173) | Freshwater pond sediment microbial communities from the University of Edinburgh, under environmental carbon perturbations - High... | ecosystem: Environmental > Aquatic > Freshwater >... | reverse complement strand
ACAAAATAAATTTTTTTCATAAATAATTTAATTTTTTAATTTAAACAAAAGGTTTTAGTATTGTTTTATAATATTTCTTCATTACTTTAAAAGGATTTTATCTAATTTAAAGATTCCTGGTCGTAGCCAGGAATGACATAATTTACCAGAGTTTTCTTATCTCTCAAATTTCAAGAGAAAGGTTTTGATGAGTAAATTATTACAAAACATTCCTCAAATCATCAACACTTCCTGCTCACATTAGTACAATAATACTAGAATTCAAATTTAGCTCGTCATATTCTTTTATAAGTTCTGCCGTATTCTCTAATCATTTACCATTAGAAACATTATGGTAAATCTCATTTAATGTGTTTACAAGTTTCTCAGTAGACATAGCAAGTACATCTTCTTCTTTATCTCTAGAGAAATATATATTCGGAATAATTAACTCATCAGCACTAGAGAAGCATTTCTTGAATCAGTCTAGTAGCTCAATGGTACGAGAATATTGGTGTGGCTGAAATACTACAAATAATTTTTTATCAGCATATTTGCCCTTGATAGCATCAAGAGTTAGTTTGATTTCTGTAGGATGATGACCATAATCACTAATTATGACGTTGCTATTTTCTGTAGTCTTAATAATCTCATTTCTACGCCAAACCCCTTTATATGATTCTAATTTTGAAACAATATATTCATCATCAAGTCATAATAATTTTGCACATGTATATGCCATTTTTGCATCAAATAGGATATGCTCACCCGGGATTTTTAGCTCAAACTCTCTGAAAAAGACTTTCTGTCATTTCTCATCTACGAAATACTCATCAAAAACCCAAACCTGTCTCTTGTTCTTATCTGCAAGTTTTCTAGAATTAGGACAGTTCCCATTGAGAATCATGAATCATTTTGTCTGGTCTTGTAATGAACGGAAAGCACTCATATAATCCTCAAGATCCTTAAAATAATCAAGATGATCAAGGTCAATATTCGTAATTAGCGAAATATATGGTAAGTACTGAAGAAATGATCTCCTGTATTCACAAGCCTCGATGACGAAATATGGAGCAATTTCATAATAAAAATTAGAATTATCAAATTGAGGAACTTGAGTCCCTACAATTGTCGAACCTCAAATAGCAGATTCCATCAAAATAATCCCAAGCATTGATGAAGTAGTAGTTTTACCATGTGATCAAGCAACTGCAATACATTTCTTCTCATTCACAATCTCGGCAAGAGCCTGTGGATAAGACAGAACTCTCACATTATTATTCTTGGCCTTATGATATTCCACATTATTGGTCACAAGATGTTCATGGTCATCCTTATTGAATATTGCCTCAGTATAAACAACTAAATCAGCGATATCTGGCATGTTATTTTTATCATGTCATATGAATATTTTAATTCATTCTTTCCTAAGTAATTCCAGAAGTGCAGAGTTACTATCACTCGAGCCACTCACATTATGTCCAAGCTCATTATAATACCTCGCAACAGCAGAAATACCAATTCCACCTATTCCTATAAAATGTATATTTTTCATTAATTTTGATTATTGTTAAAAACACAACCGACTTAATATAGGCTATTTTAGAATTTTTTCAAAGTTTTATTGGATAATTATTTCAATTCTTCGTCATCAAATAAGAAAACTTCATCAATAGACGTCTTAAGTGTGAAAGAAATTTGTTTGGCTAGCTTAAGTGAAGGATTATATTTTCATTTTTCTAGAAAAACTATAGTTTCTCTTCTGACTCATACGAGATTAGCTAGATCGTCTTGAGTAAGATTATATATTGCTCTGAGTTCTTTTATTCTAGTTTGCATAATTTTTATAGTTAAAATTTTGGGCAAATTACAGCACATTTATCTTTGATGCATTTGCTTGTAAATGGACATCTTGATTGGATAAGATATTCTCCGGGAGTAATGCAATCTTTATCTATTTTACAAGAAACATCAAGAACTTTTTCAATTCTATAAGAACTATCTTCTGATTTCTTGTCACAAGTTATACTTGGCTTCGAGAATTGTGGATTGCCATGTTTAATCCATTCTCAATTATTGCACATCCGATCATCTTCTCAAGAAAAAGTACGAATTGCAATAAATACCACCAAAATCAAAACAACTCAACTCAATAATAACTTATAATCAAAATTCGTAACTCTGTTATAGAACCTGAATATGAATCCATAAATTAACATTAAAAGACATGTTGACATTGCAAGTGTAACGGCAATTGGTTCATAGCTTGGGTTAGTTTCTTTGAGAGCATATAATACAAACATACACACAGCGGCAAATCAAGAAAAAATCTGAATTGAGAGAAGTGCAGCTTTTCATCATATTTCATAATCTCTCTCATCTGCAATAATCTCAGTCACTTTTCTTCTAAGAAATAATAAAATGAGCGAACCAATAATTATAGTGAATATTGGAATAATATAATTCCCAAAAGTAATAGATTGACTAAATATTATTGACATAACAATAACTAATCCTATGCGGACTTTATGATAATTTTTTAATGATAATTTCATATATGAATTATTAAATGTTAAAAATATCAAACAAAATGTGAGATAATTCTAACAAATTATTTTTGAAAAGCAAATTATTTTTGAAAATTAATAAAAAAACTGTAGAATAATATTGAATTTACAAAATTACCACTTATTTCTTATGAAAACAAATCAAATAAAAAAAACCTACCTTGAAGCCTTTACTCTCGTAGAACTAATAGTAGTAATAGTAATACTAGCAATCCTAGGCACTATAGCATTCCTCTCTTTCAACTCCTACTCATCTTCAGCTAGAGACAGTGTGAGGCTATCAGATATAACAAATATATCCAAATGATTAGTTATGCAATACGCTAAATGATGAGCTTATCCATTGCCTGATGATTATATTGCAATTACTGCAAAATGAATTAATATATGATATCAATGATTTGCATGAGTTAAAACTCTAGATATTGTCGATATATCTTCTTGAAAAGATCCAAGTGATTGAGTGTTTTATACATATAATACAAATACTAATCAGGATAAATATCAAATACTATGATTCTTGGAAGACTGAGGTAATATTGGCTTAGGCTACAATATTTGAAATAAATATAATATCTTTAATTGAGTTAATGCAGACTCTTTAAATTATTCAAATAGATATCCTTTGTGAAAATGAGACCAAATAGGCATATTGCTGAACTCTTGAAGCAAAATTCCACTTCAGTTTAACTATACTGGTACTTGATTTGAAATTACTACTGCAACATGAACAAATTACATTGCATATATCAATAAAACTACTACTATTAATTCTACATGATCTATACTTTGATGATTGGCTTGATTTTATTCTGCAGTATCTGCTAGTTCTACTTATCCAGAATGTGATACTCCTGATATCAAATTATCTAATTGACAAACATGGGCTGCTTGTAATGTAAGTGCAACAAAAGCATTCAATTGAGTTAATCTGCCCTATGTTTGTTGATGAACATGATGTATTAATGACCCCTATCCTTCTTCGCACAATATTTATTGAGGCTATTTTCAATGGTGAAGAAATGATGATATAGCTTCAACTAGTTCAACCTCAGCCATAGTTCCAAGCTGAACTCTTGCAAATAATGTTGGCCATAATTATTTCATTAATTGACTTGTTGATGTTAATTATGATTGGATAAACTCTCGGAATCCAGATTTATGGTGATGATCTTGAACGACATATACAAGCTGAACATATTATACAAGATGAAATCCTACAACAATGCAATGACCTTGTAATAGTTGATATCACGTACCTACTATGTTAGAGTGGAGTAATGCAGCAATATCTATCAACCCTTCTTTGGTAACATCTTTTTGAGCTTGACGGCAGAATGATAAGTCAATAATCAACTTATTAAAAATCCCCTTTGCTTGATATCGTAATTATTCTAATTGAAATTATATGTATCAATGAGCATATTGAAATTATTGGGTATCATCATCAACAAGTTCTTTTGGTCATACAGTGCTTTTTGGTAACAATAAAATATATATTTTAAATTGAACCTATCGTGCGAATGGTTTCTCAGTTCGTTGTCTTAAAAATAATTAAATCTTCTTACTCTCTTCATCAAACTTAGAAGAAATTTTCAGAGCTTTATCTAGGAAATCCTGTCAGATAAACTCCTTGAGATTATTGAATTCTTGTTCAAATTTTTCACTATCTTGATTAATTACGGTATTGCTCATATCCCCTACGAAACTCTTAATCTCAGGAATAATCTCATTTCTATAAGTTGAGTTACACATCTGCATATCAGTATATAGACTCGCTTCTTGATTGAGAAATCTTGATAAAATAAATAATTGCATTCTAGAATTCGGAGTCGATATTTTCATAAGATCTTGTGGATGAATTCATCTCTTGGCAAGAATATGTCACATAAGTAGATTGATGAAATGTACTGACGATTGTACAAGAGCAACAAGTTCATCGTGTTTTGAGGATTTTAGTTCTATAAGATTTGCTTTATCAGTATTCCATAGATTGTAGATATAATCCCATTTCTCTCATGTCTTAATTGGATCGTACGCGATATTCTGATTCTCGAGAGTCTTAATCCATGGTCAGAACATTGGATGAGTTGCCACTACTTCTCAAGTTGTATATTTTGATAATTCCTGCGATGCTTCTTTTTTGATTCCGGTGAAATCCATAAGTAATTTACCTTCTGGGATAAGTGGAACAAGTTCCTTGATAATCTGTACAGTGTGGCGAATGCTGACTGAGATTATAATAATATCTCACATTTTGACTGCGTCAGTTGGTTTAATTTCTGTTGATCTTGATGCAATAATCACTTCTTGTCATCTCTCTTCGAAATATCTCTTCCATAATTGTCAGAATGGCGAAGTTCATCATACTATTACTATTTTGTATTTTTTCATGAGAAATTATTAGAAAATATTTACTTCACCCTATCTACTGCTTCTTTGAATTTGTTAGCTCTATCTTCATAATTCTTGAACATATCCATACTGGCACAACCGGGAGATAATAGAATTGTATCTCATTTTGAAGCAACTTTCCAGGATTTATTAACCGCATCATCCATAGAATCTGCGAATTCATAAGGAATTTGGCTTTTTGAGAAAATTGAGGCAAGATATTCTTTAGTTTGTCAGATAAGTACTACAAATTTTACTTTATCTTTTGCGACTAAATCTAATTCTTCGAATTTATCTCATTTATCCATTCATCCTGCAATAAGCACAATATTCCCTTCAAATGATGAGATACCTGCTTTGAGACTTTGGCAAGAAGTTGACTTAGAATCATCGTAGAATTTTACTCATTTTATTTCTTTATAGAATTCTATTCTGTGTGATAATCAGCTAATATTTGTTAAATATTTTGTGGTTCTTTTTGAGCAGATTAACATTTCATTAGCAACAAGTACTGCGGATAAAACATTGAGTGCATTAAATATTCCAGAGAAATTAGTCTTAGAAAAATCATATTTCTTCCTTCCAGAAACTACAATATTTGGTAAATCAACATAATCTTTCAGGTTAAAATTCTTAATATCATCTCAATATCCGAAAAATCTTGAGTTCTTGAATTCATAATAGATTCCATATTTTTTTATTTCTTTTAAAATCTGAGTATTAACTAGGGCTTTACATTTAACTCAATCAATAAGTCTTGCTTTAGATAAATAATAATCCTTCATATCTGGATGCCAATTGAGGTGATCAGAAGCAAAATTGGTAAAAATTAAATAATCAGATCTAAAATCCTTAATCTCATAAGCCATAAAACTCGATATTTCCATAACAATTATTGGATTCTTCACTCAACTTTGTAATATTTTAGTAACAACCTGAGCGAAAGACTCATCAAAATTACCAGCAAGAAATACTCTATTTTCTCCATATTCTTCCTTGAGAATATTATAGATTATCCAAGTAGTAGTTGATTTACCATCTGTTCAGGTTATAGAAACAATCTTGGTCCTAGTCGGCAAATATTTGTAAACAAAATCAAGCTCTTTATAGATTTTGCCGGTTTTGTAGATTGTATGATTTGGATTAATTCAAGGAGATGGAATAATATACTCATATTTTGAAAAATCAGTAATATTATCTGCATCATCTTTTAATTCCGAATCTAGTCATAAATAGTCACAAAACATTTTTAGCCCATTTCAGACTTTTCATTTTCAATAAATTAGTATCATTTTTTGTAAAAATATATAATATATGCTATTATAGATAAATAATTAAATATTCAAATTTATGGGAGAAAAATTAAGAAAAAAAACTGTTGAAATGCCATATGATTTAGCAATAGCTGTTTTAAGCGCGACTTGAAAGGCTCAAGCAGAGGTAAGAAAACAAGTTCAAAAAATTCTTTGACTAACGGATTGAGAAATTAAAAAAATTGAAACAGAAAAAATGTTTCAAGAATATACTAATAAAAAAATAAAATTTAATATGTTTGATCCTGGATTGTTTTTCAAAAAAAATCAAACAAATAAGTGAATAGTTAAAGCTCTTTATTCAATTTGAATTAATAATAAAAATTATTCACATGAGGATGACAATATATCTAGTACTAAAAAAGTTAGAAGTATCAGGAACTATTGATTAAATTACAAATCATGGGTCTGAGAAAAACTTTTATTAACTTGAAAAGAAATAGAAAAATTAACTATTGAATGAATAGATGTAAGATCAAAAGCACTATTAACCCTTGCGATTAATCATGTAAATGCTTATTTTACTGACAAAAACATGTTAAGTGAATGATTAGCAACTAGATTTCAGAGTGATAAATATACAGAAATACATGCAACATGATGAGAACAAAAAAGTTTTTTTGATTTGTTAAAACTATATAAAACATTATCAAAAAATAGAAAAATATTAATTAAAAAGTGAATACATAAGGATTCTGAACAGATTAGAGATATTAATATGTCACTATTTGAAATACAAAGAATATTTTGATTAGCTACCCTATATAATGACAGAGAAAGAAATCATGAATTTGAAAAATTAGATCAAGATAGAATATTTTTAAGAGAAAAGTTTTGAGAAATATTTGAAGAAAATAATTGAAATTGAGTATTGAACCTATTTCATGCAAATAGAGATATTTCATCTGCAGCAATTGAATGTAAGAATACAAATAGAAAGAGGATTTATATAAAAAAACTATCTAATTGATCATATGAAATATTAGAAAAGGCACCAGATAGTTATATTGCTGAAAAAATATTTAATTCATGAACCATAGTTTGAAGAACTGAGCATTTTCAAAACAAAAGGAAAAATATAAGAGTTACTCATATATGAATAAGAGGAGCAAAAGATGCTTCTTCAGCTGTAGATAAAATTATTATGAAATGATTATCAAGTTTTACAGAAATAATGGATCATAAATGAATTATAATAGTTTTGGACTCTTATAGTGATATAGATAACCTTGAGGCAGTATTAGTAAATGAATTATGAACAAGAGAGACAAGTTGGAATGAGCCATTCAAAGTTATGTGAAAAGTAAATAATCAATCAAGTTCTTCTTATGAGGTCAAGAAATGAATCATGAAACTTAGCTATAAAGCAAAAGATATTAAACAAAAGGTTGCAGACTTATCAAAACATCTGGCAACACTTAAAGAAGAGATTGATGTTGAATGTGATAAAACTAATGAAATTAAAAGAGCAATAGAAGAAATTGAATTATTAATAAAATATTTACAAGGTCGTGCCAAAAAATGAACATATAATATTGAGGTTGAAATACAAGTATTTGATAAGGAAAATTATATAAAAGCCGAACTTGATGAAAGTTCACCAGCTCATCATAGTAAATACAAAATTAATCAAAGAGTGTTTGAGATATTTCCTGTTTTATTCCCAATATCAATATATTGAGAAAGCGCTATAAAACAATTCATGATGCCCTTTATTAAGAAAAAATATCAAGATAATAATTAGCAAAATTAAAAAATCGCTTCCCAATCTGAACATAAAAGTGGAATGGAGTTTTATTTCCATTCCACTTTTGTGGGATCGGTTCATTTAATCAGAAAAGATTTTTTAATGAATAATTACTTATTTTTTATCCCAATAAAAGTTTTTAGATTGTTTTCAAATTTTGGTGCAAATGTCATAATTAAAACTCTAGAAACCCACATTGCAGTAAATAATGAAACTACAATACCTATTCATAGCATTAATCAGAATCATTTGATTAAGTTAACTCATACTAAGTACAAGATAACTGCAGATAGGAATTGTGTAATATGAGAATCCCATATTGCAGTCCATGATCTATCAAATCATATATGTATTGCCTTTCAAATATTAACTTTTTTTCTTAATTCTTCTTTTGATCTTTCAAATATCAATATATTAGCATCAATAGCAAGTCATACTGACAATATTAATCAAGCAATGGACGCAAGACTAAGAACTACTCAAGACACCTTAACTATTGCCATAGTTATCATAATATAAATTAGAAGTGCTATTCAAGCGAATAATCAAGATAATCTATATATAAAAACTAGAAAAGTAAGAATAAACAAGAACCCTATTAATCAGGCCCTCATTATAACCAAAAGAGAATCTCATCAAATTTTTGCGTCAATTGCTCTTTCGCTAGTCAAATAGATTGGAGCTGGGACAATTCAAGTATTGATGTCATTAGCTTGTTTAACAGCTTCATCTCTTGTATAACTTCCACTTATAATTGCTTTACCATTTGGAATTTCCTGGTTTACAGTTGGAGCGGTAATTAGTTGTCATCATACAAATATTGCAAGATTTTTTCAAACCAATTTTCAGGTTAACTCTTTAAATATTTCAGCTCATTTTGTGTTAAAAGTTAGTTCAATTTGAGGTTGTCATACTTGAGAAACTCCATAGTTAGCTCTAACTAAGTACTTCTCATCAAGTACATCTCCAGCTTGGGTTTTTGCAGCGGTCCATTGGCTAGGTTTTTGATCAACGAAAATATATTCATAATTATAAGTTGTTTCTGTATATTTTTCTTTTTTCTTAGTTGCGCTAGTTCAAGTGCCAATCGTAACTTCTTTTTCTTTTTCAACTTTATTTATAGAATTAATTTTTACAATTGAATATCATTTTTCAGATTCTCATAGAGTCGGCTTCCCATCAGTTCATAACATAATTGTTCATTCCTGACTTGATTCAAATACATCTGATATATAAGGAGTTTTTACATTTTCCATTCAAGTAAAAGTCGCTTCCTTAGGCATATTTTCTTTTGTTGTTACTCAAGAATTAAATATAATATTCTCATAAGAATCTCTGAATTTTACTCAAATCGTTTTAAAATCAGATATAGAAGCTAATTCAGCTTTTATTTTATTGGCAATATCCTTCCTTTCTTTTTTATCTGTATCAGTAATTTCTGTTTTCATTTCTTTGAATTCCAATCTTACTACTTTACCAATTGTTTCTTTTGCAGTTTGAATAAATTCATTATTTTTTTCAGCTTTTTGAGTTTCAGTTAATTTTTCTCAATCAAAATTTTGAGAAGGAATTTGCACGATAATATGTGCTTCTTGTCAATATTTTGCTGTAATAATTGTAGGTTCTGCAGTTCCTAGAGAATTAACTCTTTTTTCAACTATAGACTTTAATCCTTCTGTTACGCTATTTTCATTGTAGCCCGTTTTTTTCTTGGCATCATCAAGATCAATTTTATAATCAAGTTCAACTCACCCATGAAGGTCAAGTCATAATTTATATTCTTTTAGATTACTCATTTTATCTGGAAAAACATTTACACCATATTTTGTCCATGGAAATATTATCACAAATGTAATTAAAAATAAAAAGACAATCAAAATAATTTTTCAAGCGTTCTCTTTCATGATAGTTTAATAAATAAAAAAATAATAAGCGTTCGCTAGTATATAAAAAAAACTTATTAAGGCAAGAAATCTTTCTAAAAAAATATTTTGACAAATTGAAATGATTTCATACAATGTCCCCACTTATGAAAAATGAGGATGAAAAAAGAATAAATATTTTATTCTAAATTCGAGAATAGTAAGCCACTTTAGCTCAGCTGGTAGAGCGCCCGCCTTGTAAGCGGATGGTCGTCGGTTCAATTCCGACAAGTGGCTCCAGTAACAATTAATAATTGAAATAGAAAATATAAAAGTTTAGTTCTGCCAATTTTTATTTTATATTTTCTATTTTCATTTTTTGGGTCGATACCAGAGCGGTCAAATGGGACGGACTGTAAATCCGTTGGCTTCGCCTTCGAAAGTTCGAATCTTTCTCGACCCACCATAAAACTATTTAAAATAAAAAGTTAAAAATATAAAAAACTTACATTTATTTTTAATTTTCTATTTTTCTACCTTATATTAAATTATGCCGAGATGGTGGAATTGGTAGACACCCTGGTCTTAGAAGCCAGTGCTGCAAGGCGTGAGAGTTCGAGTCTCTCTCCCGGCACCATAAGTTTAATCCATATTAAGTGGAAATAAAATTAACTAACGCTGAATTATGAAAAAAAATATACACCCACAATTCACAGATAAAACAAATGTAATTTGTTCTTGTGGAAATACTTTCGTTACAGGAAGTTCTATTAAATGAGATATCCGTGTTGAATCTTGTTCTAAATGCCACCCTTTCTATACTGGCGAAAGAAAAATACTTAAAACTGGTAGTGTTGATAAATTCTATGCTCGCCAACAAAAAACTAAAGAATTAATAAAATAATTATAGATTAAATAACAAAAATCTCAGTTCACTTTGAACTGAGATTTTTGTTATTGTTTACTTCTATCCATGAGCCCAAAACTCCGTTAATTTTAGTCTGGAACTTAAATAACTACTAAAAGTTATTATTTACCATATTCAATTACAGATTTTTTTATCGTTTCTAGGATGTATCTAAATTTATCAATATCATTCTCGAGAAGCGTCATTCTGAATCCATCATAAGTCGAATTAAATCAACTAAGTGGTACTGTACATATTCCATAAGCGGCTATAAGATAATAACAGAATCTCTTATCAAATCTTACATTCTCTATTGAACTTTCAATGAACTCCTTTAGTTTTGTATCTTTGATTTCTAATTTTGGATTTTGTTTAAATTTATCAAGATTAAATGTAATTGATAAATAGAATGCTCATTTTGGTTCAACAAGACTGATTAATTCAGTTCAACCAAGAATTTCTTTTGCCATTTTTGCCCTTATTTCATATTTCTTCTTTCTTTCTTGTAGATACTTATTATATTCTGGGTGAGAATAGATTTCTGGAATTACTTTCTGTGGAAGTGTGGTTGAACATACTTCAAGCATTTTTGCGTTTAAGATTGATTTGATGTATGATTTAAAATTCTCATCTTTATCTTGATTAAAAACCTCAATCCATCAACATCTCGCCCCAGGCCAAGGCAAATCTTTACTTGCTCATCTCATAGAAATACCCGGAACATCTCAGATAATATCCTTGAGCATAACTTTGTTTGCTTCATCATAGACTAATTTTTCATAGATTTCATCAAAAACTACAAATAATTCATATCTTCTTGCGATATCTATAATCTGCTCTAATATTTCTCTCTTAAATACTGCTCAAGTTGGATTATCTGGATTAATAACTAATATTCAGGCAACATTTGGATTGAATTTTACTTTGTTCTCAAGTTCTTCTAGATCTGGATTCCAATCATTGTCTGGGTCAAGTCTGTAAGTAATATGTCAACTTCCCGCATGATGTGCTTCTGCAGATGAATGCGTAGAATATGCTGGGTTTGGTCAGATTACTCTAGATAGAATGTCAAGATTAGAATATATCTTATTAATTGTGTCTCATAATCAGTTGAAAAAAATTATGTCATCTTTTGTGATTTTTGGGTTAAAAGAAGCTATCCACTCTCTTGTGGCATCAAGTCATCTTGTAGGACAGTATCAATAAGAGCTGTCTTCTGATGCAGCTTTCTTGACAATATCTTTCATCCATTCTGGGATTGGTTCTCACTTAGCAACTGGATCTCAGATATTTTCCCAGATTATATCAACTCAATAACTAGTAACTTTCTTGGCGAATTCTACTATTTCTCTTATCTCATAAGTAAGTTCATTTGCTCAAGCATGTACGATATTTCTTCTCATAATTGTATAATAAAAAACTAATACAGATTTATCCATATTAGTTTTTTTTGATATTTTTCAAGTTTATTTATTGTATTCTATTTGGATTACATATAAAGACTAAAGAATTTTGACTTTATCAACTTATAAACCCGATATCATAGAAATCCTATACCCCCGTTCAGAAGGGGTCTTAGGGGGGAAATGGTACCAAATATAACTGATGATTTTGCTAGACCCATTCTACAGGCTCAATATGATAAAAAAAGAAGCATTCAAACAAAAAACTCGGACTAAGTCCGAGTTTTTTCAAAATCAAATAATAATTATTTCATATTAATCTCGTCAATCTTGTTGAAGCTATCTTTAATATCGTTAATTTGTATTTTTGTATTACTTACTGTAAACCATAAGTTATCAAGATATAGATTTCTTAACACAAATTGATCATTGTAATTCCAGATTTGGTTAGCAAGATATTCTCAAGTTGTACTTCATTCATAACAATATGGTGGAATATACTCAGTTGAAGAAGGACAATATTCTCCTCATCAGATTATTTTCACACATTTAGGTGTTTCAGATACCTCATATTTTTTACATTCTTCATTTCTCTTCTCATCAAGTCCAGTTTTATCAATATGAGTCACTCTTGATAATTCTTTGATTCAAGAAGTTTCATCAATCTTAATCGCAACTGATCATTGGAATACATCGCTACTTCTATATGTATTGGTTTTATCTCATGCATTAGTATATAATGTGGCAGGCATGAATAGGATTTTTTCTTTTGCATTCCAGATAAATAATCTAGGATTATTAAGTACATCTGCATAAGATGATTGGTCTCAGACGGTTAATGTATACTGCTGTTTAGGATTCTTAATATCAGATACATCATATAAATCTATTTTAACTCATGCATTTACTGTACCTCACCATTTATTTTCTTTTGTATCATAACCTAATCATATCAGATGAGTTTCATCATATGGATGCAAATAAGTTGAATATCATGGTATTTTTAATTCACCTAGTAGTTTAGGATTTGTGTTATTAGATAAATCAATAACAAATAATGGATCAATCTGTTTAAATGTTACAAGATATAATTTGTTTCAAATAAATCTTGAGCTTTGGAAGTTCTCATCTTTTCATAATCATTCTAATTTACCAGACATTTTCAAATTCTTGTCCAATACGTAAACACTAGTTGATCTTGTCGGAGAAAAATTGGAAGTAACAATTCTAAAATATCAATCTGCATTCTCATCCATAGAATATTGATTAAGCGAAGAACCAGGAACTATTGTAGAGCTAACGTATTTCATATCTTTTCCACTAATGCTCATTTTGTGTATTAGGGTCTTTTCTCCTGCGCTATAATATGGCATCATACATCTTGCAGATGAACATTTAAAATTGTATGAAGTATACATGTTAGAGGTAATATATAGATTTTTTGTGCTCATATATATTTGATTCACATCTCAGAATAGTAATTTTGTAGTTACTTCTTCTGAAGAATCTTCTGTATTAATTACAGATAAAGTAACATAGCTTGGAGTGAAATCAAATTTCTTAAGTGTCTCGTCATCTGGCATTACAAACTCGATATCAGCACATTTAGAAGTATATCATTGTGAAAAATTGTAATTTACATCTGTTCATTTGATATTAACATTCTTATCAGACACATTATCAACAGCCCTAAGTTCTGCTTTTTTTGGTAATAATTTTTTTGCATCCACATCTCAGTCAAACTTCGTTTCATCTAGAGTTGCAGGCATAGTCTTAACCATTGGCCCATAATATGTTGTGTATGGGAAATTAAAATTAGATTGTGATAAAATATAAACATACTTACCTATTTTTCTAGATTGAGAAATACTTCCATCAACTTGGTAATATTTATCAATTTTTAATTTTGAAAGATTACTAATATCATAAGTTACAACAACTGTCTTAGCATTTCTATTGAACCAATAATAACTAAAATTACCATTCATATATTTATTAGAAATAATCGTTAATTTATTTCAATTAATATACAACTCGGGATCACTAAACGAACTAGGTATTTTGATAGTTTTTAGAATTTCCATTTCTTTTGCTGGAAAAGCCTTGACTATATAGATTGAATGATTTTTTGAATTGTAGTAATAAATATTTTTACCATCTGTTTTTATTACTTCACTCTCATCAACTCAAGCAACTTGAATATTTGTTTGTGAAAAATCGGTTGCTGATTTTGGAGAATCAGGTCAACCTCATCACATTGCATCACTAGATAATTCTTTGGTTGCATTTGATGTAGAAGGAGAAACAGCAACATCATCTAACATATAATCAACCACTCACCTATAATATCAAGTATTAGGATGAAGTTTATAATAACTCTTAATATACTTACTAACAACATCTTCTAGATTCTGACAGCTTGAGAATTTTTGTAAGTTGAAGTTAACTTTTAATTCCTCTGCTTTTGACTGATCTTCCATATTGGTAAGCTGATCGTCTACTGTATTAGTATCAGCAGCGTAACTATGATTAATTCATAATAATCCTATTATGAACAAAATATATAATAATTTTTTCATAAGAATAAAATTAAATAATAAAAGGAGCTCAATTACTAATACGTAAAAATAAAAAATAAGTGACAAAATTATTCACTTATTCCAACATTTCCGGAGAAAATAGTCACAGGCTCAGTATAGAAATCATGAGAAAAACCTGTAATTGTTTTAGTAGATTTAATATTCAGATTGAATTTGATATTAGAAATATCTTGTCAGAAGATATGCTCTGGAATTACCATATCTCATATTCAAGAAAAGACATAATTTTTTCAGAGATAATTTATTGTTGCAATATTGTAATTGTCTCATTTGATAACTATTCTATATCCGTTAATTCATTTGCCAAGTGAATCTTTTATAACTTTTATGGTGTCATTTTTTGGAATTTCTTGAGTGATGAATTTTTTTCCCGCAAAAGAACTATCTTCTAATACATATATTTTGAATTTATTAGAGCCATTAAAACTTATATAATAAATCCCTTTTTCTTCCATCAAATAAGAGAAAGAAAAATATTTTTCAACATCTTTTTTGAGAGAAATAAGTTTACCTGATGGAGTTGTAATATCCAGTGTTACATCTTTTTTATCTCAAGAAATCATTCAATTGATATGCATTGATTCATTATACAAATATGAATTCGGGATTTTTCATTGAAGCGATATATTGGCAGTAAAGAAATAATCATTCGGAACATGCATTTTATAATAATCATCATAGATTTTTCATAAAACTACATATTCTGCTTTTTGTTTTCATTCATATCTCGCATATAAATAATCAAAAGCTGTATGAGTTAAATCAATTATGTCAGGAAATCTGCTACAATTAGGTCTGTCATTTACTTTTACAAGTAGACTTTTTCCTCCTATCCAAATCTGCATCATGGTATCAAGTGGAATATTGCATTTCGCTGCTGAGAAGTATCTGTGTGAGAACTTATCTCAATTAGAAGTACTTCTTCATTCAAAAAAATCAGCATAATAAGTCAAATATCAAATATTGGCTTCTTTAGCAAATTCATTTAGTTTAACATTTGGAATGACTGGGATACTATTAATTTTTATGTTTTTAAGAAATACAATCAAATCTCTAATCTTATTCTTAATGTCAGTGAAAGTATATCCAACTTCTTGCTTATTCTTAGCTACTACGTTGTTATCAAGTTTGATAAATGATGATCTAATATCTGCAATTCTATTTTCAAAAAGAATTTGGTCAGAACTTCATAGAGAAGTAATTTTAGCTCAATAATTATCATTCAAAAGCTTCTCGAATTTAGTATATTGAGAACTAACAGTACTGCTTCCAAAACTTACTCCAGGTAAGTTGTATCAGTAAGTGTAATTGATTATTAAGAAAGCATTAACTAGAATAAAACCCAATTTTATTAGATGTTTTTTCATAAGAAAAATTATTATCGTTCTTACATTATATACAAAAATCCAAAAAAGCTAGTTTTAATGATTTAGGGAATTTTAGAAAGGACTAAAACATATAATTATTTGCATTATAAAGCAAATTACGATATAATAAAAAAGTTAATAATAACATTTATATCTATGCAAAACGAAAACATTTATATCTTTGAGGGATTATCTAAGGAAGAAGTATCATATTTCGTACTTATGTCTGAGACACAATTCTTCAAGAAAGGAGAAATGATAATTAGAGAGTGAGATAAATCAAATAACAAGGCGTATATCATAGAATCAGGAAGAGTTGAGGTTATCAAAGATGATGAAAAAGTTGCAGAAATCTGAACTTGAGAGATTTTCTGAGAAATCGCTCTAATTATCAATGAGCCAAGAACTGCATCAGTTGTAGCACTTGAGAATACAGAAGTTCTTGTTCTTGATAAGGATGATTTCATTATGCTTTATCAAAAATCTGGTAATTTTCAGCATATCAAAGACAGAATTCTAGGAAGAATCACAAATAATTTCTACGGAATTAAAGAATAATTTGATTTTTAAAACTTTTTTCATAGAATACTCGCGTTTTCTGGTGTATGTACCGGATTTCACAATTTTATATTCATAACTTAATACATACCATGGAAAGAAAAGATAAAAAAGTGTTAATGGAAAAACACGCTACTCATAAATGAGATACAGGTTCTCCAGAAGTACAAGTTGCAATACTTACTTCAAGAATAGAAAATCTTAAGAACCACCTTGAATTACACAAAAAAGATAATCACTCTAGAAGATGAATTATGCTTATGGTTGCCAAGAGAAGAAAGCTTCTTAACTACCTAAAAAGAAAATCACAAGATAGATATGAGTCAGTACTAGAAAAACTAGAACTAAGAAAATAATCTCAAAATCTGGAACTAAAGTTCCAGATTTTTTTATTATTATTTGAAAAAAATAGAATGTCTATAGAATGGCATAATTATTTAACTTGAATGTATGGACTACAAAAAATTACTCTGAATATCTATAATTATATTATTTATTAGTTATGCTTTTTGGCAATTTAGTGAGCAAAAAGTGGCTAATCTTGATATTTCTAAGCAGATTAATTTTAATGAAGTGAATTTTGCTTGAGAGGAAGTTAAATTCGATAATGACCACTATTTCAATAATGAGAAATTCGTAAAAGAGCTTAATATCGCCAAATTCAATACTTATCAATTCGTATTATATCACAAAAGAGAATCTATATATTTCCCAATTATAGAAAAAAAGTTTAAAGCAGCATGAATCCCTGATGATTTTAAATATCTGGCAGTAGCCGAAAGTTGACTTAGAAACGATGCCCTATCGGATTCTAATGCAGGCGGAATTTGGCAATTCATACCAGAAACATGAACGAGATATTGACTCAAGATTGATAAGAATATTGATGAGAGATATAACTTCGAGAAAGAAACCGATGCTGCGGTATTGTATTTTCAAAAGCTATACAAGGATTTTAAAAATCGGACTCTTGTAGCCGCATCATACAACAGGTGAGAGAATTGAATCCAGAGAGCACTAGATGATCAAAAAGTTACTTCATATTATGATCTATATCTCAATGAAGAAACCTCAAGATATGTTTGGAGAATTCTTGCAATCAAATATCTGATGATTAATAGATATAAAATATTTAGTTCAAATGAACTCTGAGAACAATTCATACCACCTAATACTAAGGATATAGACGTGAATGGAACCATTGATCTCAAGAAATGGTCAAATGATAGTTGATATATTTATTCTAATATAAAATACCTTAATCCTTGGATTATTTGAGATTCTCTACCACAATGAAACTGGAAAATTAGAACTTTTAAATAAAAAATATTGAAAAAAACATAATTGAAGATAAGATTAGAAAAAAATAATTAATATTTGATACAATAATGTCAATAAACTATTTTGATGAAATATTTTTCTCTAACTACATCAAAGAAGATGATGAAGTTCTTGATGTTTGCCATAAACATGTTGTAACCATTCTTGATACTATTGTTATCTGATTATTTTTCTTCGTAATTATTCCAACTTTTTTTTATTATAACGATAGTTTTCATCTTAAATCATTAGCACCATTTTTTTATTTTGAAATATATTTATTTTTAGTTTATATCGTACTAATCTATAAGATATTTGATTGGTATAATGATGTGTGGATAATAACAGAAAAATGAATAATTGATCTAGATTGGGAAATAATGAAAAAAAATATTGTCTATATAGATTACAATGACATTAGATGAATTGAACTTGATCAAAAATCAAATTGGGATTGAATATTAGGTAAATGAGAAATAAGAATTCATCTAGAATGAGAATGAAATGTGTTCGCACTAGAAGAAGCAAAATCCCCTTGAGAAATAGTAAAATACATCCAATGAGTTCTCGAAGATAAAGAAAAGTTAAAAAAAGATAAAGCAAAAAACCTTGATGATAAATTAATTAGCACAATAAAATCAGTGATAAAAGACCATCTAGAAAGAAAATGATATTATGACGAAGATTGAATTGAAATAGAAGATGGAGAAGAAAAAGAGATAGAAGATAAAATTCAAAAAGTTCTTCATAAAAAATGAACTGTAGATTTAAGAAATATAAAATAATCATCATTCCTGTTCTAGGTTAAATATAGCCAATAACTGTTACAATACTTATTAAGAATACATATTTAGCTCATATTAATAACTACAATGGATAAGAAATATTTATTAATAATTTCATCAATTCTTATAATTTGCTCTTATTTTATAGGATATTACCAAGAAAAAAATGAACATATTAATGATAAAAACACAATTCTTAATACTAAATATCAGATAAATCTCAAAAAAACTAAAGAAAAACTAGAGATAGATAATCCTAATGCTAATATCGAAATATTGCTTAATTGAGAAGAAATATCAAGTTGAACTTATATAATAAACAATTAAAATACTAATCTGTCAATAACATTTTCTTGTAAAAGTTTTTTAATTATGATAAACTTATTTCATAAATAATTTTTAAATTACCAAAAAATGCAAACTCCAATACAAGTATCAAAAAAGGAAATTGGTTGAGTTAATATTTTCACATTCGTTTGAGCTATAGATGAATCAAATGCTGATACTACTTTCAAAACAGTATTTGATAATTTTATTTGAAACAAATTAATTTTTGATCTTTGACTATTAACTTATGGTAATTCTAAGTTCCTAGGTTATCTCAGTAAAATGAATGACTTCACTCAAGAAAAATGATGAGCAATGTATCTGATTAATTGTGTTGCCCCAATTGATGACGTACTTGAAGCTTGTGGGATATTTCTTATAATTCCTCATAGAGCAACGATTAACGAAGCACTTACAGAAATGTGAGTACAAATTCCCTCTAGTAACTCTAATCAAAAATAAATCTAAGCCAACTTTTTTATAAAAGAACGAAAAAGACTTAAGACCAGAATGTAGGTCTTTTTTGTTACCTCTAAAATTTGACAATAAATACAAAAAGAATACCATTACTCAATAATTTAATTAACACAAAATGGACAAGAAAAAATTCTTCATAACAACACCAATATATTACTCTAATGGTATTCCACATATCGGCCATAGTTATGCTTCTTTTATAGCTGATATTGTTGCGAAATATAAGAGAATTCAAGGTTTTGATGTAAAATTCTCAACTTGAGTTGATGAGAACAGTCAAAAAGTTGTAGAAAAAGCAAAAGCTGAGTGAATGGAAATCATGGAATATGCTGATATGATGGCAAATAAACATAAGGCGGTTTGGGATTGATTAGATATTACCTACACAGATTTTATTCGTACGACAGAACCAAAACACAAAAAACTTGTCCAAGAAGTATTACAAAAATCTTTTGATAAATGAGATATATATGAGTGAGTATATGAATGATTATATTGTGTTGGTTGTGAATCTTTCAAAAAAGAAACTGATCTAACTACAGATTGACTATGTCAAGACCACTTAACCAAACCTCAAGTTATCAAAGAGAAGAATTGGTTTTTTAGATTATCAAAATATCAAAAACAACTTGAAGATTTTTATGATAATAATCCGAATTTTATAATTCCAGCATACAGGACTAACGAAGTTAGAGAATTCATAAAATGAGGACTCGAGGATTTTTCTATATCTAGAGAATCTAACAAATTCGGTATTCCATTGCCATTTGACCCAAGTCAAGTTACTTATGTTTGGTATGATGCATTATTCAATTATGTCACAGTTTGTCAGAATTGAGGAGAGGATTTTTGGCCTGCAGATTTACATGTAGTAGGTAAAGATATAATCAAATTCCATGGTATTTATTGGCCTGCGATGTTAATCAGTGTCTGATATGAACTGCCTAAGAATATTCTCACAACTTGATTCTTCACTATTGACTGACAGAAAATCTCTAAATCCCTATGAAATGTTATCGATCCAGTAGAATTTAGCCAGAAACATTCTAGAGATTTAATGCTTCTCTACTTGTTATCAGCCTTCCCTATATGACAAGACTGAGATTTTTCAGAAGAACAAGCAATAACAATGTATAATGCCAAATTAGCGAATAATTTAGGTAACTTACTTAATAGAGTAATAGTTCTGAGTCTAAAAATTGGAGGGAAATTAGCGAAAAATGAAGATATTAATTCTGATATTCTAAATATAATTCCAACTTTAAATAAAAATGTTCAGAGTTTATTTTCAAATTATGATTTAAAAAATGCTCTTGATGAAATATTCAAATTCTGTGACATTCTAAATAATCTAGCAACTAAAACTGAACCTTGGAAAATGATTAGTGAATGAAAAAATGAGGAGGCCTGAGAAATACTATATATTATTGCAGAATGATTGAGAAATATTGGAATATTGTTATATCCATTTTTCACTGAAAAAATGTCAGAAATGCTTGTGAGACTTGGATTAGAGGATTATCCAAAACTTCTTGAACAATGAAAAATGGAAGATCTATTATCTAAAAAAGAAACATTCACCATAAAAGAAAAGTGAGAAGCATTATATCCTAGAATATAATATTATGACAGATATTGAATACTTAGAATTAGCCCTAGAAGAAGCAAAAAGGTCCTTAAATGAATGAGGTTTTCCTGCGTGAGCAGTTTTGGTAAAAGATTGAGAGATTATTGCAAAATGAATTAGCATTGGTAATATATTAAATGACCATACAAGTCACTGAGAAATTGCTGCAATAAGAGAAGCAAGTAGAATCCTACAAACTTCTCATCTCAATGGAATAACTCTATATTCTTCTATGCAACCTTGTCTAATGTGTTTTTGAGCTGCGAACTGGTCTGGTATTAAGAGAATTGTATTCTGATGTAAGCAAACTCCAGAATTAGTAGCCAATTGATGTTACGAAGGAACTAATGATATATATGAAATTAACAAGAATAATACAAGGATAATTGAATTAGTTTACATAGACAAATTTCAAGATACGGTTACTAATTTGGTAGAAAAATGGTTAAAACAATTTAAAAAATAACTTAATAGCTATGTGTGGAATATTTGGTTATGTTGGTAAGCAAAATGCTTCAAAAGTATTAATTCACTGATTAGAAAAACTTGAATATAGAGGTTATGACTCTGCTTGATTCGTAGTCTGAAATACTAGCTGATTACAACTAGTGAAATCAGTTGGAAAAGTCTCTTACCTGACTGCGAAATCCGAAAATACACTAGTTGCAGATGAGACTTTTAGTTATTGAATAGCACATACTCGCTGGGCAACTCACGGTTGAGTTACCGAGAATAACTGTCATCCGCATTATTCTGAGAATGAAAAAATCTATCTCGTACACAATGGGATTATCGAGAATTACAAGGAATTAAAAGATTCTCTGGTTGCGAAATGATACAAATTCTACTCTGAAACTGACTCAGAAGTAGTTGCAAAACTTATCGAAGATAGCTGGGAATGAAATCTTCTAAAAACCGTTGAAAAAGTACTTCCAACTCTAGAATGAGCTTATGCATTTTTGTTTATTTCTAAGGAAAATCCTGATGAAATTATAGGAGTGAAATATTGAAGTCCGCTTGTATTCTGATATTCTAATGATAAAAAAGATTTATACTTCTCTTCTGATACACAAGCTCTTGCTTGAGTTGTTGAGAATATAATTTTTCTTGATGATTGAGAATTAGTTCATATCAAATCTTCTGATTATACGATAAAATCTGAGTGAAAGCTTGTATCAAAATCTGCAGAAAAAATTGATGTTGCGAGCCTTAAGGCTGAGAAATGAGATTTTAAACATTTCATGCTAAAAGAAATATTCGAACAACCAAAGGTTCTTAACGATGTATTTAGATGAAGAATTGATTTTGAGAACCTTAAATTAAACAAGGCCGGAAGCTTCGAAGAACTTGATAAATTCGAGTTCGATAAAGTTGTATTTGTGGCTTGTGGTACATCATATCACGCCTGATGGCTAGGAACATACTGGCTACAAGATCTTGCTGGAATGGATTCTAGCGTAGAAGTTGCAAGTGAATATGAATATAAGAATATCAGAGTTGAAGCAAAAACTCTATATGTTTTCATTTCACAATCAGGTGAAACTGCCGATTCAATTGAACCACTAAAATATCTGAAATCAAAATGAGCTCATACATTCTGAATAGTAAATGTTGTAGGATCTACAATATCTAGGTTAACAGATTCATGAATGTTCACGAGAGCTGGAACTGAAGTCTGAGTTGCTTCAACTAAGGCATTTACGGCTCAGATTTGTACAATATTAATTCTTGCTCTATATTTCTGAGAGAAGAATTGAAACCTATGAAGACAAAAATATAGACAAATAATCCAAGAATTACAAAAAATCCCAGGAATAATTGATGAGCTCTTAAAAGAAAGTGAAGAAATAAGAAAAGTTGCACAAGAAATCAAAGATTATAAACAATTTTTCTTCCTATGAAGACACCTTGAGCTTGCTGTAGCCTACGAATCAAGTCTCAAATTCAAGGAAATCTCATATCTTAATTCTCAAGCACTTCCAAGCTGAGAACTCAAACATGGTTCACTTGCTCTAGTTGATAAAGACTTCCCTTCTGTAATATTTATGCCGAGCGATTTTTTGTATGAGAAAAACCTCTCATCAATCCAAGAAGTGAAAGCAAGAAATGGAAAAATTCTAGCGGTTTCAAATAAAAAAATTGATTCTGCGACCTGGAATGTTATAATACCAGAAACTATAGAAGAAACATATCCGTTCATAACAGCAATTGCAGGACAACTTATCGCCTACCATACGGCAGATTTGCTTTGAAGAGATATTGATAAACCAAGAAATCTAGCAAAAAGTGTAACTGTAAAATAAATTTTAAACTAAATTATGATAAAATTACTAATATTCTGAGACATATTCGGAAGAAACTGAAGAAGACTGGTGAAAAAATATGTACCTGATTTGAAGAAAAAATATTCTCCAGATTTTATGATTGCGAATAG
>Ga0209373_10001811_pt1 | contig 23687 bp, 18 predicted proteins | sample Higcelweek5metaG_FD_187173 | JGI IMG/M metagenome (GOLD analysis project Ga0209373, IMG submission 187173) | Freshwater pond sediment microbial communities from the University of Edinburgh, under environmental carbon perturbations - High... | ecosystem: Environmental > Aquatic > Freshwater >... | reverse complement strand
AAAATATGGCAATATCTCTTCAAATTCTTTTTTTCATATTCATATTATGCTTCTTAACATTCTATCATTGTTGACTGCTTTTTCTATATTCATATTTCCTTTTTATCAAATATTTCTCTGTTTCTATCCATTTTTATATTTTTTGCAAATTTTTCTATTACAGAGCAAGTTTAATAATCGCTTCTCGGAATCAACGAGAAAAGAACATTTTGAAACAGTATTAAATAATAATCCAAGGCTAAAAAAAGAGATTACAGAAATATTAACTGGACCATGTAAAATGGTTCAGTTAATAGGGAAATTAGATATTTTGAAGGATTTTATTACCGCTCTTTTTCTATTTCATCTAAGTAAAGAAAAAGAAATAGTCATTGGTATTTCAGACAAAAATTGACTAGTTTCTCTATACAAGAATAAAGTCGAGTGAAAAATAATATTAACCTATCTTAATATACTTGACCATCCTGCACTTACGAATACATATAATAATCACATACTGATATTAACTGAGAATGAGATACTTGAATGAGAGTATACAAAATTATTTATTGATTGAACAATTATTAATCCTTACCAATATGCGTTATGAGTAAAAGAAAAGACATAAGTATAAAAGTTATAAAACTATTATGCGTTTCTTCTAAATGATATTGCCAAAATCCAAATTGTAGAGCTTCAATAAACGATGATGATAAATTCATCTGAGAATTTGCACATATTGATCCATATAGTAGTGATTGACCAAGGTGAGATAAAAAGAATTCAAAAAACAATTCGTTTGATAACTTACTTTTATTGTGTCCTTCTTGCCATACAATAATTGACAAAAATCCTAGTTATTACAATAAAGACTTGCTACAAAATTGGAAAAATGGTTCTATTCTAAGTCAAAAGTGATGTTTGATGGCTACAAATGAATGGGATAGAATAAAAACGTATTCTAAAAAACCTCTTAATACTGAGTTACTTCAAAATTGAAGAAGCACTACTGTTGAAATGTTAATCAATGAGTGACTTCAATTATGAAAGAAGGTTTTAGTGTCTTCTGAATCATTTTTAGAAAGTTATTCATTTATTCTTTCTATTCTCCTCAATACATCAAATTCCTCAAATGTAATCGTTATTTCAAATCAAGAAACTTGGATCAAGATAATAACACACATATTCTTATTCCCTATTATAGCTTTATTCCAGAAAATATATGACCTGCAATTAACAAATGACACACAGTAATATTGTACAATTGAAAAGAATCCATCTATAAAACGATTCAGTTTGATGTGACAATTGATATACCAAAGATGAAGAGATTAGAGAGAGTTCAAGCACTCACATTAATGCTCTGAGATGAAAACATAGCTAATACCGTATACAGAGACACAAAAGGATACTTCTATCAAATATTAAGACATAAAGCACTTTGATTTAACGAGAATATTACCCCAAAGTGGTGCAATGAAGCAAACTATAAAGTATTAACTACCATTTTTCTATTGTCAGAGTGGGATGAAGAAAAAGTACTAGGATTTAAATCTCAAGAGTGTCCAGACAAAGAATTAGTCAAGATTCTTTATGAATGAGATTATCATACTTTTGAATCTGAACTTTACAACCTCTGTAGAGTAGAAGATAGCCCCATTAGAAAGATAGACTCAACTTGGCAGATAATTTCAAAGAATGACCTTTGGGTATTTGTTAAAGACTTAATAAACATTCAAACAGTCAAAAAGTTCTACACAGTGTGTAAATTGGCACTATCTGATTATAATAGCAGTTATGAACTCTCTATTGATGATAGATGGTGTTCTTCTTTATATTGAAAATGAACTCACTATTCTGAAAGAATAAGAAACTGAATAAGTCATTCTCTCTTGATGCTATCTACATTTTGAGATGATACCATAAAACAAGGTCTCTGAGATGTTGTTAAGAATATTTTCAATCAACTTACCCCATCAGAAATAATATATTCTCTTTGAAATAATTTAGAAAACCTAGCTGAAGCATACCCAGAATTATTCCTAGATTTTCTTGAAAAAAATATTAAATCACTTGATAGTGTTTTTGAATCCTCAAGTAATTACTTTTGAGCTTATACACATGTACTATGGTCATTAGAGATCATTTCCACAAATCATGACCTAGCACCAAAAGTAATTAAATTATTATTTTGACTTGTTGAATTATATGAAGGAAAAATATTTTTAAATACGTCCAATAGACCATTATGAAGCCTCTGTGAAATACTGCTTCCTTGGTTAAACCATTCACCTCTGAGTATTAAGGAACGTCTAAAATTATTAGAAGGTCAGTCCAAAAAATATCCAGATTCAGTATTTCAGTTCATCAATAAACTCATAGTAACTCAGACTTCATGAAATATAGCATTTCCAAAAGTTCAAAGTTGGAATTGAGAATATAATGAAGAAATCTTACGGAATGATTATAATGATTATATGAAAGGATTAATAGATTTATTTATAATCATTTTTAAGTCAAATGTTCAAAAATATGTACTACAAACAATCTCTCACATTCATGATTTCAATATCTCACATAGTCTTGAAGTAATCAAAGTAATCAAAGAGAACAGATGGTCTAGAGATGATTATATTCACCTTATTCCTCATATACTTTGAGAAATTGAACAAGACTTTTACCATTACAAAGTTTACTGACATAATCCTCTACTTTTGGAGAGTAATTTATATGATGCTTACAATGATTTATACAGATCCCTTCAAAGTACTGATACAGTGTTAAAAAACATACACTTGTTTGAAAACTTTAAAAACATGGTTCTTTCTCGAATAGATGAATATAAAAAATGAGGTTCTAATTGGGAAAATGAGAAAAAAATTGCAGATGAAGAAAGAAACAAAGAATTGACTCATATATTCAATGAAAGATGATTTCAATGAATATATGAATTGGACTCTTTTCTCAATGAAAAAAGACCCCTTGCTCACGCAATTGTACAATCTTGAATTTATCTCAAAGTTGAGAAGGAAATCCAAGACTTGTTACATTCAACAACTTGAAAGTATTTATGACAGGGAATAGTCTTTGAAATTAACCTAATCAATCCAGAATGGATAAATAACATTTTTATTGATCTACATATAAAAGATAGTGATTTTATCGTCAATTTTCTCATTTGACTCCCTCTAGACAAAACCATACTTGTTAAGGTAAAAGAACTGGATGACAAATTGAGAAGCATATATTGGATAGAGTTATCTAAAACTAGAAGATTTAGACTATATGACAATGATAATGAAGATGGAATCAACTATGTACTCAATGAATTAAATAAAAACAATTTGTTTCGAGTTTCCTTTGAACAAATTGAAATCTATATACAAAATGTTCATATTACACCAATGATACTAATAGACACTTTACAGTGACTTATAAGTTATTTAAATGAAGGAGGCTTCATTTCATGATTACAATATTACTTAAATATGGTCATGAATCATCTGTATAAATCGTATGATGAATGACAAATTGAGAAAAAATATTTATTTTTGGTTGAGGTTAATTATATTGATGCAATAGATAATCCTCGCTTTATCAATGACACACTCAAAGAGTCACCAGATGTGTTTGTAGAATTAATAAATAATATATATAAGTCTCATTCTGAGAAAAAAGACTGACAATTAAGCGAAAAAGTAAAGATAAAAGCAAGAAATTCATCACTTATACTTGGAAAATTCAAGCAAGTACCATGATGCGAAAATTGAGTTATAAATGAAGACATACTAAAATCTTGGATATTACAAGCACTAAAATGACTTAATGAAAGTGATAGATTGTCTATATGAAGCCAAAGAATTTGAGAATTACTTGTCAATGCCCCTGTTTGAAATGATGAAATACATCCTTGCGAAGAAATTAGAAATATCTTTGAAGATTTAGAAAATGATGATATTGAGGTGTGATATATAATTGCTAAAGAAAATTCTAGGGGAGTAACCTCAAGATGATTATATGACGGGTGAGAACAGGAAAGGAAACTTGCTAAAGACTACTCCACTCAATCGAAACTCGTAAGAAATAATTGATGGTTTAGAACAGCCGAAATACTAAAAAAGCTTTCATTGTCTTACCTATCAGAAGCAAAATGACATGATAATAGACAAGAATTAGAACACTTTTAAAAAATTCCCTCAGCTTTGAGGGAATTTGTTATACTGATTCTTCAAGGTGAATCATCTCTTTCAACTGCTTATAATCTGTTTTCCCAGTTCCAAGTACTGGAATCTCATCGAGCTTGATGATCTCGCTAATCTTGACAAGATTACTCACTCAAGATTCTCTCAAGTAAGTGGATACTTCTTCTCCATCGAGATTCTCAATCGCAAAGAGAACAATCTTGACCGTTCATTTTTCCTCACGTGCTTCCACAGCAATTTTTGTCTGTGTATCTCAACCATATTTTGTATTAAGAATACTTTCGATAAATGGCAACGAAATCATCTCTCAGGCAATCTTCACAAACCTTTTGAGTCTTCAAGTAATGTAGAGATACCCTTCCTCATCCACATACCCCAAATCTCATGTTTTATAATAACGGGAAAGGATATCAGAAGATTGTTTTCCTCCCTCATCAACCATCTTCTGCTTTCCATCTTCTCACACTCTCTCCTCTAAATAAGCAAATGGATGCTCCAACTGTTCGTCAAGGTAGCCAGAAAAGACATTATCTCAGGAAAAATAGATCATTCCTTCTAGATGAGGTCCAAGAACTGACTGGTTTTCAAGGGAAATAATTTTGATTTCACTCCCATATACAGGGAGTCAAACACTTCCAAGTTTGGATTTTTGAGGAGGATTGATGGAAATCACGGGACTACACTCAGTAATTCCATATCATTCTAGAAGATGTGCATTTGGACAATATTTAGAAAAATTCTCTCATAAAGACTCTGGACATTTCTCAGCACCTACGACTGCATATTTCAAAGAAGCCAAATCATTGGGAGTACTCACCTGCAAAATCATTTTTAAAAAGGTTGGTGTCACCGTCACGACCGAAGTCTTGGTATGCTTGATAATATTAATGATGGTCTTGGAATCATTTGGGGAAGGAGTATATGCAACTTTAAGTCCACTTATGAGTGGCATAATCGTATTGATAGTAAATCAAAAGCTATGAAATGGTGGCAAAAATCCAACCAACACATCTTTGCTCGATACTGGAAAATGATAGAGCGCTCCAAGAATATCACTGATAATGTTTTTGTGTGTCAATGAAACTGCTTTGGGGAGTGATTCACTTCCAGAGGTAAACAGCATTACAGCTTCATCTTGAGTTCAAACGGTAGGTATTAAAAAGAAATAACTCTCAACGAGTGCTTTGAGTTTTGCAATCAATGGAACCTCTTTGAGCATGTCTTCTAAATAGAGATACATATCTTTGATGGTATCAGTTCCATCATTTTTGACACGGTCATAGAACACTCTACTCGTAAGAACAAAATCAATTTTGGCAAATTTGACACAGTGAAGAAGTGAGATTTCTCCGAGTGTCCAGTTGAGCATCACAGGGACTTTTCCTGCCAAGTAGGTCGCTACAATTACCACACTTGCCGAAGAGACTGCGGGGAGCATGATTCCAATATACTTCCCCTCGATTTTCTTGATATAACTGGCTATCAGATAGGCTTTGATAAGGAAGTCTTTTTTTGATTGCAATCAAAAGTTGTCATCATAGACAAAACTATCTTGCCTTTGCGTACGGAAAGATGCTTTCAACAGACTCAAAATATTTACCTCCTTGCCAAGATGTTTGACTTTATTGGAAATAATTTCATGCAAGGTCTGTGTCTCTCTATGGTCTTGCCATTCACATGGTTTGAGGATTTCTTGACTTGTGGACTTTCCAATTGCCATGTAGCAGAGATCTCCATGAGTTTTGAGGTCAGTGACGGGAGGATTGGAAGCATGTGGAAAAGTTATTTGGATAGAGGACTTGATTTCTGCCATATCGAGCGAATCAAAATACAAGTCGATAATAAGGTTTGATGAAATTTGAATAGATTCTGGAGTGATTTGTTTCATAGAAGCAATCTTCTGTTTGATAGCTTCAGATACTTCATGAGGGATAGTAGACTCATCGATTTGAGCTATATCTTCGAGATTTCCAATAATTTTTGGAAATTGTTTCCCTATGACATCATTAAAATAAAAGAAGTGTTTTTGATACTCTACCTTTTCTATCCCGTCTGTGTTGTAAAAATCCTGCAAAAGTTGATTAAATTCATTGATATTTTGAGCTTTTTTCAGTGACTGTGAGTAATTTTCTATGACCACTTTCACCTTTCTTTTGGGCACAAAAAAAATAAGATTAGCAAAAATCATCAAAATTGATTTCACATAACTTCTCAAGAAATTTGGAGTATCTCCATTCCGGGCTTTTGACCATTGACTTCACCAAAGTCAGGTAACTTTTACTACTAATATCTCCAAATCTTTGGGAGCATGTTGGACAGCGAGAAATGCTGATTTTTTTCACTTGATGACTTCATACCCCTGAGAATAGAGTTGTCATGATGGGTAGAGAAGGATATTTTTTCCCTGTTGAATTCAGTTGTCAATTCCTTGAAATGCCGCATCGACTTCTTTTTTTCAAGAAGTTCCTCTTTGAATATCACCCATTAGTACAGCTCAAATCATTTTAAAAAAGAGCTTAAATATAGGAAGATTATAAAATGTTTCTGACACTACGGTAGTGAGGCGAATCTTTTGTCACAAAACTGCACCTACAATCTGTGGATCCACCAAAGCTTGATGATTGGGGAGGACAATGTATTGTTGTTTTTGTTTTATATTTTCTATTCCAACTACCTCAAAAGAATATCTAAGTTTGAGAAGTAGGAAATAAAAAAATGCGAAGATTTTCATAGTGGAACCATTATAGAATAATCTTTTCGATATCACCGAGGAATTTGAGTGTATTTTTTTTGTCAGTGTCTGCGAGTGGTCCAAGTTTGGTCTCTGCGAGAGAAATGTATTTTTCATTGACTACTTGGTAGAGAGTTGATCATTTTTCTGTGGCTCGCACGAGTATCATTCGCTTGTCATTGATTCAGAGTTTCCTTACTATGAGTCAAGATTTTTCCATTCTATTGAGGATTTGGCTCAAGGCAGGTGCAGAAACAATCATTTTTTCTTTGAGGTCATTAACTTTAAGTCACTGGTTTGCCATAATTTCTCACAAAATATTAAATTGTGTCGCAGTGAGATTTCACTCATTAAAAATATGAGCATTGGCATATTTCAAAAGTCTATCATTGATAAGGAAAATCTTTTCTATCAGATCTGTATTCAAAGTTCTCATAGGAAATAATTAAGAATTATAGGTATTTTTTTTCAGATACATCCAACTCGCAATTCAAAAAATCAGTACTCCCATAAAATAATACACCCCATGAAACGAAGTCAAATTCTGTATGGTATCTACCAAGAACATCAATCATGAAATCGTCAGACTTGAAATGATTCAAAGACTTGCTGAACCGTATGATTTTTTGTTATCATCGGCTATTTTTTTGAAAAAGTACGATTCTATAAGATTATAAGACACTCAAAAAAAGAAACCTGCTAGTATTACCAATACTATAGTATGAGAAAAATTATCTACAAAGCTCGGAAATAAAAATGCACACACTGAAAATCCGAGTCCAAAGATTCAGAAATAAACCCATCTATGATTTTGAATCTTCATAGAAATCATATTTCAAACAATTGCTCCAAGTGCACTATACAAGAGCAAAATAGCAGATTCAGAACCTGTCTTGTGAAGATGTTCGACCGAATACTCAATTGCTTTTTGAGACAAAATAGTTGCTATCGTCAAAAGTACCGAAGCAAAGAGCATAATAGCAAAATATCTTTTGAGGATAAAAAGAAAATCAGCAAAAAAAGTCTGTTTGTATTGTTCCATCTTGTCTTTGATATTCACCTTGTCTCCATTAGAGTCTTTGAGAAACCGTCCGAGTATAAGAGCTCCTAACAGTAAGATGATTCCTACTCAGACTCCCATAATATGCAATGACTCTGCAATAATACCTCCCAAAATAGACCCAACGATAATTGATGTGATAAAAAAAATATTTGCCATTCCATTAACTTTAGTGTCAGAGATTCCTGATTCGTGGATATAGGAGGCAATCAGCACGTTTTTGAGTACTACCCAGAGTCCATAAAAGAGTCCTACTCCTACACTCACTCATGCCAACACAAAACCAAGATGTTCATTTGAAGTCCCAACAAAAAGCAAGAGTGAAAACATCACCAATGCAAACACAGCACTCAGAAAATGGAGTTTTTTCTCTCTGAAGATTTCATACAAAAACCCTCATATGATATAGGCTACCAAACCTCATACACTGATATATCAGGACAAAAATTGAAGTGTCACAACATCAGTCTTGAAAATTCCCCACACGAAATATTTAAAAATCGCAAAAAACAAACTCCACACAATCACCAATAAAAGCAAAATAATTAGGCTCTTGTATTTCATAAAAAGTTGATTACTAATTAATCACGTTAAATATTAACTATATTAAATGTTTTGTCAAATGTTTTGTCAAATCTTTTTCATATTTTACCAAACTATATACCCATTCTCATTCCATTCCAGAAAAACCCTCAAATGGAAGATTTTCGAAAGTACCTCGTATATACCTATCAAACATGATTCCTTCTGTATCAATAAGTATTTTTTCACTAGAAATAATTTTCACTTTATTTAAATTATCCATTTGTGAAAGATTAAGTTTGATGACTGCTTCTTTGAGTGTCCAAAGTCGATAGAAATTCTCCCAAGTTTGTCATCCAAGCTCTTCATATTGTGCATCGGGGTGATAGGAAAAGAGTTCTTCTCAACGACTCTTGCATATTTCAATATCGACTCAAAGTGGACGTTGATCCACTCAGACCATGACCAAATCTTTTTTATGACTCACACTCCAATAAAAATCTCAAAAGATTGGTTTCCCAAGAGTATCAGACGAAACCCATTGATTGGTATGAAGAAAGATCTGATTTCTTGCCACGAGGCTTTCGTTTGAAAGATTTTGATACATTGACTGACTCATAGCTAGGTCTTGAAGCAATGCTGGGGTTACCTTGAAAATTTTTAGCATAATGTGTGGTTCACGAATATGACATGATAATAATTTTAAAAATTTGTCCAATATTTTTTTGATAAATTTTTTTTACATTTTCAAAATACTCAATATAATATGCAAATATATATTTTTATCCCAAACATGCGAAGCATCTGCGAAGTACTCATTTTTCAAAGTCCCTTTGAGTCAGTGAGTGAATTTGACAGCAAATTTGAAAAAATACAAACCATGTTCCAAGACTATCTCATCAATGCCTCCATGCCATTGCCTCAGTGCTCTTCGGAATCACCTGACTATTACCATTTCACCTTTGGAAGCGAAAAAGAGAGCATTATGGTTGTGTTTTCATCACTCAAATATCATGCTCATGAAAAATATTTTCCACGTTTTATCGTCTCGTATCACCTTGAAACAAGTCTTTTTGATGTCGAAAACATTAAACTCTTTCTCAATGATAACTTACAATTTCTTTTTAATGTATTTGGAGATGCTTTTTTTGTTGATACAGACCGAACCTATACGATACAAGACCACAATCAAGGAAAAAAAATCAACTTCAAAGATTTAGAATCCTTTGACACCTCTAATCCATATTCGCTCAAAAACAAACTTCTTCTCGATTGCCTCTGCTATCGGTACTATATCTGTATGAAAAGCCATGCTAGCCTCTCTGCCAACGCCCCTTATCTGGCTTCACTAGAGCTCTCTACCCCTTCTGGAATCCCTTTTTTAATCCAAGGTGAATACAAGCAAGAGGTATTGGAAGAACTGTGATGGAAACTCAAAAAACAAATCGACACCTTTTTGATTTTACTTTCATAAAATTTTTATTTTTTTTAACTTTTTTGTTATGGAAAATTTGTTTGTCCTCTTCAATGGTCTTTGGTATGTACTTCTTGGTAGCTTTCTCTTTGCTGCAAATCTATATCTCTTTGATGTTCTGTCTCCTTTTTGACTCAAAAAAGATGTGCTTGATGTTCAATCTAAAGCTCTTTGACACCTAATTCGTTGACAACTTATTGGACAGTCGCTCATGATTGGAATGCTTATTTATTTTCAAGGACAAACCTATGATTTTTCCTCTTTTTCTTGGGAGATTTTCTTGCAAGATGCTCTGGGTTTGGTAAGTTTTTGACTCATCGGGATTTTAGTTTTCCAACTTATTCTTTTTGTTATCGGGAAATATATCAACCTTGTCAAAGAAATTGTTTTGGAAGAAAATGTTTCTCTTGGAATGAGCATTGAAGGTTTTTTAATTGGGATCTCATTCATCCTATCATTATCACTTTACTCATACTAGTATGAACCAAACTCAAAGCCGTTTTATCATCAACAAAAATGCAATTGACTACCTCAGTGCGTCTCCTGACATGATCCAAGAAGAAGCAATGAAGAAAGGTTTTGCTCCCAGAGAACAGTATTTTCTAAGGTATACTTGAGACGAAGATTTCAAAAAATACTATCGCACTGATGCACCGATGTTCAAACAAATCCTCTCTGCAACTCCTCACATCCATCTACTCTTACAAAACATCTTTTATGACCGTATCAAAAAGAATCTTCGCGCGTTTTTTGAGGTATTTTTTAAAAAACCTGTTTCTAATCAATCACTTATTACAATCGAACACCAAGCTGTGGAATGTGCACTAATTGGAAAAATACTTGAACAAGCATGATGCAAAAATGTTGTGTATTCAATCAAAAAACCACTCTTTTTTAACTCTCCAGCTCACAGTCTTGAGGGAATTTGCATTTTGCTCTCATTTGAAAAATCTCCATATCTTCAAACTATTGCTGATGAAATAATCAACTCTTTTGTTGAGTTTCAATCTTTACCAAAAGATCTATTTGTATTTTGTAGTGAAAATGATCTATCAATCACCGATAAGATTGACACGATAGACCCTTATCTCAAGACACAGATTGGATACAAGTATCCCCCTATCGTTTTGAGTCTTCAAAATTTTATAGAAACCGATTTTCTCAAACAAAAAGATATTCATCAATTGTATTTTTTCGATGACAAAGAACAAAAAAGCACTCTCTTTGACAAATTTCAATCCCAGCTGTGAGCATATTCAACAATACACTCGTTATACTCATCGACTCAACCTCAACATTTTTGAATCTATGAACACTATGCAGTTGAAGAAAATGAAAAATTTCTTGAATATAAAAATGATCTTTGAAAGACTGCTATGAAAAATGCTCAGTGAAAAAAAACTCATAGAGACACCTTAGAAGAAAAAGCTTGGGTACAAAATCAAGACAAAATTTCCATCTATGCTTTTATTCCCTATTGAATTTCTATCATTGTATTATTGATCTATCTTACTTCTCAGACCATAGGATCTTCAACAAGCACTTCTAGTAGCACATGAAGTCCAAACACATGATCAAATTTTTACTATTTTTGAGGAAGTAATTGGGGAAGCTCTTTATGAAATACGAGTGTATGAAATAGTACTTCAAAAAGCACAGTAAACAGTATCAAATCTTTTGGGTGAGGTGGTTTTTCTAAATCTTCAGGATAATTTTATAATACAAAACTATGGGAATTTTTTTATTATGACTTCTGTGTCTTTTGAGTAGTGTTTTAATGATTGCATTTTGAGCATGATCAAGTATTTTTTATGCTTGAATGATCAGTACTAGCTTTATTGGAGCATATCTCTGGGTAAATCAACAAGGATATGTATGAGGTATTATTACCTGCTTCATAGCACTTTTTGTGTGGTTTATCTTTGGATGGATTTGAGCATTGTTTGCAATTTTTTTTGCTTTTAATAGTGACAATTCTCTTAAAATTGGTTTGATAGGAATCGGAGTCATTTTCTTTATGTCTTTATTGCCTGATCTCTTGTTTTTAATCTCAAGTATAGCCTTATCTCTTTTTCTTGGTTATCAATATGGAAAAAAACAAATACTTCAATAATTTTTCAAGATTATGTTTCGATATGAACCTTTGCTTGAAGCACCATCTATTCAAGAAATTCAAGCTTTTTTTGAAAAAAAATACCAGATGCAATTCAGCCAAAACAACTATTTTTCTTATCTCGATAGAGAAGAATTTTTGGTGATTTCAGAAAATGAATGGAACCATATAATCGAAACTACTCAAAAAGTAAATCAAATCTTTGTGAAAGCCTATCATTATGCATGGCAAGAAAGAAAAAAACTCTATGAAGCTTTTGGCCCTTGTACTGACTGGTTTCAGGAAAGCTACCCTTTTCATGAACATGCCATTGCAAGGTATGATGTCCTTATTGAAAAAGACAGCCATACTCTCAAATTCATTGAAAATAATGCCAATACTCCATGAATGATTACCGATGTCTACATGGTATCAAAATTGCTTTTAGAAGCAGGGAGCAAATCCCCTTCAGAGGCACTTATTAGACATCTGAAGAATTTTTTCAAACCATACAATAATAAACGTATAGGGATTCTCTTGCCTCAAAGTTTTGAGGATGAAGACTATTTAGTCGGACTTGACTACCTTGACCTCATAAGCCAAGCCCTTCCTAACACCACAATCATTCTCTGAGACTTGTACGATACTCATATTGTCGAAGATGAAACACTGACGATCAAAGGAGAAAAAATAGAGGTCGTCTTCAATTTTTGTCCTTTGGAGTTTTTCCTGACAGACCGTGAGTATGCATTGAGTTTTTTCCGTATGGTTCACGAAAAAAAAATTACACTTGTAAATCCCTTTGAAAGCATTATTATGCAAGACAAAGAACTCTTTGCAATCGTCTACGAACACTTCAACGATTTCTCTTTCTCTGACCAAGCTATTATAAAAGAGCACCTTCCATTTACTACGAGAAAACTTCCAGCAGTAGAAACTGACTATCTTGCAAAAATTCGCTTTGGAAGAGTAAGTCAAAATATCTTTTTGGAACATTTTGAAAGCAATATAGACAACATCAAGGACTATATTTTCCAAGAAAAAATCATTTCACAAGATTTTTGAGATCACTTTTTGGTGTTGGGAGTCTATCATGATTTTCATCATGTACTAGGACTTGTAGCAAGAAAATCGAGATCACTCCTTCTTAATGATGACACTGCCAAAGTCGTGATTGTTACACTTAATCCTTAACATTTGTTTCTATGTACACTATGATGATTCAATGAAAAAAAGTCAAAGACTACCAAGCAATATGGTATGCAAATGGCAAAAGAGAGTGAGATATGCTCCCCATCATTGCTGACCAAGCTGTGATTGGACTCTCAGATGGCACCATCTCATACGCACTTGGCTATCGTACCTCACGTAATCTCTTTGGAAAGACTTTTTCGTATGCAGATGTTGTCAATATGGAATCATGAGAAGCATTCTCTTTTCAAGTTGAAAATATCTTTTACCTTGGAGTCATCAATGGTGATCCAAAAATGATTGCCCGTACAAAAGATGGACTCAAACTCTACGAAAATTTCGCACAAAGTGTTAAAAATATAGAACCAGATGCTGACAAAGCTACACTAACTCCACTGGGGTATTACAATATGTTTGTCAGTTATGATAAAGATGCCTATTATCCTGAAATCTTTCGTACCAGTCCAAGTTCAGGTACTATAAAAAGCTTTTATGACTACTTTGGGTTTCAGGCATTTGAAGACTCTATGGGAAAACACTTTATCCTATTTATTGAAGACGCTCAGAGTACAGAAGAAAACCCTGTATGGTATTTTGTAGACAATTTTCGTATCGTTTCAGAAGCGATTCGTTTTACCAAATTTATCCCTGATGACAGCGAAGAGTATGTCGAGGATTGGTGGGTAGATGCAGCAGGAGTCATCAATCTCAAAGCCACTACTACGTGATATTATCATCTCGACAGTGCATGAATACTAGTAAAATGAGCCACAAAATCTAAAGAAAACACCTTTACTTTTGTCAAATACTTTGAAGACACTGATATTCCAGAAATTGTAGGAAAAAATCCACAAGGATACTTTTTGATCGACCGTGACAAAACAACACTCAACCAAAAAGAAACCAAAAATATTGTCTATTATAAGGATTTTCTCGCCTATACTCATATTCCTCAAAAACCACTCTTTTTCTTTCAATCGAGCGAATCTGTGGTGTTGGTAGTTGGACCCGAAGGACAGATCCACTATCAGACCAATCTCGTTTGACAAAAAGGAAATTTTGAAGGCATTCTTATCCTAGAAGATGGTACCCTCCAAGTCACCCTCAAAAGCAATGAAGTGAGAAGATATACAAAGTTTAAATAGTTTTTGGGTCTGAATATAATTTTATAGAAAATGTTCGTTTTTATGATTTTTTTAAAAATACTCTCTTAAAAATATTATTTATAATAAAGAAGAATATGAAAGTAATGATTGTGGAAGATAATGAGCTTTTGTCTCGTAATATTCGTGATTATCTCAAGCTGGAAAAAATCGACTCGGTCCAGATTTTTGCAGGAAATGAAGCCCTCTATGCCCTCAGTGAGTGACATTTTGATGCAATTATTATGGATTTATGACTCTGAAAATATGATGGAATTGATTTGATAGACAATATTCGCAGACAGGGGAAAAATGTCCCGATTTTGATCTTGACGGCACGAGACACGATGAAAGATAAGAAAAAAGGTTTTGAGTCATGAGCTGATGATTATCTCACAAAACCGTTTGATTATGAAGAGTTGGTAATGCGACTTGAAGCTTTGGTAAGAAGAAATTTTGTCAATAAGAGCAATCTAATCGAGATTGGAAATCTCGTGATAGATAAAGAAAAACGTGAAGTGGTACAGAATGCTGAAGTGATGGCACTTTCAAAACATGAGTTTGATTTGCTTTTATACTTAGCTCAATATCGAGGAAAAATGATTTCAAAAAAAGAACTCCTGGAAACAATCTGGGGAGAATATGATGATTTTTCACCTTCTCGTACGGTTGATATTTATGTTGGATATGTGAGAAAGAAGCTTGGAAAGGATGTCATTCAAACGGTGAGAGGAAGTTGATATATGATTGGCTAGTTTCTAAATACCCGATTATGGAAATGAGTGTACTGACACGATATAAAATAAAACTTTCTGTATGGTATGCCCTGAGTGTACTTGGCGTTTTTGTAATTCTCGCAGGAGTCTACTGTGTGACTGAAGGATTGTTGGGGTACTACCAATTGCAAGCAAGTTTAAAAAACCGCATGACTGGAGTTGAGAATATTTTGTGAAATAAAACCTTTTATCTCGATCAGATTGATGAGGGAAATACTATTCTTTCAAAAATTTTGCTTCGTACCCTCGATAATTCGCTTATCATAGAAAATTCAAAATATTCGTACTCTTTTTTTTCTCCTCCTGTTTCGCAAATCCCCTCAGAAAATGGCTTTCAGATGTTTGGTGGTGATCTCTACCTCAGACAAAGTTTTCATTTTCAAACATCAAACTATTCAGTAATCTTACGTGCCGTGTTTGTGAATCATCCATATGCTCAATTTCAAAAATTTTTGTATAGCGTGCTCGTATCTTTGCCATTTTTTCTAATTCTTTGGTGACTTGGTTATTTGATGGTTTCAAAAAACTTTCGTGTGATTGAAGAATCTATTGAAGCACTTGAGGATTTTACCAGTCATGTCAATCATGAACTCAACACTCCACTTACTGAGATTATTTCCACGCTATGACTTGCGCAAAAGACAAAAAAATACCCTGAGGCAATCGATGAGGCACTTCTCTCAAGTAAACGTCTCGCCTCAATGCTCAAAGCTATTGTAACTCTGAGCTCTATAGGAAATCTTAGTTATCAAAAAGAAAAGCTTTTAGTTCACCATGAACTTGAAAACTTTTTGAAGCAATCAAGCCAGAAACTTGATCAAAAACGAATGGTTTTAGAAAAAAAAATTGAATGAACTTCTTTTTTTCTCAGAACTAATCGTGAAAACCTGATGATAGTATTTTGAAATTTACTCTCCAATGCAGTGAAATATTCTCCTGAGTGATGAAAAATCTTGATAGAATTCAAATGAGGTATATTTTCTATTACAGATTGGGGAAAATGAATTGATAGAGAAAATTTAGACAATATTTTCAAACGATATTTTCGAGAGGATTATGTCTCACAAGATGGATTTTGAATAGGGTTAGCTTTAGTAAAAAAAATTATTGATGCTAATGGTTGGAGTATCGAGATTCACTCAGAGAAATGAGTCGGAACGAGCGTGAGTGTTGATTTTAATAAACAACAAAGGAAGGGAAACAAAAATATCTTGTAATTTGAAACTATTTATATTGAGAGGGTTGAAATTGATGAACATTGAATGCTTGTATTTAATAAAGTGAAAGCGAGAATAGTCGAAAGTATTACCATTCACACTTTTGAAGAACACAGATTGAAATCAAATTATAATAGGATTTTTTTACAACAGGCAGTAACAGATGTAATTCGTAGGATCTGTATGACAATTAATGTTGATGAATTATCTCCCCAACAAATGAGGACAGTTATCTTTTTGATAAAGAAAGTACTTAGTGACAAATACAATATTCATCTTTAATCCTTCGTAAGAAGGATTTTCTTCTGGCTTAAATAAGAGAATAATTACAGACTATTAGCACTCAGGTATAAAAAGTGCTAAAAAATATTTGACTTCAAAAAATATTTTCATATACTAGCGAATGGAAAAATCAAAAAGATTTTATTTATTTACTAATTTACTCACTATGTGAAAAATTATTTGAATTGACCTTGGTACCACCAACTCATGTGTTGCCTTTATGGAGGGATGAGAAGCAAAAGTAATCCCAAATGCTGAATGAAATAGAACCACCCCTTCGATTGTTGCGGCAAAAGATGGAAATATTATTGTTGGAACTCCTGCCAAAAGACAGGCAATTACCAATCCACTTGGAACTATTTTCTCGGCAAAAAGATTTATTGGAAGAAAATTTGATGAAGTCACAGAAGAAATTAAAAATGTACCATTTAAAGTTGTAAAAGGGGCTGATGGTTCGGCATTGATAGAATTCAATGGAAAAACCGTAAGACCAGAAGAAATTGGGGCATATGTTCTTGGAAAGATCAAAGAAGATGCAGAAAAATATCTTGGATCTACCGTGACAGAAGCAGTTATTACTGTTCCAGCGTACTTCAACGACGACCAAAGACAGGCTACTATCAACGCAGGAAAAATTGCAGGACTCCAAGTAAAAAGAATTGTGAATGAGCCAACTGCTGCAGCACTTGCGTACGGGGCAGGAAAGAATAAAAACGAAAAAATTGCCGTATATGATCTTGGATGAGGAACCTTTGATATTTCGGTTCTTGAACTTTCTGAAGAAGGGACCTTTGAAGTACTTGCTACCAACGGGGATACTCACCTTTGAGGAGACGATTTTGATAAAAGAATCGTTGACTATATAGTGGATGAATTTAGAAAAGAACAAGCCATTGACCTGAGAAACGATCCTATGGCACTTCAAAGAGTCAGAGATGAAGCAGAAAAAGCAAAAAAGGAGCTTTCTTCAACGACTTCATATGATATCAACCTTCCTTATATCACCGTAGATGCGAGTGGTCCAAAGAACTTGATGATGTCTGTCTCCAGAGCAAAATTTGAGAGTATTATTGCCGATTTGGTAGAAAGAAGTATTGAACCTTGTAAGAAAGTACTCAAAGACGCTGGAATCTCAGCATCACAACTTGACCAAGTACTCTTGGTTGGTGGTTCTACGAGAGTTCCCTTGGTTATAAAAAAAGTGGAAGAATTTTTTGGTAAAAAACCAAATGCATCTATCAATCCAGATGAATCCGTTGCTATGTGAGCTGCGATTCAAGCAGGAATCATTGGTGGAGATGTAACAGATGTGCTTCTTTTGGACGTAGCTCCACTTTCACTTTCTATCGAGACAATGGGGGGAGTAGCTACCAGAATGATTACCAGAAATACTACGATTCCAACATCAAAAAAAGAGACTTTCTCAACTGCAGTTGACAACCAACCAAGTGTAGAAATCAATATTGTTCAATGAGAGAGAGAAATGGCTGCTGATAATAAATCACTTGGAAGATTCCTTCTTGATGGAATTGCCTGAGCTCCAAGAGGAGTGCCACAAATCGAAGTAACCTTTGATATTGATGCCAATGGGGTCTTGAAAGTTCTCGCAAAAGATAAAGGAACTGGAAAAGAGCAACATATCACCATTCAAGGGTCCACAGGGATGGATTCTTCTGAAGTAGACAAGCTTGTCAAAGAAGCCGAAGCAAAAAGAGAAGAGGATAAGAAAAAGAAAGAATCCGTAGAAGCAAGAAATCATGCAGAATCAGCTCTCTATCAAGCAGAAAAGACCATTACTGACAACAAAGACAAAGTCTCTGAAGTTGACCAAAAAGAAGCTCAAACCAAAATTGAATCTCTGAAATCAGAACTTTCTAACTCATCAACTACGAAAGAAGCACTGGATACAAAGACCAAAGAACTCTCAGATCTGATGATGAAAATTGGTCAATCAATCTATTCACAACCAAATACTGAGACTCCTCCAGCAGATGGAGTGGTGGACGCAGAAGTGGATGATGATAGCAAAAATTCAACCAGAGTGTAAGAGATAAGTGAAGAAATCTGTAGGGAACGATAATAATCGTTCCCTTTTTGGTTCCAAAATCTCCTCTTTGTCATTATTACCACATCTGCCCTGCGCACACATTCATTATTATTCTGAATATCCCTCATTGTTATCTTGAACCTGATTTGGGATTTTTCTGAGAGACGAACGGTTGATATATTCAATACCTGAGAACGAAAATAAGCTTTGATTCTCGTACAGATAATGAGGAAACATAAGAATGAAAAAAAAATCTTCTCTTGTTTTTGCCATTCTTCTTTTTTCTACTGTAGACACTCGCCATGCACTTATCCTTCCCTTATGTAAGGGAAGGGAAGGTATTCGCAGGGTGGATGGGTTATGCATTTCTTTCCTCTTATATATTTGACATTTTTGTGAAGTAGATAAGATGAAAGTATCCTATTATTTATATTTGCTATGTCACTTTCAAGAAAAATCATCTTTGGGCTTTTGTGAAGCATTCTCTTTATAGCAATTATTAATGTTGCGGCTTTTTGGGTGCTTTACACTTATTATCTCAAGCTCTATTTATCTGAAAAAATTTCGGCTCGTCAGGAAATTACTTTGGAATATGTTGATAAAATCATTGAAAAACAAACCCTTGCGGAAGTGGAAAATATTTTTGCTGATGCTGAGATCCAGTTTTTTGAGTTATTGGAGAAAAATCAGTGAAAAATTCCTCTCAATAAGAAGGAAAATGTTGATATTGTCTTGAATTATCTCCAAAAAGCTTGAGTGAGTGTGAAATATATGGAAGAAATCATTCCTCAAAACAATCTTCAATCTATTTTGCAAGAGCTACAAAATACTAAAAGTCCTGAGTCGAGGTTTCTTCATAGACTACTGTCGTCAATCATAATTATCAATGTGATTGCATTTTTGATTATGATTGTCTTTCTTGCTATTTTTATTCGTATTATTCTTTATCCAATCAAACAGACTACCAATTCTATCAAATCACTCTATATCGGTAAGGATTTTCATATGATTCCATACTACAAAGAGGATGAAATTTGACTTTTAGTAAAAGCAATCAATGAACTCAATACAAAGCTCAATATCGGAGATAACATTCGTAATAAACTATTAGCTGATATCTCACATGAACTTAAAACCCCGATTACTTCTATTCAGTGCTACCTCGAGGGAATCAAAGATAAGGTCATCTCTCTCGATGAAAAAACTCTTGATTCGATTATTTCTGAGATGCAGAGGCTTGTAAAACTCGTCAATACTATTATGGAGTATGAAAAATATGAATCAAGTGAAATTGAGATGCATTATTCCATGGAAGATATTCGTTATGTAACAGAACAAGTAGTAAAGCAATTCAAACAAAAATTCAAAAATAATAACCAAAAAGTAGTCACCCTTGGACTCAAAAGAAAAATTTCGATAGACAAAGACCGTTTTATTCAAATTATTCAAAATATTCTTTCCAATTTTATAAAATATGCTGGAGAAAATACGCAACTCAAGATAGAATTCGGGGTAAACTCCATTACTTTTAAAGATAACGGGAAAGGTCTATCAAAAGAAGAAATCCCATATATCAAAGAAAAATTTTATCAATGAAAAAATGAAAAAACCTGAGATATCAATGACCGTGGGATTTGAGTAGGATTTAGCATCATTGAGAAAATTCTCAAAGCGATGAGATGGAAAATGCGTATAGAAAGTGAAGAAGGACAATGATTTGAAATAAAAATCATCACAAAAAATTCACAATAAAAACTTTTCTTTTTTGTAATAATGTTATAATTTTTTCTAGGTTCTTTTTGTTCTAGATGTTTCTTAATCCTCTTTTTTATATGTTTCAGTATATAATTATTTTGTTATTATTTTTCTTTTGTCAATTTTATTGAGTCTTTGCTTCTGGGAATGTAGAAAATATGTCGGTCAAAGACCTTAGTCAAAATATCGAAAAACTCAAAGAACAAGAGCAAAACTACCAAGATAACATAAGAGTATTAGCAAAGGAACATGGAGAATTGGTAAGTTTCTTTTCATCAAAAATTACCTCTGAAAATATTGATGAAATACGTCAACAAATTGAAGATTTTAAAAAAGAACAGACGGATTTAGATAACCAAATCAAACAGGCAATACAAAAGGGTGAAGATCCTCAATCTCTCAAAGATAATTTTTTGGAAGAACAGATTGAATTTTATGAATATCTTTCTCAGTTTGTAGACGATGATAAAAAAGATGATTATGTAGATTATATTTGGTTCCATGTTCAGGCAAGTAAAGAAAGAAAAGATTTGATTGTAGAGATTCTTGCCAATGAAGAGGCTTTTAATCAAAAGGTAAACTACTATAAAGACAAGATAGCAACTCACAAAGAAGAGCTTCAAAATCGTATTGAACAGACTATATTGACTAAGATTGCTCAAAAAATTCATGATATTGACACCAACGAAAAGTATAAAGATATTCCTCTTGAGACAAAGAATGCACTCTATCAAGATTTCATCAACAAGATAGAAGCTCGTATTGTAGAATTAGAAAATAGCAATATGGCAATAAATTATGTGCAGATGAGAAAGAATATTCTACAAAAGATGATTCAAGAAATCCAAAAGAAACAACAACAAATGTAAGGAACGATTGTAATCGTTCCCTTTTTGATAGGAGAAAGACATAATAATTCTCTTCTATACTTTTTTATGTTTCATCACAAAGGAATATTCTTGGTAGAAGCAAGCTTTTTATTTTAAAAATATCTCTATGTCCAAACTCCATATTCTTCGTCAAATTGTCGCTCAACTCTCCAATGTAAAAAAGAAATTGCATATTCTTATTCCTTTGATGATTCTCTATGTGCTCTTGATTGCATCAAGCCCATATTTTTATATGTTGCTCATCGACTGATTGGAAAGAAATCTGTCTCTCTGAAGTATGAGTGGAGAATTGTTGACCCTCATATTTCTTTGGCTCATAGCTATCGTCTCGACTATTGGAATACGTTATTGGTATGCTATGTTGCTTTTGGAATACACGCAAGAAGACTGGTTTCATTTCCTGATGAAATCTATGAGAATGATGATGAAGCTCCCCCTTGACTATCACATCAGTCTCCAACACGGAGAAAAGCAAAAAACGCTTGAAAGAGCCTGAGAAGCTGTGTGGGGATTTGGGGACAGTGGGATGCTTCATATCTTTCCTCAGTTCTTGGTCAGCGTGGTTCTTGTAGTCTCAGGATTTTTTATCGATGCACGTATGACTTTGGTCTCACTAGTACTCTTGCCCTTAGCAATTCTTGGAATTCAAACCCTGGGAAATATGGCATACACCAACCAATCAAAAGCCAACAAGTATTGGGATACACTTTTTAATCGTATTGCCGATAGCTTCACCAATCTCAAAATCATTCGTATCTTTGCCAGAGAAAAAAGCGAGACCAAAATCTTGCAAAACATCTTTTGAGATGCGAGAATTGCCCAATATGAAATCAGAAAACTCTGGGTAATCTTCAATGGGATGAGTGGATTTTTCACGACCCTTGCCCAAGCAATCACCCTTGCTTGAGGAATTTATTTTCTTCTCAATCATCAGATTTCATTGGGTACCTTGTTCTTTTTTATCGGATTCACTGAAAGAATTTATGGACCTATCTTTGTTATCTCTGAACAGATGCAGGTAATGCTTCTCAATATCGCAGGATTTGAAAAGATGCAAGCACTTTTTGAAATGAAGCCAGAGACCGACAAGGGAAGCAAGGAGTTTGGAGGAATTTCCAAATCCATAACCTATAATGGAGTCTCGTTTATCTATCCAACGACCTCTCGTGAAGTATTGAAAGCAGTGAAAATTGAAATAAAGAAATGACAAAAGGTAGCACTTATTGGGCATACATGAAGTGGAAAATCAACGATTGCCCAACTCTTGATGCGTTTTTATGATACCACACAAGGGCAAATTTGTATTGACGGGACACCAATCACTGAATTTAACCTTGAAAGCTACCGTAGCAAGTTTGCGAGTGTCTTTCAAGATACGACTTTTTTCAATGAATCCATTCGTCATAATCTGGAATATATCAGAGATGGACTCACTGAAGCTGACCTAGAAAAAGCATGTAAAGAAGCAAATATTTTGGATTTTATCCGTTCACTTCCCGAGACTTGGGAGACCGAAGTCGGAGAAAGAGGGCTCAAGCTTTCCTGAGGAGAAAAGCAGAGGATTGCCATTGCTAGAGCAATTTTGGCAGACCCCGAGATTCTTATCCTTGATGAGGCAACAAGTGCCATGGACACCGAAACGGAGAGGCTCATCCAAAACTCACTTGAAGTACTCATGGCAGGCAGAACTTCTATCATCATAGCCCATCGTCTTTCAACCATTCAAAATGTAGATTGCATCTACATGCTCAAAGACTGAGCAGTCATAGCCATTGGAACACATTCAGAGCTTATGAATACTTGTGAACCATATCAGAAACTTATTACCATGCAACACTCTGGATTTGTGGGGGATGAAGAGGAAGAAATTTCCCATGCCTAACCTTTTCCACTCTATCTTCTTACCCCCTCAACAAATTTTTGGAAGCGAGTAGAAATTACTAATCATTTCAAGAAGCTAGGAGAGTGAATGATTATGTCTATGTCTATGTTGATAAAACTAAATATATTCATAAGATATATTCTAAAGGCAAAATTGATTTTCCGAAAAACTGGAAGAGACGAAAACTGTTTGAGTCCCATGTTTGAACTACGTTCAAACTGGTCGAGTTTTTGAGTCAATAGAAGATTTTCGGAAAACCAAAATGAACGGGTATAATAGAATTAAAAGTCGAGCAGACTGGAAAAAATGCGATGAATCAAATAAAAGAAATATGTAACTATTCAGCGGGGGTAAAATAGCATAAAGATTATGATAAAATGGCAATAAAAGTCAATACAAAAAGTCAAAAAAACATTTGACAGCTTTTTGCGAAAAATCAAGTATA
>Ga0209373_10001810_pt1 | contig 23694 bp, 16 predicted proteins | sample Higcelweek5metaG_FD_187173 | JGI IMG/M metagenome (GOLD analysis project Ga0209373, IMG submission 187173) | Freshwater pond sediment microbial communities from the University of Edinburgh, under environmental carbon perturbations - High... | ecosystem: Environmental > Aquatic > Freshwater >... | reverse complement strand
TGCTTGCAGCTACTACCAAAATTTTTGCTTTTTCACTTAAAATGGCATTTGGAAAATCAAACGAGTAATTTCTTTTATTCCCTTCAATAAATAATTCGTCAAACCAACGTCTGCCGCTCGTAATTAGATTGTTTTTCTCTAGTTCATGGTAATCCAACGCTTGATAAGTTGTCAGAGTAATATCGGCAGGTGTTTCAATTGTTTGTTTTGCTTCTGGCGTCATCGATTTTGGAACATCTGACGACAAATAAAAAAATGAGGTATCGCTATATAAATTAATATCGTGTGTGAACATTTTTGCAATTGAATCGTATTGCCATGAAGTTGTCCCAGGCGAATAAAAGAAAATGCATTCAAGCTCATTTTTATCCTTTTGGTGAATGACGGGAATCGGGCTAAGGTCGTCAGGATAATTGTCTCTGTTCATTTTCGGGAGCATAAATCCACCATTGCCATAAACCGCAACATTTGAAGGATCTGAAATGCCCATTTCCTTAAGTTTAGTGTAGCTTAATTTCAGAATACCAGCTTCTGTTGAATAAACCTTGATCCATTTGCCTGTTGCCAGAATTGAATGATCTTTATAAACTTTCGATGACATTTCGGCCATTTTGCCGCTATCTACTACTTCTATATCAAAACTTACTAATCTTGAAATAATATCGCCTTCAATTTTAAAAGGCAAAATTAATCCTTCAATCTTTTGATTTTCACCTGCATCGAAGACTTGTATTGAAGACAAGACTGAGTCCGTGTCAATTTTTTGCAATAATGAAATTGTTGCAGAGTCGGTAACTTGTTGCCATTCCTCATTTTTTATGCTGACTTGCGGTACCGACAACTTTTTTTCCGTAGACACACTGAATGAATAACCGCCATATTCAATGGAATTATTTATTTTAGCAACATAACTGCTCCAGTTAACCTGGTGTTGAAATGTTTGGCTAAAAAGTAATTGTGTAAATAATACTGAGATAAAAAAGGTAATTATTTTCTTCATCCGATTTTTTTTTCATCATTATAACGCAGCCAAATATAGTTTATTGTAAGTTGAAATTTTTTTGCACAAGTTTAAAATAAGTGAATTGTAATTGCGTTTTCCATAAAAAGTTTAATGCTTTTTGGTTTTAAGAATTAACTTTGCGCATTGAATTCAAAACACTTATCAATATTTATTGTAAAAAGGCAACTTTTAATGCAATAAATATTTGATCATTTTAATATATTTGTTGCAAATCATTGTAATAATTTGGGAAATGAGAAGAATTTCATTTTTACTGATATTGTTGGTTTTGGTCTTTTTTGGTTGTAAGCAAACTAAAAAAACTACACCTCTAAAATCGTCTGGCGTAACATCAAGAACAACAGGTTGGTCATCGTCTAATATGGAAGCGTTCGGATTTACCGATCCTAAGTATATTGAGCAGCAAACCGGACCTGGTCTCGTGTTGGTGCAAGGTGGAACCTTCGCCATGGGTCGAATTGACGAAGATGTAATGCGCGATTGGGATAACACTCCCCGACGAGTTACAGTTTCTTCATTTTATATGGATGAAACCGAAGTCACTAATTTCGACTACCGTCAATATTTGGCTTGGTTAGGCTTTGTTTATCCTAACAACCCCGAAAAGTATGCAAGTGAAGTTCCTGATACATTAGTTTGGAGAAGTGCCTTGGCTTACAACGAGCCTTATGTAAGCAATTATCTCCGTCACCCTTCATTCAGCAACTACCCTGTAGTTGGAGTTAGCTGGGTGCAAGCTACTAACTATTGTAAATGGAGAACTGACCGTGTAAACGAAAATATCTTAATCCAAAATGGATATTTGACCCTCGATTCAACTCAACAAAACGAAAAAATATTTACTACTGAGGGTTACCTCATGAACCATTACAATGGAAGTGGAGAAGCTGGATCTCAGGAAAAAGTTCGTTGGGAAAATGGCTTATTGTTGCCTAATTATCGTCTCCCAACTGAAGCTGAATGGGAATATGCTGCTCTCGGTCTTATAGGTGAAGCTAATGGTGAATTATTATCTCAACGTAGAATGTACCCTTGGTCGGGAACTTTTATCAGAGAAGATGATGCTAAAGCTAAAGGTAAAATGAAAGCTAACTACACCCGTGGACGAGGTGACTTGATGGGTATGGCTGGTGCGTTGAATGATGCTGCCGATATTGCTGGCGATGTATTCTCTTTTTCGGCTAACGATTACGGTATTTACTGTATGGCGGGTAATGTTAACGAATGGGTTGGCGATGTTTACCGTCCATTAACCCCTACCGATGTAGAAGAATTTCAACCATTTAGAGGTAACGTAATTACTGAGTATAGAAAAGGTACTGATGGAAAAGTCTTATTCGATGAATTTGGTCAACCAGTTGTTGATACTATTGCTGACTACCGTAACTATGACGACGGTGATTTTCGTTCGAATTTGATTGCTGGTAGTAATTGGACTGGCGGCAAACCTGACTTGGCAAAAAGTACCGTTACTACACGAGGAATGTATTTGCAAGAAGAAAATAACGATGGTCTTATCAATTCTCCTGTTACAGATAGAGCTAGAGTTTATAAAGGTGGTTCATGGAAAGACAGAGCTTATTGGTTAAATCCTGGCTCACGTCGATACCTCGACGAAAGAGAAGCGGCTTCCGATCTAGGTTTCCGTTGCGCTATGACTCGACTTGGTCCTCCTATTAAAGGAAACTAATTTCAAAACGATATAATGAAATCCTGCTGGTAACAGCAGGATTTTTATTTTCAGACAACATGGAATAAATCAATGCCAAAATTGATGAACTCCATATCACGATTAGAAAACAAAACATCTTTCTCATGAAATCAATTGAGGATATTTATAACATCTTTCTAAATAACCCAAAGGTTTTTACCGATAGTAGGCAAGCTGCAACCGGAGGAATCTTCTTTGCTCTTAAAGGTGACAATTTCGACGGAAATGATTTTGCCTTGAAGGCAGTTGCCGATGGTGCCGATTATGCCGTTGTTGATCGTAAAGAGCTTGACGGGGGCGATAGAATAATCTATGTTGAAGATGTATTAACCGCTCTGCAAAAGCTTGCAAATTACCATCGCCGACAACTAAAAACACCAATTCTTGCAATTACCGGCACTAACGGAAAGACAACCACTAAGGAGCTCATAGCTAGCGTTCTTCGTACAAAGTATAATATCATTGCAACGCAAGGCAACTTAAATAATCATATTGGAGTACCCTTAACCTTATTGACTCTCACAAAAGAACATGAATTAGGTGTTATTGAGATGGGCGCAAATCATCCTGGCGAAATCGAATTTCTGTGCTCAATTGCAGAACCCGACTTGGGTATTATTACTAATGTAGGGAAAGCTCACATCGAAGGTTTTGGCTCGTTCGAAGGGGTAAAGAAAACAAAAGGTGAGCTTTATAACTATTTATCTTCAATCGGGAAAGGTATTTTTATTAATGCCGACAATGAGCATTTAATGGGAATGGCTCCTGCGTCTGTTGAAAAATACACCTATAGCGCAACTTCAGAGAATACCCAATTGAAAGGCGAAGTTGCCAATGTAGATTTGCTTTTGGTTTGCCGTGTGCTTTTCCCAAAAGGTTGGCTTTACCTAAAAACAAATCTTACAGGAGCATATAATCTTGAAAATATATTGGCTGCTGTTCGAATTGGACTCTACTTTAATATTGACCCGCTGTTAATTCAGAAGGGGATTGAAACATATACACCTTCTAATAGCCGCTCGCAGCTTATTCGCAAAGGCGAAAATACTATTCTGATGGACTGCTATAATGCAAACCCATCGAGCATGGAAGCTTCTCTTAAGAATTTTATGCAGATTGAAAAGGAGGGTAAAGTGTTTATTCTTGGCGATATGCTTGAGCTTGGAAGTGTTTCAGTTGAAGAACATCAGAAGATTGTTGACTTACTTTCAGGTTCCGAAGGTTGTGAGGTATTTCTTGTTGGAGACAATTTTATGCAAACAATTTCTCCATCGTATTTTTTTAAGTGCCTGAATGTTGATGAATTAAAACTTGAAATTGAGAACAGAAACTGGAAAAACCGTTTTATTCTGATTAAAGGTTCCAGAGGAATAAAACTCGAAAAAGTTATAGAATCGATATAAAACAAAAAGGCAACCTTATGGCTGCCTTTCGTTTTGTATATCAATGTTTTAATCTTTTGAGACGCCCAAAACTTCTTTAAAGGCTTGTTCGAAACTTTCTTTTGGTAAAGCGCCCATCGCCATTTGTGGTTTTCCTTCTTTCGGAACAAAAAGTAGCGACGGAATACTTTGAATTCCAAACATTGCAGCCAAGTCTTGCTCGTTTTCAGTATTTACCTTGTAAATGTTTAATTTGTTGCCATACTCTTTTTGGAGTTCTTCCAAAACCGGTGCAATCATTTTGCATGGACCACACCAATCGGCGTAAAAGTCAATCAAACAAGGTGTTTTGCCTTCAAATTTCCAATCTTTATTTTCTTCAAAGTTGAATACTTTCTCTTTGAATGTGTCGATGTTTAAATGTTCTAACATAGTATTTGTTTTTAATTGTTATCAAATTTGGATAAATGGAACAAACGATGTTTCATTTGGTTCACATAGCAAAAGTATCCCATGTAAAAGATTTTTTGTGTTACTTTTGTCACACAGCATTCGTGGTGTGTTCCTTTTTAATTTGATAGATGTAAATGGTTGATCTTTCGAAATATATCAGCAATAAAATTTTTTCAGCAGTAGCTAAACAATCGGCTGAACTCAATTTTGAAACTTATGTAATTGGAGGTTTTGTTCGCGACTTGATTCTTGAACGTCCTTCAAAAGACATAGATTTTGTGACCTTGGGAAGTGGAATTGAATTGGCACAAAGTGTTGCTAAATCGCTAAATCCTTCGTTGAGGGTAAATATTTTCAAGACTTTTGGTACAGCGCAGTTCAAGTATAAAGGCGATGACCTTGAGTTTGTTGGGGCTAGAAAAGAATCGTACTCGCACGATTCGCGAAAGCCGATTGTTGAACAAGGAACTATTGTAGACGACCAGAATCGTAGGGATTTTACAATCAATGCCCTTGCCATCAGCCTAAACCCATCGAATTTTGGTGAATTGATTGACCCTTTTGGCGGACTAAAAGACTTGGATGACAAGCTTATTAGAACACCTCTCGACCCGGATATTACTTTCGACGACGACCCACTACGGATGATGCGCGCTGTTCGATTTGCAACCCAGTTAAGATTTCGAATTGATGATCCTACTCTCGAAGCTATTGCTAGGAACAAAGAACGGATGGCAATTATTTCGAAAGAACGGATTGTTGACGAGCTGAATAAAATTATGCTCTCGCCAGTTCCGTCAATTGGGTTTAAGTTGATGGACAAAACTGGGTTACTTGGAATTATCTTGCCCGAGTTGGCTCGTATGAAAGGTGTGGAAGTTGTTAACGGCGTTGGTCATAAGGACAATTTTTATCATACGCTGGCTGTTCTTGATCAGATCTCTACTAAAACCGATGATTTGTGGTTGCGGTGGGCGGCTCTTTTACACGATATTGCCAAACCTATGACCAAGAAATTTGTTGACGGGCAAGGTTGGACTTTTCATGGTCATAATTTTCTCGGAGCTAAGATTATACCAAATATTTTTAAAAGGATGAAGCTTCCGATGAACGAAAAAATGAAATTTGTTCAGAAGATGGTTGACCTGCACATGCGGCCAATTGTTCTGTCGGAAGAAGAGGTGACCGATTCTGCTGTGCGACGTCTGCTTTTTGAGGCAGGCGATGATATAGATTTACTGATGACTCTTTGCGAAGCGGATATTACTTCGAAGAACGAGGAAAAGGTCGTTACTTTTCTGAATAATTTTCAACTTGTAAGAGAGAAACTTAAGGATATCGAAGAGCGCGATGCGGTTCGAAATTTCCAGCCGCCTGTAAGTGGTGAATTGATAATGAGCACCTTTAATCTTACTCCTTGCAAAGAAGTTGGCATCATAAAAAACACAATTAAGGAAGCTATTTTGGAAGGTGAAATCCACAACAACTATGAAGAAGCCTTTCAGTTGATGCTACAAAAAGGAGAAGAGCTGGGACTTAAACGGGTAAATTAATCGGTTCGCAACTGCAAATCGAGCAAAATTGGAAGGTGGTCGCTAAAGCCGCCGTGATATTTGAATCCAACATAGGTTCGGTTTGTCTTCTCGCCCAAATGATTTTCATCTTTTTCGACCAGAAAAGGAGCTTTGAAAACTGAGAATTGATTTGTGTTTGTTGTCAACCCTTTACTATTTAGCAGATATCCGCTAACGATAAACTGATCGATCAATTCCCACTTTTCCTGATATTTATTTGAACCTACTCCCTTTTCATAAGCTTGTATTCCAAGATTATAAAGACTTTCATCGTCAATATCCTGTTCTGCTTTTTTTGCTTCCAAAACATCTTTAATGCTCTCGTCGATAGGCGAATCGTTAAAGTCGCCCATGATGATAATTTTGCTTTGATTGTTGGTCGAAAGAATGCTATCGGTATATGTTCGCAACGTTTTAGCCGCCAGTGCTCGCAAAGATTTTGTTTCGAGCGTTCCACCATATTTCGATGGCCAGTGGTTCACAAAGAAGTGGATTGTATCGCTGCTCAAAATTCCTTTTACGTAAAGAATATCTCTGGTTTTGAACGTGCTGTCGTTTAGATCTACAAGTGGAATGGCAAAATACGAAAGGGGCGCAAACCGATCTTTTTTATACAGAAAGGCAACATCAATACCACGTTTATCGGGCGATTCTTTGTGTACATATTTGTACCCCAAATTTCCAAGAGGAGTTTTAAAAAGTAATAGGTCGAGGACTTTACTGTTTTCTACTTCGCACAAACCAATAACCGAAGGAAAAGTGCCTTTACTCGCAGCCATTATCACCTGCGAAATATGGGTTAGTTTATTGAAAAGCCGGTTGTTGTTCCAATATCGTACTCCTTCGGGAAGAAATTCCTCATCGCTTTTTAGAGAATCATCGTCTGTGTCGAAAAGATTTTCAACATTATAGAACATGATCTTTTCTGCCGGAACGTTTCCCTGACAAATTCCTGAAAAAGGATTTAATCCAAGAAAAAAGATGATTGTTACAATTTTGAAAATCAGATTATTCATAGCATATATCTTTTTGTGATGCTTCCTTTAAGAATATTTCAGCAGCATGTTCGTTTCATGTCCTTTCTTTTTTATCTTTTTTGAAAATAGAACCAGAAGTAGAATGGTGAAAGAAGCATTTATAATGATCAGTTCAAACCCAAAATTAAAGTTGCTGAAAATTAGCTTTGAAATAATAGTAATGCCGAATGTTAGTATTGGTGAGGCAATGCAAATTGGCAGGATTGCATGTTTTTTTGGTTTCCTGTTGATAAAAAACAAGAAGAGAAAAACACCAAGAATTGGTCCGTAAGTATATCCGGCAGCTTTAAATATTGAAACTACAACACTGTCGTTGTTGAGCTTGTAAAATAGTAGAATAACGATGAATATCAGCACTGAAAAACTTAAATGAACTAAATTTCTGATCTTCCGCTGATGCTTTTCGGCTTTATTCTGGATTTTCAGAAAATCGACACAGAAAGTTGTTGTTAGTGCTGTTGTGGCAGAATCGGCACTTGAAAATGCTGCAGCCGAAATGCCTAGAATAAACATTATTGCAATGAAATTACCCAGATGATTTAAAGCAAGAAGCGGATAAAGTTGGTCGGTTCTAGCAGGAATCGCAATTCCCTTTGTATGCGCATAATTAATCAGTAGTTCGCCTAACACAAGGAACATAAAGACAACTATTCCAAAGAAAAATGTGAACCAAAGCATGTTTTTTCGGGCCTTACTCTCATTGCGGCAAGTGAGGTTTTTTTGCATAATGTCCTGATCGAACCCATTTAATGCCAATGTCATAAATATTCCGGCCGCAAATTGTTTGAAAAAGTTATTCCCCGAGTTCCATTCAAAGTCGAAAATTTTAGATTCAGGCTTACTTGTAATCTCTTTCAGGAAACTTGTTGGCGTAAGCTCAAGCTGATTAAAAATGACTATAATAGAAGCAATTACGGCTGCAATTAAAATAATTGTCTGCATTGTATCTGACCAAACAACAGTTTTGATTCCACTGCGGAAAGTGTAGAGCCAAATAGCTGCCAAACAGAAGCATATAGTCGCTTCAAAAGATATTCCCAACGGTTCAGAAATAGCAAGGTAAATAACTATTGTGGCCAAGAAAAGCCGAAATGATGCGCCAATAACTTTCGACAGGATAAAAAACCCAGAAGTTGTGAGATATCCTTCTCTTCCCATCTTCTTCTCGAGGACAGTATATATTGAAAGAACATTTTTTCGGTAGTAGTAGGGCAGAAGCAGCGTTGCTATAAGGATATAACCTACAATATTGCCCATTACAAATTGGAAATAACAGAACGAACTGTTGGCCACTTCGCCAGGAACCGAGATGAAAGTTACCCCCGATATTGTAGTGCCAATCATGCCAAAAGCGACTACAAACCAAGGCGATTTTCTATCTCCATTGTAAAAAGTCTGTTTATGGCTATGCCTTCCAACAATTAACGAAAGAAGGAAAAGCAATAGGAAATAAAAAACAATTATCGAAAGAAAAATGTATGGGTTCATATTATTCAAAATCAGGATACAACAAATATTTCTTCCTCATCGTTTTGTACTTCAGTAAATCGGCCTGCCAAGATTGTCGAATTTCGCTCTCACTTCTCTTTTCGTTTATTTGCGAGTAAAAATTTGGATCTCCCGAAAGCAGATCAATCCAACGTTTGCTACTCCAAAATGAGTCGGGATTTTCGAACTTATTAAAAAACTGAATAAAATACGAAAGTGTAAATTCCTGATCAAAAGACTCTTTTCGTAAATCTACGCCAAAACATTGCTTGCCTTCGTGAAGAGGTTTGGCGCTTACTCCTTTTATCGATTGAGGCGTAAATATAAAATCGCCAAAGCGTATATTGGGGAACCCAACAACCTGAAATGGAAATTCGGTGCCACGACCAATACTGACCGTTGTCGCTTCGAACAAACAAAGCGACGGATAAAGTCTTATTGAGGCCTGATTTGGAAGATTTGGCGAAGGTTTTACGGGCAGTTCGTACCTGTCGGAATGTTTATAGTTTTTAACCGGCACAACTTTCAGGTTGCATCGAAGGTTGCCGTCAAGCCATCCTTCACCGTTAATCATTAGCGCGAGTTCCCCAACGGTGCATCCGTGAACAATAGGAATAGGATGCATGCCAACAAACGATTTGAGTTCGGGCTTCAAAACTGGGCCATCAACATAGTCGCCATTTGGATTTGGCCTATCGAGAATTATTAGTTGAATATTATTTTCGGCACACGCTTCCATTGCATAGTGCATTGTGCTGATGTATGTGAAAAAACGACATCCAACATCTTGAATATCAAAAATAATCACATCAATCCCGCTGAGGTTCTCTTTTGTTGGCTTTTTGTTTTTTCCGTAGAGTGAAATAATCGGGATTCCGGTTTTTTTGTCGATTGAATTGTTTACCGAATCGCCGGCTTCAACATCTCCCCGAAAACCATGCTCCGGCGTAAAAATTTTCTTTACTTGAATTCCTTTCGACAAAAGAAGATCGACCAGATGACTGCCTCCAACAATTGAAGTTTGGTTTACAATTAGCCCAACTTTATGGTTCTCAATATCTGGAAGATATTCACTTAGCTGTTCGGCACCGGTTACAACTTTAGTCGCGGTGTTGCTTCCTCTACAACAGTTAAAAGTTGAAGAAATTAAAAGGATTATGAGAATAATGTATAAGTTGAACCGTTGCATTTGAACCAGACTCTTTATTTTCTAAATTTACAGTTAATCATTCAAGATGCAAAACATGTACAAATTCGCGAACAAAATAAATTTTCTCACACTATTTTTTCTATTGATTTTCAGCAATATTCTGAACGCAAAAGATCCGCTTTTTTTGTTGGAAGAGGGCAAATGGATTGACTCTCTTATGTCGAAAATGTCGATTGAGGAGAAGATTGGACAACTCATTATTATCACGTCACAACCTGAACTAGGCGATAATGACAAGTCGAAAATCATTGAACAAATTGAGAAATTTAAAGTCGGCGGGGTTCTCTTCTTGCAATCATCGCCTGTTAAGCTAGCGACATTGGCAAATCAGTATCAGTCAGCCTCAAAAGTTCCGCTTTTTATTGCTCTTGATGGTGAAAACGGATTGTCGTACCGTTTAGACTCAACAGTTCGTTATCCTCAGTTAATTGGGTTGGGTGCAATTCAAGACGATTCGTTGCTTTATCGAATGGGGCGCGAAATTGGTCAGCAATGTAAAACGTTGGGAATTAACGTGAATTTTGCTCCGGTCGGTGATGTGAATTCCAATCCCGAAAATCCAATTATCAACTACCGTTCGTTTGGCGAAGACCCCGAGAAGGTTTCAAAAAAAAGTTGGCTTTTGGCTAAAGGTATGCAAGATGAAAATGTTATAGTTTCGCTTAAACATTTTCCGGGGCATGGCGACACCTCTATCGACTCCCATCTCTCGTTGCCAAAAATAGATCGGGCTTATCCGAAACTCGATTCAGTTGATTTTCTTCCATTTAAAACTTGTATCGATAGCGGTGTGAATGGAATTATGAGCGCACATATCTATTTGTCGTCTGTTGATCCTAAACAACTTCCTGCCACTTTGTCAAAAAGAATAATGACAGATATTTTGCGCGATTCGCTTGGTTTCAATGGCATTGTTTTCTCCGATGGGATGAATATGAAGGGAATTTCGGCACACTATAGCGAAGGTGCAGCGGCAGTTCAAGCCTTGAAAGCCGGTGTCGATGTGATTGAATTTGTGTTGCACCCCGAAAATGTTATTGCTGCGGTTGTGGCTGCTGTTCGGAATGGCACAATTTCAGAGAAAACAATTAATGAGAAATGTCGTAAAATATTGAAAGCAAAGCAGTGGGCTGGCCTTAATAATCTTCAGCCAATAAATGTTGATTCGATCTACGAGAAACTGCATAAATCTGAATTTGAACTCACAGCAAGGAATTTGACCGAACAGTCATTGACCGTATTAAGAAATGAGAAATCGATTTTGCCCTTACAACGATTAGATACCTTGAAAGTCGCTTCGTTTTCGGTCGGATCAGAGAATATTACCGACTTTCAAAAGGGAATAGAACGCTACATAAACGTCGTTCATTTCAACCTAAAAAGCGATGCTTCGCCTGCCGATTTGCAAAATGTGTTAAGTGAGCTAAAAAACTACAACCTTGTATTGGCTGGCATCCATGGAGCAAAACTTTCGCCCAATAAGAAATATAGACTTACCGACCTCCAAATTTCTGCTATAAATCAAATTTGTAATCAGAATAAAACTGTTTTGTGTTTCTTCGGAAATCCATATTCAATATCTCTTTTTGAAGAATACAATAAGGCTCAGGCGTTGATTATTGCTTATGGAGAAACAACTATTTCGCAAGATTATGTTTCTCAGCTAATTTTTGGGGCGATAAGTGCAACTGGAAAACTTCCGGTAAGTGTAAACGATAGTCTAAAAGCTGGCTGTGGGTTTGAATTACTTAATCCAAAACGATTAAAATACACTATACCCGAAGAAGTTGGGATGGATTCAAAACTTCTTAAGTCGAGAATTGATTCTCTTGTTCGCATAGGATTGGCCGACAAGTATTTTCCCGGATGCCAGATACTTGTGGCAAAAGAAGGGAAAGTTATCTTTCACGAATGTTACGGATTTCACACCTACGACGATACAATTCCTGTAATCAAAGAAAACCTTTACGATTTTGCTTCTGTCACTAAAGTTGCAGGGCCGCTTCCGCTGCTTATGAAAATGTGCGAAGACTCAGTTTTGAAACTCGACACTCCTTTCAGTACTTATTGGCCCGAGTTTAAGCATTCAAACAAAGCTGGCCTTACATTGCGTGAAGCTCTTGCTCATCAGGCTCAGCTTGAACCGGGAATCGCATTTTATGTTGAAGCAATGAAAAAAACAAAGAAAAAAGCCGAACCTGTTTTTAGTGAGCGGCCATCAGAGAAATATTCGGTACGCGTATCTTCAAATCTTTATATGTTGAGCGATTATAGGAATAAAATGTTTAGCCGGATCAAAGATTCAAAGTTGTTGCCCGAGAAGAAATATACCTATTCCGATTTGTGCTTTATGCTTTTTCCCGATGTTATTTCGAACCTCACAAACACTTCTTACGAAAATTACCTTGAGGAGAGTTTTCTTGCGCCACTGGGAGCCGTATCTGTTCATTATAATCCTTACCGCTTTTATCCGAAAATTCGCTTCATACCAACAGAAAGGGATGATTATTTCAGAAAAGAGGTTTTGCAGGGGTTTGTTCACGACGAGGGTGCTGCAATGTTGGGCGGAGTCTCTGGTAGTGCCGGTTTATTTGGCACAACTAACGATTTGGCTAAAATAATGCAGTTCTACCTTCAAAAAGGAGAATATGGCGACCTAAAACTTTTTTCGCCCAAAACGTTCGATCAATTCAATAAGGTTCAATACCCAGAAAATGGCAATCGCAGAGCTTTAGGCTTTGATAAACCTTATCCGGGGAACAGTAAAAGAAGTCTTGAAAATGCTTATCCCGCACCTTCAGTAAGTGAAGAAAGTTTCGGACATACAGGTTACACCGGAACTTTTGTTTGGGCCGATCCTGCAAATCAAATGATTGTAATATTTCTTTCAAACAGAGTCTACCCAACCCGAGAAAATGAGAAATTGATCAAAAGAAATTTTAGGCCACAACTCCAACAATTGATTTATGATTGCGAAGGTAGTTTTTCGCCGTTGCATTATTAAAAGATATTAAATAAAGTCACTTTTCTGAAAATAGTATACGCCTTGTTGATGTCAGTAAATCTGATAGATGTATAAAAACTGCAAGATAAAGGATGTTCTTTCCAAAAGAATAAACGATTAAAAAGAAAAGATATATTCTAAAGCATTTCGGAGTTTGAAATATTCTTTTAAATTTAGGGAAGTTTAATAATAAAATAAAGTTCATTTTCTAATCTATAAATCTTTAGTACCATGACAAAGAAAATAACATTCAATGAGCTGCGAAAAATCAAAGACAGTTTACCTGTCGGCACTATTCACCAATTAGCTGAAGAGTTTAATGTGGAAGTTGAAACTGTCAGAAATTATTTTGGAGGTGCTAATTATACGTCCGGGAAACCTCAGGGAGTCCATATCGAACCAGGGCCAGATGGTGGTATCGTTTTGTTGGATGACACTTCAATTTTGGATCGAGCACAAGAAATTATAGAACAACACTGTCATTAATAATATTTTATGAAAGCGTTGAAAATGCCGGGAAAACCGGCATTTTTTATTGCGTAAAATTTCTTAAATTTTTTTCAAAAATTATTTGTGAGTTTGAAACATTGACTTATCTTTGCATCGCTTTTAACAACAACAAGGGCGGTTAGCTCAGCTGGTTCAGAGCATCTGGTTTACACCCAGAGGGTCGGGGGTTCGAATCCCTCACCGCCCACTAAAAGGAACTCATTTGAGTTCCTTTTTTCATTTCTACTCTTCGCCACCACAATTCCTTTTTTCGGATCAAGCGGAAAAGGGATCAAGCGGAAAAGTTGGGGGGCATTTATTTTACGCATAAATATTGGCTAACCTAAACAGGAAAAATGTTACGCTCCCTACGCCCCTGAATGCCGACCGAAAAGCATTAATCTTTGCATTGAACGATTCTGCAGAAGCATTTGTGCCCCGGTTTTCAAAATAATTGAGGATGTTCAGCCCCATAAGCATGAGGTATATCAAGTCTCATATTTTGATAAGTGTTAATAAATGTTAATCGGCTTTGTCTCAGTCGACTGAATTTTGCTTATTTGCTGATAATAGTCCTCATCCCAACTTTTCTTGTCTTAATTTTGGTTGAAACAAACAATTTCAATCATGCAAGCGAATATAAATGATTTCATGAACCTTGTCATTTCAAGGTCTCCGGGTGAAAAGGAATTTCATCAGGCAGTGCAAGAGGTTGTTCAATCGGTTTGGGATGTATATGATGAGAATCCTCGTTTCAAACGGGCAAAAATCCTTGAACGTATTGTAGAACCCGAGAGGGTTATCATGTTTCGTGTGCCTTGGGTCGACGATCGTGGCGAAGTTCAGATAAACCGTGGCTACAGGGTTGAATTCAATAGTGCAATTGGGCCTTACAAAGGCGGACTTAGGTTTCATCCAACTGTTACACTTAGCATACTCAAGTTTTTGGGGTTCGAGCAGACTTTTAAAAATAGCCTTACCACATTGCCAATGGGCGGTGGTAAAGGTGGTTCTGATTTCAATCCGAAAGGAAAATCGGACAATGAAATTATGCACTTTTGCCAAAGTTTCATGTCTGAACTTTACAGGCATATTGGCCCTGATACCGATGTTCCTGCCGGAGATATTGGTGTTGGTGGTCGCGAAATTGGTTATTTGTTTGGGCAATACAAACGGTTGAAGAACGAGTTTACTGGGGTTCTTACCGGGAAAGGGATAAATTGGGGTGGAAGTCTTATTCGCCCCGAAGCTACTGGTTTTGGTGCTGTATATTTTGTGCAGCAGATGCTTGCCGAAATGGGCAAAGATATTGAAGGACATACTTTTGGCGTTTCAGGCTTTGGAAATGTTGCTTGGGGGGCTGTATCTAAAATTAATGAACTAGGTGGGAAGGTGGTCACTATCTCTGGCCCCGATGGCTACATTCTTGATGAAGACGGAATCAAAGGCGATAAAATTGACTTCATGCTTGAATTGAGAGATACCAACAACGATGTGGTTCAACCTTATGCCGATGAGTTTGGCGCGAAGTTCTTTGCCGGAAGAAGACCGTGGGAACATCCTGTTGATATTGCAATGCCTTGTGCTACACAAAATGAGCTGAATATTGATGATGCCCGCCAGTTGGTTAAAAACGGATGCATTCTCACTGCCGAAGTTTCAAACATGGGTTGTTCGCTCGATGCTTCTGAATATCTGAATGAGAATATCGTTTTTGCACCGGGAAAGGCTGTTAATGCGGGAGGCGTTGCAGTGTCGGGGTTGGAGATGTCGCAGAATTCGATGCGTTATAACTGGACTCGCGAAGAGGTCGACAAGAGGTTGCACATCATTATGGGCGACATTCATCAAACCTGCAAAGTGTATGGAAAGAGAGATGGAAAAATTAATTATCTCAAGGGTGCAAATATTGGTGGTTTTGTAAAAGTTGCCGATGCAATGCTTGCCCAAGGGGTTGTATAGATTAGCGCATAAGTGTTTTAGGTTATAAAAAGTTTTTTTCTTTGATTAAAAGCAAAACCCCGGAGTTTAGATTTCCGGGGTTTCTTTTTAGCTATGAAACACGTTGAAACACAAAATATATAAGGAGCACAAATTCTACTTTAAGCCTAACGCTCCGGCAGTTTCTACCAGTCGGATAAATTCGCCGGCATATCCCTCTTCGTCGTTTCCTTTTGCCGTTTTGGCCATCTCAATTGTGTTTTTCACCGTTGAGCCTCCTTTGTATTCAGAGTCGCGGAGGAGCATTCCAAACTGTGCAACCGACGACACAAACCGCAAATTTTCTGATGCATTACCGAATTTTACTTTCGATTCGGAAACGGGGATTGTCATCAAGTTGCTGTTCTCTTCTCCTGGTTTCTTATAGCGGACTTTTATCGTTAGGAGTTCTTTCGAGAGATCAACTTTAGATGTTTCCTGTTTCTGCTGATATTTTAATTCATCAACTTCAGCAATTATTGTTGATGAACCAACCGGTACAATTTCATACAGTGCAGTAACCTGATGTCCCGATCCCATTTCGCCGGCATCTTTTTTGTCGTTGTTGAAGTCTTCATTGTTCAACAGTCGGTTTTCGTAGCCAATTAAGCGATATCCTTTAACTTTTGCAGGGTTGAATTCGATTTGGAATTTAACATCTTGTGCAATTGTGAAAAGAGTTCCTCCAAATTCTTTTATCAGAACTTTTCTGGCTTCAAGTAAATTGTCGATGTAAGCGTAGTTTCCGTTTCCTTTATCGGCAATGGTTTCGAGTTTATTGTCTTTATAGTTTCCCATTCCGAAACCAAGAACCGTTACATAAATGCCTTTCCCCCGTTCTTGTTCAACAAGGCGTTCCATCTCTGAGTCGCTCGAAACGCCTACATTGAAATCGCCATCGGTTGCTAAAATGATGCGGTTGTTTCCGCCCTCAACCTTATTCTCTTCAGCAATTTTATAGGCTAGCTTAATTCCTTCGCCACCCGCAGTTGAACCACCTGCATTTAGGTTGTCGATTGCATCGGTAATTTTTTTCTTGTTCGAGCCAGGTGTTGCATCAAGTACAACTCCGGCAGCCCCGGCATAAACCACAATAGATACTTTATCTTGTGGCCTTAGCTCTTCGGCCAACATTCGCATTGCCGATTTCACAAGTGGAAGTTTATTTTGTGCGTTCATCGACCCCGAAACATCGAGCAGAAATACCAAATTTGATGGTGGCAGTTTCTCTTTTTCTATCTTTTTCCCCTGTAAAGCAACCAGCATTAGTGTGTTGTTTTCGTTCCATGGGCAAGTTGAATACTCTGTAGTGACTGAAAATGGTTCGTCCGATTTTGGCTGCGGATATTCGTAACGAAAATAGTTGATCATCTCTTCGGTTCTTACAGCATCTTTTGGTGGCAGTTGCCCCATGTTGATGAACCTGCGGATATTCGAATATGAAGCATTGTCAACATCAATAGAGAAAGTTGATAAAGGATTACTTTTTACGCTCTTAAACCCATTCTCGTTGATTGCCGAATAATCTTCGGTATTGAAATTGGCGTAACCAGAAGTTGGCGAAGGAGCTGCCATGCTTTTCATTGCTGTTCGAACTTCCATGGCATCCATTACTACAATTTCTTCAGCAACGGCAACTGTCTCTAAAATTATCTTTTCGTGAATGAGCATTACTTCGATATTTTTGCGCTGCGTTATTCTTACTTCTTTCGTCTCGTAGCCAGTTAGCCTAAAAACTAATGTGCAAGGCAACGAATCAACTTCAATTTTAAACTCTCCGTTGTAGTTTGTTTTAGTAAGCAGAGGGCTACTGCTAGCTGCAATGCTTACATTTTCGATCGGTAGCTTTTTTTTGTCAAAAACTTTACCGTTGATCACTTCTTTTGCTTGAGCCGTAATGGTTGTTGCAAATAAGATAGTTAAAGCAATTATGAATACTGAAATCCTCATGGTTTTATAGTTTTAATTTCCTTTTGTAATAGAGATGAGTAAATTTTTTAAATTCCATAAATTTTTTTGATAAATATTTGTGCTATTTTTATGCGAGAGAAAATAAAAACAGAATAATGCCATCGACAGGTAAACAACTCGAATTTGATCGTCAGCTCGATTTATTGCAAATCAAGCAGTTTAGGCGTACGGGCGACATGGAAGTCCTTGGCGACCTCTATCAAAAATACATGCACCTTGTTTATGGTGTTTGTTTGAAATATCTTAAAAACCGTAGCGATGCTCAGGATGCTGTTATCAGCATTTTCGAGAAACTTACCATCGATGCTATTCGTCAGGAAATTGGGCATTTTAAAAACTGGTTGTTCGTGGTTACCAAAAATTACTGTTTGATGGAGATACGCAAACGCAGTGCCGACGAAGCCAAGTTCAGCAATTGGCAAGAAGATGAGAAACAAATTATGGAATTGTGCATCGAAATGCATCCTTTAGATGAAAGCGCGAAACTTTCGGATGCTCTTCAAGATTGCATAACCCGGTTGAAAGACGAGCAGAAAGATTGCATCAACCTCTTTTATTTCAAGAAAAAGTGCTACCGCGAAGTGGGGAAAATGTTGCACATTGAAGAAAAAGCGGTTAAAAGCAGTATCCAGAACGCGAAACGTAACCTGAAAATTTGTTTGGAAAGAAAGCATGAGTGAAAAGGTCAAACATAACGAGCAACTTGAGGGGATTTTCAAATACCTCAACGATTCAATGTCGAATACTGAACGGTACGATTTTGAGCGCGACCTTGAGCGCGACCCGTTTACCTACGAGGCTTTTGACGGATTGTCGCAACTAAAGCGTTCTGAAATTGAAAGCGACTTGTTAGCGTTGGATGTTATTTCGGGCAAAAAGAAAAAAACGAATAAAGCATTAAAATGGATTTCGGTTGCTGCTGTATTCATTGCTCTTATTTCGGGTACATTTTACTTGTACGAGAATTTCGATAGCTTCAACTTCCGAACTGCAAAAAACATCGATAAAAATATTCCTGAGAAAATTAACGAACCGCTGGCTTTTAAAAAGGAGGTTCCTAAAATAGTTCCTGTTGACACAACACGGATAATGCTTGCAGGTGTCGATTCAAATAGCGCTACACAGCAACCGGTTCCTTCAAAATATGGCAATACAGTTGCAAGTAATACATTGACTTCGGGCGATAAACCTGGTATGAAAGATTCGGCTAAGAAGAGGGCTATTTTTAAAACCCCGGCCGATGTTGTTCCGATGATGGCCTCCAAAAAAACTGAAGAAAGTGTTGCAGAAATTGTGTCGGTTGCTGCCGATGACCAAACTCAAGCGGCACCGGCTGCCGAGGCAGATAAACTTTTACACGAAGAAATTGCCACGAAAGAAGAAGCTGTAAAACGCCTTGGTGCTAATGCCGATCCTGAGCCACTAGGGGGTAGTGCATTGTACAAAACTTACCTCGACAAAAACGTAAAATACCCTGCATCGGTAGAGAAACCTCAACGCGAAACTGTTCGTGTTCGGTTCAAAATATCTAAAACCGGTGTGCCTACAAATATTCAGGTAGAAAAAAGCCCGGGCGAAGCGTTTACGAACGAAGCCATTAGGTTAATTCAGAATGGACCACGCTGGTCGCCCGAGATTAAAGATGGTATTCCTGTTGAAGGCGAGGTAAGTGTCAAGATTACGTTTAAACCTTAACTTTTACTTTGAACAAGAACCTTCAAACCGCTTGCTCACCTCGGTCCAGTTCACCACGTTCCAAAATGCTTTGATATAGTCGGCACGTTTATTCTGATATTTCAGGTAATAGGCATGTTCCCACACGTCGATTGTAAGCAGTGGAGTTCCCTTTATCTGAGCCACATCCATTAATGGATTATCCTGATTGGCTGTTGATGTAATTTCAAGTTTGCCCTCCGAAGTCAAGACTAGCCAAGTCCAGCCGCTACCAAAAACCGACGATGAGGCTTTTCCGAAAGCTTCTTTGAACGCCTCAATTGAACCGAAACGCGCGGTAATTGCGCTTTCAAGTTTTGCCGAAGGTGTTCCCGGCGTTGGCGAAAGGTTTGCCCAAAATAAGTTGTGATTATAGTAACCTCCTCCCATATTTCGCACGGCAGCGGGTGCTTTGCTAATTTCAGCAAAAATGCCATCTATAGTCTTAGTTTCGTAACCTGTTCCGGCAATTGCTTTCATAAAGTTGTCGTAATAAGCACGGTGATGCCTGCTGTAATGGATCTCCATTGTTTGGGCATCGATGTTTGGTTCCAGTGCATTATAAGCATAAGGCAACTGCGGAAATTCAAACGTGGTTTTTACTTTGTCTTGAGCCAAAGATGCTAAACTTCCTGATGCTATAATTATAGCAGCTAAGAATAATCGTATTGAATTGTTTTTCATTGTAAACTGTATTAAGATTTTCAATTTAAACAACTGATATGGGAAAAGGTTGAGGGTGCAGGGTAGACACTTTTGAATTTGTTTCCCCTTGATAAGGGCAAAATCCTCATCAGGTAATTGCTTTTTCGGGTTTCTTTTTCTGAAAATGAGACCTGAAGCCTGCAGGATGACATTTCCACTCCAGAAAATGCCCCTGCAAGTTGCGGGATGCCTTTTCAGATTCGGAAAACCATACCTGCAGGCTGCAGGGTGACTTTTTAGATTCGGAAAACTATATCTGAAGGTTTCATGGTAACAATTCAGATTCGGAAAACCATACATGAAGGCTTCAGTATGCCTTTTCCGATTCCGAAAACCAATCCTGCAGGCTGCGGGGCAACTTTTGTGGTTCTAAAAACCAATACTGCACGTTGCAGGGCAGATAATCTGAAAAAGAAAAGGCACAAAGAACTCTGAAAATCCTTTGTGCCTTTTATCTCTATGGAGTTTTATCTATCTATTTATTCTCCTGCGGAATCTCAATTTTCAGGTTCAGTTCCTTCAACTGTTCGTCTGCAATTATCGATGGGGCATCCATCATCACATCGCGGCCGGTATTGTTCTTTGGAAAGGCAATTACGTCGCGGATTGAATCCAATCCAGCAAACATACTTACCAAACGGTCGAAACCGAAAGCAAGTCCGGCATGAGGTGGTGCACCAAATTTGAAAGCGTTCATCAGAAACCCAAACTGGTATTGAGCCTGTTCGGGGGTGAACCCTAACAAACCAAACATTTTAGCTTGCAGTTCGCTGTCGAAAATACGAACCGAACCACCACCAATTTCAACACCGTTGATCACAAGGTCGTAAGCATTGGCGCGAACGGCTCCGGTGTTGATGTCGAGCATTGCAATGTCTTCAGGTTTTGGTGCTGTAAACGGATGGTGCATAGCGTGCCAGCGGTTGTTCTCTTCGTCCCATTCAACCAGCGGAAAGTCGATAACCCACAACGGATGGAAAACATTTTTGTCCATCAAATTGAGCTGACGGGCCATTTCTAGGCGAAGTGCTCCCATCTGAATTTGTGTTTTTGCTTTTTCGCCCGAAAGGATCAGCAACAGGTCGCCCGGTTTTGCACCGCAAGCATCGGCCCATTTCTTAAGGTCTTCTTCGGTGTAAAATTTATCGACCGACGATTTCAGCGAACCGTCTGTATTGTAGCGCACATAAACCAATCCTTTTGCGCCAATTTGCTGGCGTTTTACGTAGTCGGTCAATGCGTCGAGCTGTTTGCGGGTGTATTCGGCACAACCTTCGGCACAAATTGCCACAACATATTCAGCCGAGTTGAACACCGGGAAATCTTTTCCTTGAGCCAATTTGGTGATATCGATGAATGCCATTCCAAAGCGGAGGTCGGGTTTGTCGCTGCCATATTTTTCCATTGCTTCGGCATAAGGCATACGTTGAAATTCGCCCGGATCGAACCCTTTAAGTTCGCGGAAAAGGTGGCGGGTAAGGCCTTCAAAAATATCGAGGATGTCGTTCTGTTCAACAAACGACATTTCGCAGTCTATTTGTGTGAATTCCGGTTGACGGTCGGCGCGGAGGTCTTCGTCGCGGAAACATTTCACAATTTGGTAGTAGCGGTCGAAGCCGGCTACCATCAAAAGTTGTTTTAATTGCTGGGGCGACTGTGGAAGAGCGTAGAATTCGCCAGGGTTCATGCGCGATGGAACCACAAAGTCGCGGGCACCTTCGGGTGTCGATTTAATCAGTACCGGAGTTTCTGTTTCGATAAAGTCGAGCGAGTCGAGGTAGTTGCGCACAATGATTGCCATTTTCGAACGCAACACTAAGTTCTCGCGCACAGCTTCGCGGCGCAAGTCGAGGTAGCGGTATTTCATACGCAGCTCGTCGCCGCCATCGGTATCGTTCTGAATTGTAAAAGGTGGAATTTCAGAAGGGCTGAGCACCTTCACTTCCGACACTTCAATTTCGATATCGCCGGTAGCCATTTTGCCGTTTTTGCTTTCGCGCTCGCGAACAGTGCCAGTTACCTGAACAACAAATTCGCGGCCAAGTGCATTTGTAGCAGCTTTCAACTCTTCGGTAGCTTTATCGCCAATTACCAACTGGGTAATTCCATAGCGGTCGCGAAGATCAATAAACGTCATTGCTCCAAGGTTGCGTACTCGTTGCACCCAACCTGCAAGGGTTGTTGTTTGCCCAATATTTTCAATGCGGAGTTCGCCGCAAGTATGTGTTCTGTACATGTTTTCTGTGATTTTTCAATTCGCTGCTAAAATAGTAAGAAAAACCGCAATCAAGTTCCTGATTGCGGTCAAAATTAAAGTGGTATTCTTTCTTGAGGTAGATTTTAAACCTCTTTAAGTTTCCAATTTCCTTTTTTGAAGAAATAAAGTGTTGTAAACGTCATCATCGATTCGGCAATAACAATTGCGATGAACACACCGTTTTGTTCCCATCCGGTAAACGAAGAGAGGAGCCATGCCAATGGAATTTCAATAATCCAGAATGCGAAGATGTTGATCAGGAAAGGAGTCCGGGTGTCGCCAGCCCCGTTAAACACATTCACAAGCACCATTCCCAGTCCGTATACAATTAGTCCGATACTTACAATCCGTAAGCTGCTGCCACCAGATGCAATAATTAGGTCGTTGGTGGTGAACATTCCGATAAACGATTCGGGCCACAAAATCAGGAATACCGAGACTATGCCCATCAGTACGATATTTACCTTTGTTGCTATCAGTGCCGACTTTTCGGCTCTTTCAGGATTGTTGGCTCCAAGGTTTTGCCCAACCAGTGTCGATGCCGCGTTCGAAATTCCGGACCCCGGCAGCAATGCAAAAATGATGATCCGAATTGCAATGGTGTACCCAGCTAATACTTCGCTTCCGTAAACGGCAACAAACCTCATCAGGATTATCCAACTCGATTGTGCTACGATGTATTGGCTTACAGTTCCGACCGAGAGGTTCAATATTTTGCCAATCAGTTTGAAGTTTGGCATCAGTTTTATCCCCTTCATTTTTATTTTTCCGCTTCCCTTCAGCAGAAGGTAGAATTGAAAAATAACTGCAATTCCGCGACCGGTAGTAGTTGCAATTGCTGCACCCATTACACCAAAAGCAGGGATTGGACCCAACCCAAATATGAAGATTGGGTCGAGGATGATGTTGATGAAGTTGGCCAGGAACAATACTTTCATCGAGAGGGCAGGATTACCCGCACTTCTGAAAATGGCATTGTTGATGAACAGCAGAATGATAACCACGTTGCTGCCAAACATGATCGACATGAACCCCGAATACTCGTTGACGATGGTTTCCGAGGCATTCATCATCCGCAGAATATCTTTGGCAAACAAAACTCCGGGAATGGCAATGAGAAGCGAAATGGCAATGCCGGCAACAATGGCCTGGTATCCGCTTTGGGCTGCCTTCTTTTCTTTCCCTTCGCCAATGCGCCGACTAACAATTGCGCCAGTTGCAACACTTAGCCCAACTGCTACCGAATAGATAATCGTGATTACCGATTCGGTTAAGCCAACAGTTGCAATGGCATCGGCACCAAGCTTGCTTACAAAGAAAATGTCGACAATGGCAAATACCGATTCCATCATCATTTCGAGAACCATAGGAACCGAGAGCAGGAATACTGCACGCCTTAGGTTTCCTTGGGTATAGTCGTGTTCTTCGCCCCTAAGAGCGTCTTTTATTTCTTGTAGTAATTGTCTGATTTTTATATTGAATGTCATGGTTGAAATCTTTAAAAAACATTTGAATCACTTATATTGCTTAGGTTCAGTAATTGAAGGTTGACAAGGTGCTAACTTTTAGCTTCGCTACGTTTCGCCTCAAGCCGGCTGGGCTCTTCATTTTTTGCTTGACCAAAAAACGAAGCAAAAAAGTCAAGGCTCCCAAAAAAAAGCATCTTCATCTTCACAATCACTAAGTGCGGCCGGGT